>Ga0208566_1001381_pt1 | contig 14183 bp, 12 predicted proteins | sample PL_2010_150m_FD_184159 | JGI IMG/M metagenome (GOLD analysis project Ga0208566, IMG submission 184159) | Freshwater microbial communities from Powell Lake, British Columbia, Canada to study Microbial Dark Matter (Phase II) - PL_2010_150m... | ecosystem: Environmental > Aquatic > Freshwater >...
TCGGAAGAAGCTCGACCTGCTCGGGACGGAAATCGCGCCGTTCGTGACCGGCGGCCCGCCCGGGGTGACCGGCCTCGCCGCCGGCCGCGCGCGCGCCAGCGAAATCGTCGGCTACTGGCCTGCGCTAATCGACAAACGCAAGGTCAAGACCAGCGTCACGGTCGAGGAGGTTTGACATGGCCAAAGTGAAGTTGATGGATATTGCGATCTCCCGCTCCGGCGACAAAGGCGACAGCAGCAACGTCGGCGTCATGGCGAAAACGCCGGAGCTGTACGAGTTCCTGCGGGAAAAGCTCACCACCGAAGTGGTGAAGGAATTTTTCAAAGGCATCTGCAAGGGGAAAGTCGTGCGCTATGAAATTCCAAACCTGCGCGCGCTCAATTTCATTCTGCACGATTCCCTCGGCGGCGGAGGCACGGAGACCCTGATCACCGACGCGCAAGGAAAGGTGCACGGGCTCGCCATGCTGCACATGGAACTGGAAGTGCCGGACAAGCTGCTGCGCTGACGACGGGGCGCTGGGCGCGCGGCCGCCGAAATTGCCGTGTCCTAACCCGTCGCGAACAGGCGACCCTCGCGGCGCGTGAGCGCGCCTGCGCGTTCCAGGTCCGTTACCAGGTAATTGCGCAATTGGTCGTCCGACAGGCCGAGAAAGCGCTGGTTGACCTCGCCGTAAATGCTCGAACCGGCTATAAAGCCAGGCAGATCGGACTCGGCCATGCTGCCCTTGATCATCAGCGCAAAAGACAGCATCACCTTGAGCGCATGCCGCGCAAGTTTGGTCGGATCGCGCTCGTAGGCGTCGAGCCGCGCAAATGCGATAGTCAGCGCTTTGCCGATATCGCCAAACGGCGCGCCGTGGCCGGGGATGACGGTATCGACCTCGAGCCGCGCCATGGTCTCCAATGTCGAACGCGCGGCGGCGAACCCGCTCAGGCCGAAGAGTTCCGGAAAAATAAGGCCGAAGCCGTTCTCCCACAGCGCGTCGCCGGTGATCAGGATGCGCGCCTCGGGCGCGTAGAACAGGAGCGCGTTCGGGTCGTGGCCGGGCGCGGCAAGCGCCTGCCACGCGAGCCCGCCGAGTTCCAGCACATCGCCCGCGGCCACCGTGTCCGAATAGAAAAAGCGCTCGGCCGACTGGCCGGTCGCGGCGAGCATCATCGCATTCTCGTCCCAGGCGTCGATGGCGGAAGCCTCGCCCGCCGGGATGCTGATGCGGCAGCCGTGCGCGCGCGCCAGGGCAGCGTTGCCGCCCATGTGATCGGAATGGCAGTGGGTGTTGACCAGACGCAGCAGCGGTTTGCCGCGCAGGGCCTGCGCCACCAAAGACAGGGTCTGTGCGGCGTGCGCATGGTAGCCGCTGTCGATCAGAACCGCGCCATCGGCCTGGTGCAGGACGATGTTGTTGCTCGACAGCCAGTCGCGCTCGATGAATACGATTCGTTGCGGAAGATTCACTGCGCGCGCCTACCCGACACAGGCCGAGGTGCAGCGCGGCTCAGGCGTCGAGCTCGAAGCCGAGCAACTCTTCGCCTTCGCCGACCTGCTCGCCGACCTTGAAGTGGATTTCCGTGACCGTGCCTTTCCCGGGCGCGACGATGGTGTGCTCCATTTTCATCGCTTCCAGAATAATCAGCGGCGTGCCCTTGTCCACTTTGGCGCCACGTTTGGTCAGCACGGCGATGACCTTGCCCGGCATCGGTGCTGCGAGGTTGCCGCCGTGCGCATCGGTTTCGATCTCATGCAGCGAAGGATCGCGCAGCTCCAGCCGGTAGCGGGTACCGCGGAAGAATATATCCAGCGACGATCCCGTGCGCACCACGTTCGCCCGCAACACCGCGTCTTCGAGCCAGGCCGTCAGGCTGCCGTCTTGCTGCCAGGCGCCGCTCAAACTATGCCGGCCGCCGGGCAGTTCGAGTTCGAAATGCTCGCCGCGGTAATGCGCCGTGACCGCCTGTTCGTGCTCGCCCTGGCGGAACACCAGGATGTGATGGTTGTCCTGGTTCAGGCGCCAGCCGTCGCACGCGCCCCAAGGCGAGCAGGGGTCACCCGACGCGGCGGCGCGCTCCTTAGCGCGGCGCTCGATCGCGAGCAATTCAGCCAGCGCGGCCAGCGCCAGCACCTCGTCACCCGCAAGCGGCGGCTCGGGCAGCAACTGCGCCCGGTTGCGCTCGATCAGGCCGGTGTCCAGATCGGCCGCGGCGAACGCGTCGCAGGCGATGAGCCGCGCCAGAAACTCGGTGTTGGTGGTGACGCCCACCACCTGAAACTGTTCCAGCGCCGCGCGCATGCGCGAAAGCGCAGCCGGCCGGTCGCTGTCCCACACGATCAGCTTGGCGATCATCGGATCGTAGAAAGGCGTGATCGCGTCGCCCGCGCGCACGCCGGTGTCGATGCGCACGTGGCGCGATTCGGCCGGCGTGGCCAGGTGGGTGATGCGTCCGGTGGAGGGCAGGAAATTCTTCGCCGGGTCCTCGGCGTAAATGCGCGCTTCCACGGCGTGGCCGTTGATGGCAAGCTGGTCCTGCGTGCGCGGCAGCGGTTCGCCGCAGGCCACGCGCAACTGCCATTCGACCAGGTCGAGGCCGGTGATCATTTCGGTCACCGGATGCTCGACCTGCAGGCGCGTATTCATTTCCATGAAATAGAAGGTTCCCGCGCTTTTCCCCTTGCCTGGCTCGGCGATGAATTCCACCGTGCCGGCGCCGACATAACCTATGGCTCTCGCCGCCGCCACGGCCGCCTCGCCCATGCTGCCGCGCCGCGTCCGGCTCATGCCCGGCGCCGGCGCTTCTTCCAGCACTTTCTGATGGCGCCGCTGCACCGAGCAGTCGCGCTCGAACAGGTACAGCGCTTCGCCCCGGGTGTCGGCGAACACCTGGATTTCGATGTGGCGCGGGCGCGTCAGGTATTTTTCCAGCAGTACGCGCTCATCGCCGAAGCTCGCTTTGGATTCGCGCTGGCAGGAGGCGAGCGCGGCGGCAAAGTCCGCGGCTTTGTCGACGATGCGCATGCCCTTGCCGCCGCCGCCGGCCGAAGCCTTGATCAGCACCGGATAGCCGATCTTGTCCGCCTCTCGCTTGAGCAGCGCCACGCCCTGCGCTTCGCCGTGATAGCCCGGCACCAGCGGCACGCCGGCCTTGCCCATGATGAATTTGGCCGCGCTCTTGCTGCCCATGGCGCGGATCGCGGCGGGCGGCGGTCCGATGAACACCACGCCGGCCTTTTCGCAGGCTTCGGCGAAATCCGCGTTCTCCGACAGAAAGCCATAGCCGGGGTGGACGCCCTCGGCACGCGAATCCTTCGCCACCTTCAGTATTTTGTCGCCGCGCAGATAGCTGTCTTTGGCCGCAGCCGGTCCGATGCAATAGGCCTCGTCGGCGAGCGCCACATGGCGCGCGCCGGCGTCGGCCTCCGAGTACACCGCCACGCATTTCACGCCCAGGCGCTGCGCCGTCAGGATCACACGGCAGGCGATTTCACCGCGGTTGGCAATAAGTATTTTCTTGAACATGGAAGGCTTAGTGCGTCCGGGTCCAGGCAGGTTTGCGCTTTTCCAGGAACGCGCGGATGCCCTCTTTGCCATCGGTCGAGGCGCGCGCGGCGGCGATGCGCGCGGCGGTGTCGGCGATCATCTCCGGGTCGATGGCGCCGTGCGCCACGCTGCGTATCAGTTCCTTGCTCGCCGCGATTGCGGCCGGGCTCGCCGCGAGAAGATGTGCGAGCAGCGCGTCGACGCAGGCGTCCAGTTCGTTCGTCGGGACGACATTGTGCACCAGGCCGATGCGCATGGCCTCGGCGGCGGAAAAGCGTTCGGCGGTGAGGAAGTAGCGCCGCGCTTGGCGCTCGCCGATGGCGGCGAGCACATACGGGCCGATGGTGGCTGCGGCCAGCCCCAGTTTGACTTCGGACAGGCAGAACTCCGCCGCCTCCGCCGCCACGGCGATATCGCAGGCGGCTACGAGGCCCATGCCGCCGGCGAATGCCGGGCCGTGCACGCGCGCGATGGTCGGTTTTTTCATCATGTAGACGGTGTTCATCATCGTCGCCAGCCCCAGCGCGTCGGCGCGGTTCTCTTCGACGCTGTAGCCCGCCATCTTCTTCATCCAGTTGAGGTCGGCGCCGGCGCAGAACGCCGGGCCGCGCCCGGCCAGCACCACGGCACGCACGCCCGGGTCAGCGTCCACTGCCTGAAACGCCCGTGTCAGTTCGGTGATCATGGCGTCGTTGAAGGCGTTGCGCACCTCGGGGCGATTCATCCAGATCACGCCGACGCCGTCGTTGACGGCTATTTCGAGGTTTTCGTAGGTCATTGCCCCGGCCTCACATTCTGAACACGCCGAAGCGCGTCGCCTCGATCGGCGCATTGAGAGACGCCGACAGCGCGAGACCCAACACCCGGCGCGTATCCTCTGGCGCGATCACGCCGTCGTCCCACAGTCTTGCGCTGGCATAGTAAGGATGCCCGTTCTTGTCGTACTGCTCCTGGATCGGCTGTTTGAACGCGGCTTCCTCTTCCTTGCTCCAGCTGCCGCCCTTGGCCTCGATGCCGTCGCGCTTCACCGTGGCAAGCACGGAAGCGGCTTGCGCGCCGCCCATCACCGACACGCGCGCGTTCGGCCACATCCACAGAAAGCGCGGCGAATAGGCGCGGCCGCACATGCCGTAGTTTCCGGCGCCGTAGCTGCCGCCGATGATCATGGTGAATTTGGGTACGCGCGCGCAGGACACCGCGGTGACCATCTTGGCGCCGTCGCGGGCGATGCCGCTGGTTTCGTATTTCTTTCCCACCATGAAGCCGGTGATGTTCTGCAGGAATAACAGCGGGATGCCGCGTTGTGAGCACAGTTCGATGAAATGCGCGGCCTTCAGCGCTGATTCCGAAAACAGAATGCCGTTGTTGGCGACGATGCCGATCGGATAGCCGTAGATATGGGCGAAGCCGGTCACCAGCGTGGTGCCGTAGTTTTGCTTGAATTCATCCAGCTCGCTGCCATCGACGAAGCGCGCTATCACCTCGCGCACGTCGTAGGGCTTGCGCGTGTCGGCGGGGATGACGCCGCGCAGTTCCTCGGCCGGATACAGCGGTTCGCGCGGTTCGCGCAGCACCGTGGAGACGCGTTTCACCCGGTTCAAGTTGCCGACGATAGTGCGCGCGATCGCGAGCGCGTGCGCATCGTTCATGGCGTAGTGGTCGGCCACGCCCGACTGGCGCGTATGCACGTCGGCGCCGCCCAGCTCCTCCGGTGTGACGATCTCGCCGGTGGCGGCTTTTACCAGGGGCGGTCCGCCCAGAAATATCGTGCCCTGTTCCTTGACGATGATGGCTTCGTCCGACATCGCCGGCACATAGGCGCCGCCGGCGGTGCACGAGCCCATCACCACCGCGATCTGGGGGATGCCCGCGGCCGACATATTCGCCTGGTTGTAGAAAATGCGGCCGAAGTGTTCGCGATCCGGAAACACGTCTTCCCAGGTGGGCAGATTGGCGCCGCCCGAATCCACCAGGTAAATGCAGGGCAGATTGTTCTGTGCGGCGATTTCCTGCGCGCGCAAGTGCTTTTTCACCGTCATCGGAAAGTAGGTGCCGCCCTTCACCGTGGCGTCGTTCACTACGATCATGCACTCCTGCCCGAGCACGCGGCCGATGCCGGTGATGATGCCGGCGCAGGGCGCCTCGTTGTCGTACATGTCGAGCGCCGCCAGCTGCGACAGCTCGAGGAACGGCGACCCGGCGTCGAGCAGGGTGCGCACGCGCTCGCGCGGCAGGAGTTTCCCGCGGGCTACATGCTTGGCGCGAGCGGCTTCGCCCCCGCCCGCCGCTACCTGGTCGATCCTGGCGCGCAGGTCGGTGACCAGCGCGGACATCGCCGCAGCATTGGCGCGGAATTCGGCGGAGCGCGCGTTGAGATCGGTTTTCAATAGGCTCATGGCGGCGGCAGGAGGAAGCGGATAGTCGCGCGATCGGCAGACCGGTGTCGCGCGTCCGAAAGGGGCATTATAGCAACCGCGGGGATGACCAACCGCGACCGCCCCGGGTGCAAGCGCGGGCGGTTACAACCGCCTCCACGTACGTCCACCCTCATCCGTTTGGTCCATAGACAATGCCCGCATTGCGGGAGTAGGTTCGGCCACCAACGCTCAGAAGTGAATAATGGATCAGGAAGTGGACCTTTGTGCCACGCTCGCCGGTGCGGAGGCGGCGCTCGCCCGCGCGGTGATCGACTCGGTCGACGAAAGTGCGACCTGGACCAGTCTGAACCTGAGACTCAACTATCTGCGTGTCTACTGCAGACGACTACGCGCCGCGCTGATCGAGCTGGACGCAAATGAATCAAGCGCCGGTATCGACAATGTACGTGCCTACTGCCGCGAGCTTCGCGTCGTTATCCTCGAACTTAGGCCGTCAGCGAAATTGCCGTTCTATTGCGACAGGCCATCGTGTTTGGTGTCGCGCTCACCACGAACAACCTGTTGGCTCAGTCTGCTGGAAGGAATGACCGTGGCGCCCGGCGGCGTGGAGACCAACACCGATGGTTCGACCGGCATGCGGAACGATTTACCCGCGACTGCCATCCGGCCATCCGGCGCGGGTTGGTTAGCGCGCAAGACGCTATCGACGGATGTGCACGCAGTATCGTTGCTGCCGCGCCAGGCCATCGGCCTGCTGGCCCTGGTATCGGCGTACCTTGTGTACTATTTCATCGATGTTCATCTTCAAATCGTGATGCTTCCGGTGATTTTTTCGTTGGCGCTTCTGTAGGAATCCGCTTCTAACTCAGCCGGTGAGCGATCCGTTCAGCCAGCTGGCATGATGCGATTCGTCGAGAATGTTCCAGTCCTGCGATGCAAAATCCTGGTCGCCCGCGCCAAGCAGCAGCCAAGCCAGAAACTCCGCCACCCGCGCCGGCTGTATCAACATGCCTTTTTCCTTGAATCCGCGGAATAATTCGACGCCGGGATAATCACCACTGCGTGCGCGATCCTGCATCGGTCCGTCCACCACGCCCGGGCGCGCACTGCCGACGATAATTTCGCCTCCCGGAAAGTCGGCGTTCCAGGCTCGATACGCCATGAGCAATGCCGCCTTGGTGATGCCGTAAAGCCCCCCGTATTCGATCGCGCGGTAGGCCGCGCCGGAGGACAGGTGAAGTATTCGCGCGCCACGGCGAAAATGCGGCAGCAGCGACTGTGTCAGAAATATGGGAGCGTCAAGATTGATGGCCAGCATTTTGCGATAGGTCTCGAGGCTCATATCCTTGAGATAACCGTTCGCGGCGATCGCCGCACTATGCGTCAGTGAGGACACCTGATAGCGATCGCGCACCCGGTCTGCGACACTTTTCCAGCCGGTCGGGTCGCCGAGGTCGGCGGCCAGAATCTGAATTTCGCCCGGATGTTCATTTTTCAGTATTTCCAGTTCCGGGCTCCGGCGGGCAATGCCGAGTACCTTGAGCCCGCGCTGCGCAAGCTCTTTGCAGAGCGCGCGCCCGACGCCGCTGCTGGCGCCGGTAACCAAATGAATTTCGTCCATCGATTTCTCCATCTTTTAGGGTGGCCGGGCAAAGCTCGGACTTTGGCATTTGCCGAGGCAATCTGCTCGATCGACCGGACAGGCCAATCGTTCACGGTAAAAAATGACTCCTGTGCCAGCCGGTATCCGATTTTCATGAAAGCGTACAATAATTTCCCATGAATGTCCGCTTGGAATGAAAGTCAGTTTTGAATGGCCCCCTAACGACGCCCCATCACGGAAAATGACGCCGCGAAATCTGTTCACCAGGGTAATGTCGGTAATGCGGCGCCTGCCTGCCTGGAAACTCTGGTTCGGCATGGTGATACTGTCCATAGGGATGTCCGAGGTCATCTCTGCCGCAATGGGGTGGTGGCTGCTGGGCCGGGTCACCGCGGATTACCTGCTCACCGGCTTGGTGGCTTCGTTGCTCGTGGCCTCCCTGGTGGTGGCGATCATCCTGTACGCCTTGCAGGAAATCAACGTCGCGGCACACCGACTGCAAATTGCGCTCGAAGGCGGGCGGACCAGCGTGTGGGAAAGCGATCTGCGCACGAAACAAATCTGGCTTGACGCTTCCTGGGCTGCGTTTCTTGGCATGTCACCCGCAGAGACCCGCACGAATGCCGCCGATTTGCTGAAGCTTGTGCATCCGGATGATCTACCGGGCGTTATCGCCACCGCCGTCCGTGCGCAGAAAGGAGAAATCCCCAATTACGTAGTGGAACACCGGGTCAGGGTGGCGAACGGCGAGTGGAAGTGGATCCGGAGCCGCGGCCGGGTGATCGAGCGCGACGCCGTAGGGCGGCCGCTGCGCCTCAGCGGGACCAGCACCGACATTACCGAGCGCAAGCGGGCCGATGAAGCGCTGCAAAAAAGCGAGGAAAAGTTCAAAAAAGCGTTCTATCTCAATCCGGAGGCCCTCAACATCAACCGGGTCGAGGACGGGCGCTATGTCTCGATCAACCCTGGATTCACCCAGATCATGGGATACACCGAACAGGAAATTACCGGGAACACCTCGATCATGCTGGACATCTGGGACAAGCCGGAGGATCGGGCGCGGCTGGTAGAAGGCTTGAAAAAAGACGGCCAGGTGATGAATCTCGAAGCAGGCTTTCGCGCCAAGGACGGGAGTATCAGATATGGATTGATGTCCGCATCTGTTATTGAGATCGAAAATGTCCCGCATCTCCTCAGCATTACCCGCGACATTACCGAACGCAAGCAGATGGAAGAGGAGGTGCGTCAACTGGCTTTCTATGACGAACTCACCAAACTGCCGAACCGCCGCCTGCTCAACGATCGTCTGAGCCACGCCATGGCCGCCGGCAAGCGCAGCGGTAGCCATGGCGCATTGATATTTCTCGATCTGGACAACTTCAAGTTGCTCAATGACACGCACGGTCACGCGGTCGGCGATTTACTGTTGATTCAGGCTGCGGATCGATTGAAAAAAAGTGTCCGCGAAGTGGACACTGTGGCGCGATTCGGCGGGGACGAGTTTGTGGTTGTGATCAGCGAACTGCACGCGGACCAATCGGAGTCCGCCAGTCAGGTAAACCTCATTCTCGGGAAAATACGCGCCGCGCTGGCCAGGCCCTATGTACTCAAGGTTCAAAAGGCGGGAGAAGCGGAAACCATAATCGAGCATCAGTGCACGGCGAGTTTGGGCGTGGCGATGTTCGGCAAGCGCGACGACCGTGTGGAAGACGTCCTCAAGCGCGCGGACGCGGCAATGTATCGAGCCAAGGATGCAGGCAGCAATTTGATTCGGTTTTATGAATCGAAAGGGTGAGTAGGTGTAAGGAGGACGGCAGCGGGCCATCGATTGGTGTGACGCACAACCTCCCTTCAGCGTCTTGAACGACCACCAGGGCGCGAAAACATCAGAGTCAGCCGAAGCAACGTCTTTGTGAGCAATGTCGCTCTGGATCAAGCCGCCCCGCGCGCTTCTATCAGCGGTAGACGTAGGCTGACGCGCGTGCCGTCATTGACTTTGCTGTCGATAGAAATGGTTCCACCGTGCAATTCAATCGCCTTCTTGACTACAGCAAGGCCGAGGCCGGCGCCTTGCCGGTTATCGACGTTAGATGCGCGATGAAAGATTTCGCACAGCCGCGCCTGGTCTTCAATCGGAATGCCTATACCCTGGTCGCTTACCTCGATCAGCGCGTGCGCATTGCGTTCGGTCAACTTCAGTGACACGGTACTTCCCGTGCGCGAGAACTTCACCGCATTGGAGAGCAGGTTCGTCAGGACGCGACGCAGCAAAATCGGGTCAAGGCTGACACTTCCACGTTCGAAGTCGCGCTCGAAGCGTACGACATAGTGCGCCGCGACGTCCTTGCGCAGCTCCTCGGTCACCTTTTTGCAAAGCTCTCCCAAATCCACCGGCGTCGGCGAAAATTTAAGCGTGCCGGCGTCGGCCTTGCCGATGGTGAGTACGTTTTCGATCAGCGCATCCATGCGCTTCACCCCGGACTGCATACCGTGGAGCATTGTCAGCCTGTCCTCTGCGCTGAGGCTGTCTGAATAATGCTCCAGCAGCTCGGCCGAGGACAGGATAGTGGACAGCGGCGTTCGAAATTCGTGTTGCGCGAGCGCGGCGAACCTGGACTTCCTCTCGGACATCTCTTTCTCCTGCTGCAGCGCCGAGAGCAATTCGGCTTCGGCCAGCTTGCGCTGGCTGATGTCCACGTTGGTTCCGGTAACACGCAGCACCCTGCCGTCCTTGGTTCGCCCGACCACGCGACCGCGGCTCAGTATCCAGACCCATTCCCCGCCCGCCGTCTTGAGGCGGTACTCGACGCGGTATAGTGGCGCCACACCCCTGAAGCATTCGCTTTGTGCCTTACGCATCGCGACGACATCGTCCGGGTGCAGCAGGCGCGCCATTTCATCCAGCGTGAGGAAGCGCTCGCGCGGCTCGTCGCCGGTAATCTGCGCCAGGCCTGCATCGACATAAATCGTGCCGCGCCTGACATCCCACTCCCAGATCGAAATCGAAGAGGACTGCATCGCCAGATCGAGCCGCTCCTTGGTTTGGCGCAGCGCCGCCTCGGCGGTCTTGCGTTGGGTGATGTCGCCGATACTGGTGATCACTCCGGCCTGTGGATCGTTCGGATCGATTGCGCGGCTGTCAGCGGAAACCCAGATCAGACTCCCGTCTTTCCTGCGCAGCTGAGTCTCCGAGGAATAGTTCCGTTGCTCGGCCAAGCGCGCGTTGGCGCGGCTATCCTCGACCATGAATTCCTCTTCGGACTTGAACCAGACGCGGGCGGCCTGACCCAGCATTTCCTCCTTCTCGTAGCCGAGGATCTGGGCGAACCTGAGGTTGCATTTCAGCACCGTCTTCTGACGTATGAAAGCGATGCCGACGGCTGCCGTGTCGAAGATCAGCTCCTGTTCGGCCAGCGACGCGGTCAGGGAGTTTTCGGCGACGCGCAAATCCTGCAGCAGCACCGTGTTCCTGTTGGTGTAGGCGAGGGTGTCCATCAGCGCCAGATAGTTCGAGAGATACATGGCTACCACCACGCTTGCAAGCACCAGCATGAGCATGGCGGTAGAGGTATTGAGTCCGCCGCCAAAGGCAAACAGCATTGCGACCGTAGGCGCGAGCATGGGCACGATGAAGCTGGTGAACGCCTTCGGGCTCGGCGCCAGTGACGATGGCAGCCCCATCGCTGTGCTGCTGATAAGGAGGGTAAACGTCAGATCCTGCGCGGAGGCGGGTATATACCCGATGAGCATCAGCGTCAGCCCCCAGGCAGCACCGACCAGCGCGCTTGCCAGGCAGAAATAATTTTCCCATCGGGCTGCGTCTTCCAAAGCGGGCCGGCGGCGCCTGTAAATCCGCGCCAGCACGTAGCGCACCGCACTCGCCACGCCTAACCAGATGAACCAGAGGGCCATTAATTTGACGCCTACCTGGCCCCATAAGGCGAAAGCGGTGATGCCGGCGGCAACCAGGATGACGTGCACATCCGTTGCGCTCAGCCGGTACAGCATCGCTACGCGCTCCGGCAGATAGGCGTCCGAGGTCATGGCCGCAAGCCGGCCGCGCAAGGTGGTCAGCAACTTCAGTTTGGATTCTCCCTTTGCGCGGCTTTGAAACGGTCCGCGCGACCCGCTCAAATCAAATAGTCTAATACCATTAACCTGTGATCCAGGCAACCGATCCCGCGCCCGATCGTATCGAATTCCTGCGATTGACTTCGCTTCCCCGCTCGCGCATCATCTCGCCGGTATCGCATCGCATCGCATCGCGTCCGGCAGCAGCGGCAAACTCATCCAACATAGCATCCGATAATCCTATTCCCCATGTCCCGCATCCTGTTGCTCTACGCCAGCACCGAAGGCCAGACCAAACTCATTGCCGAGCGCATGGCGCATACGCTGCGCGAAAAGGCGCACAGCGTGGAAATGCTGCCGGCCGACACCGCGCCTGAAGGGCTGGATTTTCGCGCCTACGACGGGGTGATCGTCGGCGCATCGATTCACTATGGCCACCATCCCGCCTATCTGCGGGCCTTGGTGCGCCGGCATCGCGATGCGCTGGAGCAGCGCATGTGCGCTTTTTTCTCTGTGAGTCTGAGCGCAGGCGGGCCACGCCCGAAACCCGCGGCGGCGCAGCGCTACATGGACAAATTCCTGCGCAGAACCGGCTGGCGGCCGCAACTGACGGCGAGCATCGCCGGCGCGGTGAGGTACAGCCTCTACGGTCCGATCAAACGCCGGGTGATGATCGTGTTCGTCGGCCTGGGCGGCGGGGAAACCGATACCTCGCGCGACTACGAGTACACCGACTGGGCGGCGGTGGGGCGATTCGCCAGCGAGTACGCCGGACGACTGTACAAGGCGTAGACCGGATCAGGGCGCCGCGTCAGGCATCGACGCGCACGCATATCTTGCCGTGCACTTTGCCTTTCTTCATGCGGCGCTGCGCCTGCGCCACGTCTTTCAGTTCGATGATCTCGTGAATGTGCGGCACGATGACGCCCTCGGCAGCCAACTGGGCCAGCCGCCGCAGCAACGCCGTAGTGGTCTTGAGCATGAACGGCACGCAGCGCTGCCTTGAACTCGCCAGCGCGGCGAGCGCCCACCAATAGAGCGCTGCACGGGGCATGGTGTTGATATAGATGCCGCTTCGCGCCAGGAGCGGCCGCGCCTGGGCGAAACCGCCGACGGCCGCGGCGTCGAACACCAGATCGAATTGCCGGTCGAGTTGCAGCCAGTCATTGCTGTTGTAGTCGATCACCTGATCGGCGCCGATCGAGCGCACATACTCGATGTTGCCCGTGCCGCATACGCCGGTGATGTTTGCGCCGATGGAACGTGCGAACTGGACGGCGCTTGCGCCCACGGCGCCCGAGGCGCCAGTGATCAGCACCGACTGGCCGCCTTGCAGCCCCGCGATGTCGGTGAGCGACTGCAGTGCGGTGCCCGAGGCCACCGGCAGGCTCGCCGCCACTTCGTCGCTCAGATTGTCCGGGGTTGGCGCGATCAGGTCCGTTGCGAGTGCGACAAACTGCGCGCAGCTGCCGCGTCCGCCCAGCGGATCGACCGATCCGAATACCCGCTGGCCCAGTGTGTAGCCTTCTACGTCCGCGCCGAGCGCGCTGATTTCGCCGGCGAAATCCTTGCCGGTGATGGCCGGGCGTTTGGGGCGGCCGACCATGCGCAGCATGCCGCTGCGCAGTTTGTAGTCGACCGGATTCAGGCTGGCCATGCGCACACGCACCTGCACTTCGCCGCGCGCCGGTTGCGGCTGCTCGGTTTCGCGCAGCGACAATACCGATTCGTCGCCGAACTGGTCGTAGATGACGGCTTGCATGCTGGCCATGCGAAGTCAGCGCCGGCCGGATTTGTGCAGCGTCGGGTTGTGAATGTCGATGTCCGCCTGCACCTGATCGCGGCTGCGCTCGTAAATGATTTCGCGCCCCATGACGCTGCCGGCGTAGGACAGGCCGTTTCGGGTCGGCGACAGGGTGCACTTCACATTGTGTATGCCCTCGCCGAGCACGATCTCGATGGCGCTGGCGCGCTTGTTCAGCACCACCACCTCCATCAGCTGCCCGTTTTCCATCCGTACCTTGATCTTCTCGATGTTCATTGGGTCATCCGCTTCAATAGGTCCAGCCGCCGCTGGCGAGCCATTTCTCGATCTGCTCCAGACGGTCGGCGCCCCAGAACGCCTGATCGTCGACGAAAATGTAGGGCGAGCCGAAGGCACCGCGTTTGATCGCATTGTCGACTTCGGTCTTCACCAGTTCCTTGATCGCCGGGTCGTTGATTGCGGCGCGCACTTCGTCCGCCTGGTAGCCCAACTTCGTGCACACGGCGACGGTGTCATCAGGGTTCGAAATGTTGAGGTCGTCGACGAAATAAGCGCGGTACAGGGCGGCCGCCAGCGCCTTCGCCTTTACCGGGTCCTTCGCGTTTTCCCAGTAGAAAGCCCGCGCCGGCGCCTGCGAGGAAATGGGAAATACCGTAGGTAGCTTGTATTCGACGCCGTAGAATTTCGCGCTGCGGGCGAAGTCGCGCCGCGCGTAATCACCTTTCATCGGTATGCTGGGCAGCGGCGCGCCGCCGGTAATTTTCATCGCGGCGCCGAGCAGGTACGGCCGCCACCGTACCTCGCGTCCGTGTCTGGCGCCGAGCGCGTCT
>Ga0208566_1001383_pt1 | contig 14171 bp, 16 predicted proteins | sample PL_2010_150m_FD_184159 | JGI IMG/M metagenome (GOLD analysis project Ga0208566, IMG submission 184159) | Freshwater microbial communities from Powell Lake, British Columbia, Canada to study Microbial Dark Matter (Phase II) - PL_2010_150m... | ecosystem: Environmental > Aquatic > Freshwater >...
GGGCGCGACGCGTGGTCGATCGCGTTCTTGAGCACCCCGGGGATCGAACGGTTGTATTCGGGGGTGACGAACAGGAGGCCCTGGGAAGCGCTGATATCGCGCTTCAGCCGCTGGACGGGGTCGGACGGGCTCGCGTCGTCATCCTGGTTGTAGAGTGGCAGGTCGTCGATCCGCACCTGCTGGAACGAGAAGTCGGGCGGCGCCATTTTCGCGATGGCGCTGGCAAGTTGGCGGTTGAACGACTCTTTGCGAAGACTGCCGACGACAACGGCAATTCGATATTGCTTCATGATCCGCTCCTTCCTGAATCAATGGGTATTTATTAAGCCTACCATACGTTCCCGTCCACGAGTCTTGCCGCGCCGAAAAGGGGGTCCCGCGCGAAATCTTTATGATTCCAATGAAATATGGGACGATGGTTCCAGAATGGACCAACCGGAAGACAAGGTGGACGCGAATTCCGTCGAATTATTGCGCCAGGCGCTCGAGGCCTTGACGTTGGAAAACGCCCGGCTCTCGAGGGAAGTAGAGAAACTCACCACGATCGACGCGCTCACCGGTCTCCACACTCGAAGACAATTCGATGCGGTATCCCATATCGAATTCCGGCGCTCCCTGCGTTTCGGCCTGAAGCTCTCGGTCATCATGATGGATATCGATCGCCTCATGCGGGTGAACGACGGTCACGGGAGGATCGCGGGGGACAAGGTTCTCGCGGGTGTGGCGGATGTCTGCCTGCGCGGGATAAGGATCATGGATCTGCACGCCCGGTACGGCGGCGAGGAATTCTGCTTTCTCCTTCCCGAAACGGATCAGAAGGGAGCGCATGTTCTCGCCGAACGGTTACGGGTCGCGGTTTCGGGGCTTCGTTTCCAGACCGACAAGCGGAACTTTTCCGTTACCGCCAGCTTCGGCATCGCGGAACGTCTGCCCGACACCGATTCGATCGAACGTCTCCTTGCGCAGAGCGACCAGGCGTTGTTCAAGGCGAAGTGCGAAGGGCGAAACCGGATCGTGATGTGGTCGGAGAAGGTCGGGAAATTCTGGAAATCCGGGTGAGGGATAACCCGCTGCAGCGGATTGAAGAAAGAGGAGGCTCCTGATGACCTACGGATTCCACCTTCATCTTCACGTGAACGGGAAACGGGGAGTCGACCTGTTGCACGATCCGCACATCAACAAGGGTACCGCTTTCACGGAAAGGGAGCGTGACGCCCTCGGGCTGCGCGGGTTGCTCCCGCCGCACGTTTCCACGCTGGAGCAGCAGGTGTTGCGCGTGATGGAAAACATCCACCGCAAGCCGAGCGACATCGAGAAGTTCATCTACCTGGTCGCGCTCCAGGACCGGCAGGAGACCCTTTTCTACCGGGTGGTCATGGACCACGTCGAGGAAATGCTGCCCATCATCTACACCCCGACGGTGGGACAGGGGTGCGTGGAATTCGGGCATATCTTCCGCCGCCCGCGCGGGCTGTACCTTTCCTTCAAGAACAAGGGGCGCTTCCGGGAGATCCTTACCAACTGGCCGTACCACGATGTCCGCATCATCGTCGTCACGGACGGGGAGCGGATCCTCGGCCTGGGCGACCTCGGCGCGAACGGGATGGGAATCCCCGTAGGCAAGCTTGCCCTGTACACCGCCTGCGCGGGCATCCATCCCACGCAATGCCTGCCCGTCATGCTCGATTGCGGCACGAACAACAAGACGCTTCTTGACGATCCGCTCTACATCGGCACCCCTTCACCGCGCCTGCGGGGCGCACCGTACGACGAACTCGTGGAGGAATTCTTCCATGCCGCGCAGGAGATATTCCCGAAGGCCTGCATCCAGCTCGAGGACTTCGGCAACGCGAACGCCTTCCGGCTCCTGAACAGGTACAAGGACCGTTCCTGCATGTTCGACGACGACATCCAGGGCACCGGGGCCGTCGCGCTGGCGGGGATCTACTCCGCCCTGCGCATCACGGGGAACCGGCTGACCGACCAGAAAATCCTGTTCCTCGGTGCGGGGGAGGCCGGCATCGGGATCGGGGAACTGATCGTCACGGCGCTCGTGGCGGAGGGGATGCCGGAATCCGAGGCGAAACGCAGGTGCTGGTACGTGGACATCAACGGGCTCGTCGTCAAGAGCCGCACGGACCTCGCTCCCCACCATCTGCCTTTCGCGCACGACCACGCGTTCATCGGCGATTTCCGCCAGGCCGTCGAGGCCATCGCGCCGACGGCGATCATCGGCGTTTCCGGAGCGCCGAAAACGTTCACCAGGACGGTCATCGAGGCGATGGCGCGCATGAACCCGCGCCCGATCGTCTTCGCCCTCTCGAACCCGACCTCGAAGTCGGAATGCACGGCCGAGGAAGCGTATACGTGGTCGGAGGGGCGCGCGGTATTCGCGAGCGGAAGCCCGTTCGAGCCGGTGACGTACAAGGGGAAGATCTTCGTCGCGGCGCAGAGCAACAACTCGTACATCTTCCCGGGCGTGGGGCTTGGCGTAATCATCAGCGAGGCCACGCGCGTTACCGACGAGATGTTCTTCGAGGCCGCGAAGACGCTTGGGGGCATGGTCACGGAGGAGGAGTATGCGGTGGGCCGGATCTACCCCCGGCTCGACCGGATCCGGGAAGTCTCCGTCGCGATCGGCGTCGCCGTCGCGGAAGTGGCTTTCCGGCGCGGCCTGACGAAGATGAGACGTCCGGACGACCTTGTGGGGCACATGAAAGCGAGGATGTACAATCCGGTCTATGCGGAGTACATCCCGAAGTCATAAAGGAGGGACGGATCATGAACGGGAAAGCGATCTTTCTGGCGGTCATCGTCGCGGTGATGTCGACCGCGGGGGTTGCGGGATCCGAGGACAATTCAACGAATGCCCCCCAAGGGACTCCAGCCGGCACCTCCTATTTCGAGGGGGCCTGGAGCGGGGAATGGGATCTGGGCCCGTCGACGAAACAGGATGTAACCGTCACGATCGGCCCACTGAACCAAAAGGGCTACCATAAGACCACGTACGACTATGGATTCGTAACATCCGCGACCGGAGGCACGATTCCTCCCGGATCCTTTGTCGTCTATGGAAAGGTGCAGGATGGGGCATTCATCGCCAAGTGGAAGAACAGAGAAGGGGAGAAAAGAACCCTCACGCTTGAGAAATCCAAGGAAAATCAAGTAAAAGCCAGGTACGACATCGAAGGTCCGCTCACATCGATTCAAAGACCTTATTACAATGCCATCCTCAAGCGGAAATAGCCTCTCGGGGATATTTTCAGGGATTCAGGTATTCGCCGGTCCCTCCCCTGGTGCTTCGATACCCGGTTCCGTTTCTATTCCCTCGTGGTGATCCTCCCGGGAGGACGGATGACGCGAAGATTCTGGGTTCCGGCCACCGCTCTCTTTCTCTCTTCCATCATGGCGATGACAGGGGCGGTCCCGCGGGACGCCATGGCGGGAATCGCCGCCCTGTCGCAAGCCACGGGCGCTTCCATCGTCCGGGAGGAAGGCCCCGCCAAAATCCGGTCCGCGGCAGACTCCGCATCCCATCCGCAACGGAACGTGTCCGCCCGTTACTGGATGCGGGTCATCGTGCTCCTCCTCCTCATCCTTCTCATCCTCTGGCTGGCCTACCGGACCTTCACCGGCTGGAAGCCGATGAATTCGTGACCCGATGACACGCCGACGGTTTCCGGTTATTTCCCGTTAGTTTCACGGAATGCGGGGGGGGGAGCCCTCGACGGCCGGTCGGAGGAGGTGGGCGAGGGGGAGCGTGGCGAGGGTCACCATCGCCAGTACCGACATCGTTGCCGTGACGCCGGCCGCGTCGGAGAGAAGTCCGAAGAGCGGCGGGGTAAGCGCGCCCGTGCCGATCCCGATGGTATAGAACAGGCCGTAGACGCGCGAGCGCCGCTCCGGCGCCACCAGCTCGGCGACGGTGCCGTACAGCACGGACGAGGTTCCGTTGAGTGCGATCCCCAGGATGGGCAGCAGGAACATCGCCGGCGTCACGGGGAGGACCAGGAGCAGCAGAATGCCGAAGCCCGTGGCGGTCTCGGTGACGAGGACCGTCCGGATGATCCCCCACCGCTCTGCCAGGTGCCCGCAGACGAACTTCCCCGTGGCCCCGCCTGCGAAAGTCACCCCCAGCGCCAGCCACATCAGATCCATCCTCATGCCCTTGCCGAGGAGTAGGAACGGCAGGAAAGTGAGAAAGACGGTTCGGGACCCGTTGTCGATGGCGTGGATCGTGGAGAGCAGCGAGAAACCCCGCGCGTCCCGGATCCCCCACCCGTTGCCGGCGCGGCCGGCGGCCGGGGTTGCTTGAGGACCCGCGGGACGGTCCACCAGCGGCGCCAGGAGGAAGAAGATGCCGACCGCGGTGACCAGGACGACCAGCCCGATGCCCTGCGCAGCCCAGCGCCAGCCCGCCCACGCGGTGACAAAGGCCACACCGGCCGGCCAGGTCACCTTGCCCAGATCCCCCGAGAAGTTGTACGTCCCGATGGCCACGCGGCGGCGCCCCGCCTCATAGGCACGGGAGACCAACGAGGATCCCAGCGGATGCTGGGTGCTGGAGCCCAGGCCGCCGATCATCAGAAACACGAGGAGCGGGACGAAACCTCCCGCGGTGCCTACGCAGAAAAAACCGACTGCCGTGAGGAACGTGCCGGCGGCCAGGAGGCGTGGCTCGCCCCAGCGGTCCGCCAGGTACCCCGCCGGGACCTGGAACAGTGCGAGGGCGCCCGAGTATCCGGTGCGCAGCAGGCCGACCTGCGCGAAGGAGAGGGAGAACTCGCGCGCCCAGACCGGGAAGAGGACGTACAGGAGATCCGAGCATCCGTCGTGCAGGAAGTGGATGAGGCAGCTTGCGGCGAGCGTGGCACGGGCACGCTGCGGGTTCATGACGGCGATTCTTTCAATCGCCTTTCGAACTGTCAAGCCCTTGACCGGTGAGGCCTTCGAGAGGATCGGGGCTTCCCCGCCGCTGCCGCGCCAGCGAGGAATCGATGGGGGGAGTCCGACTATTCCGCAAACCCGTTGGTGAAAACCGGTATAATTTTCAGTATCGAACAGTGAGTGGAAATAACATCCGAAGGGGGGATTCCCGATGAAACGCACGTTGCTCCTCGTCTGCGCCGTACTGCTCGTCGCTTCGCTCGCCTTTGCCGGTGCGCCGAAAACGTATCAGGTGACCGGGCCCGTCCTGGAACTGAAGGACGACGTCATCGTCGTGGAGAAGGGGAAGGACAAGTGGGAGATCGCCCGTGGCAAGGACACGAAGGTCACGGGGGACCTCAAGGTCGGCTCCAAGGTGACCATCGAATACCGGATGACCGCGGCCACGGTCGAGGTCAAGGACGCGAAGGCGAAGGAAACGAAGAAGAAATAACCCCCAGGCCGGTTCCTTCCTCCGCGTGACAGGGAGGGGAAGGAACCTTCAACGAAGCACACCCGGAGAGAGGGGGTCGGACATGCTGAAGGAATTCAAGAAATTCGCGATGCGCGGGAACGTCGTCGACATGGCGGTGGGAATCATCATCGGAGCGGCCTTTGGGACGATCATCACGGCGTTGGTGGCCGAGGTCCTGATGCCGCCGATCGGGCTCCTTCTCGGGAACGTCGACTTCTCGAACCTCTTGGTCGTGCTCAAGGAAGGGAAGATCGCCGGCCCCTACGCGACGGTCGCCGCGGCCAAGGCGGCGGGGGCGGTAACGCTGAACTACGGCCTGTTCGTGAACACCGTCGTCAATTTTCTGATCGTTGCGTTCGCCATCTTCTTCCTGATCCGGGGGATGAACTCCATGAAGAAGAAGGAAGAGGCGCCCGCGGCCGCGCCGACGACGAAAGAGTGCCCGCACTGCCTGTCGACCATTCCCATCAAGGCGACGCGATGCGCCCACTGCACCTCGGAGCTCAAGGCGGCATAGGGACAACATGCGATCATCAAAGGGAACGAAGTAGTACAAGGAAAGCGAACCGAACCGGGAAGTCCATGTTGGTGAGGCATGCGGGGTGCCTGTTTACAGGCCCCCCCTCCGAATACGCGTAACCAGCGATCAGGAAGTTGAGCCCGACCGGCGCATTGGCGTAAGCCCTCGGCTCGAGTTCCGCCGCGCGTGCTGGTTTGGCGGCAAAGAGAAGCGCGACTGCGCACAGCATCGCACCCGTGTGCGCGACCACACCCCGATTCCCAAAACCAAGCCGCATCGTAAGGCCTCTTCCTGGTGGACGCTGCCCGTCGCGGCATCCGGAGGTTTTCCATTGCCAGTAGATGGACCGTGTGAAGGGATGCAAAACGAAATCCATATTCGTGTGGAGAGGCATGCTCGGAACAGGTTGGTTATATGTGTATAATTCCTTGTGGAGGTCCCAATGGAATACCTGCGACTCGGCAATACCGGCCTCACCGTCTCTCGAATCTGCCTCGGTTGCATGAGCTACGGCGATGCCGCCGCGACGGTGGAGGGATCGCCTCTGCGCTGGAAGTGGGCGCTGAAGGAGGACAACTCGCGGCCGTTCTTCAAGCGCGCCATCGAACTCGGCATCAACTTCTTCGACACGGCCAACGTGTACTGCTTCGGGTCGAGCGAGGAGATCACCGGCCGCGCGCTCCGCGAGTTCGCCCGCCGCGAAGAGGTCGTCATTGCCACGAAAGTCTATGGGGTGATGCGCCCCGGTCCGAACGGCGGAGGTCTCTCGCGCAAGGCGATCCTCCACGAAATCGACGCGAGCCTGAAGCGACTCGGGACGGACTACGTCGACCTCTACCAGATCCATCGCTGGGACGGCGCGACGCCGATCGAAGAGACGATGCAGGCGCTTCACGACGTGGTCCGAATGGGCAAGGCGCGGTACCTGGGAGCATCGTCCATGCATGCCTGGCAATTCGCCAAAGCGCAGCACGTGGCGGAGAAACACGGCTGGACGCGCTTCGTGTCGATGCAGAACCACTACAACCTCCTCTACCGCGAGGAGGAACGCGAGATGGTGCCCCTCTGCCGCGACCAGGGAGTCGGGGTGCTTCCGTGGAGTCCTCTCGCGCGGGGTATCCTGGCACGCGCGCCGGAGGAGAAGGGAACGAGCCGGTCGGAGACGGATCGCGTTATCAAAACGCTTTATTCTCCGATGCCCGAGGCGGACCAACGAGTGCTCGCCGCGGTCGACAAGCTGGCGAAGACCCGCAACGTGCCTCACGCCCAGATCGCCCTGGCCTGGCTGCTTCAGAATAACGACGTGACGGCCCCCATCGTGGGCGCGACGAAGATGGAGCACCTCGAGACGGCGGTGGAGGCGCTCGCCGTTCGACTGTCCGGAGAGGAAGTCGCCGCGCTGGAGGCTTCCTACGTGGCGCACCCCATCGCGGGCTTCAGTTGAGGGCGTCTAAGTGCAAAGGCGAGGGTGCGATCTGGTTGCCCGGATGAATCCGGCTCCCGGAATACGAAAGCTGGAGGAAACGGAAACCACAAGGAGTCAAATCCGCACCCTTCTGGAGGAGGGGCCGCACACGGCAAAAGAGATCTCCTCCTCCATCCATAGACCGGAAAAAGAGATCGAGAGCCACCTGGAACACCTTCGGAAGAGCCTTCGTCGCGAGGGGCGACCGTTGGACCAGATTCCTGCCGAGTGCCGCGATTGTGGGTTCGTGTTCAGGAAACGGGGTCGGCTCAAGGCGCCGTCCCGATGCCCCGTCTGCAAGGGAGAAGCGATCTCCGACCCGTCTTTCCTCCTTGCAGGCGGTCAAGGCTGAGATTCCATCAGAAGAAAACCCCTCGTCCAGGTGGTTAAAAAACCGGGAGCAGGTCAGACCCACGCACATGTGCAGGCGTCGGAACGCCTTTTCGAGCGGACAGGAACGCACGCGGACCTTTTCGAGTAACCGGACCGACTCAAGGCGCGGTTGACGGAGGAAACCCCTTGCCGTAGAATGACTTTCCTCACGGACGCGCCCTTAGCTCAGCTGGATAGAGCACTTGACTACGAATCAAGTGGCCAGAGGTTCGAATCCTCTAGGGCGCGCCATCTCCTTCCCATCGATACATCCCAGGCGATCCGAACGCGAGACGTCACCGAAATAGCTTCGCCACATCCGTACGCTATAAGGTATCCTTGCGGAAGCAGGGCAGCTCCTGTCTAACCATTTGCTCGGCGATTATGGCGGGTATCGTTCCTGCAGATCTGGAGTAGGCGATGGAGTTGATCTTTCCGTATCTGCCTCCACTGGGCGTTGCGATTGCGTCTGGCGCAATTCTATGGGGCGTGCACTGGTTTCTTATCAAGCGACACGCGGATCTGGGCCGGGAGCGCAAGTTTCCTCGCCAGATCTTCATGCTTGGGCTGACGCTTGTCGGTCTGGTGGCAATCATCCTTTCCTTGCCCATAATCGAAAGCTCCCGCAACCGGCTGATCGGTTTGATTGGCCTTCTGGCTTCGGGAATCCTCGCGTTCTCGTCGACAACGGTCGTCTCGAACCTGATGGCCGGAATTCTTCTTCGCGTGACAAAACCTTTTAACATCGGTGATTTCATTCGCGTCGGCGACCATTTTGGTCGCGTTTCCGAAAGGGGGTTGTTCGACACGGAAATTCAATCGGAAAGTCGGGAACTCGTCGCCATTCCGAATACGTACCTTATCAGCCATCCTGTCACCACGATCCGCAGCTCGGGGACCATCATCTCTCTTACGCTCTCTTTGGGCTACGACGTCCATCACTCGCAGATCGAACCGCTTCTTGTGAAGGCGGCGCAGGAAAGCGGCCTCGAGGAACCGTTCGTTCACATCCTCGAATTGGGGAATTATTCGGTTACGTACCGCATCTCCGGTTTCCTGAAGGAGGTGAAATGGCTGATTACCGCTCGATCCAATCTCTCCCGAAGCGTTCTGGACACATTGCATGGACATGGCATCGAAATCATGTCGCCAACGTATATGGATCAGCGGAAGCTCGGTGACGACAAGAAGATCATTCCAGTCGTAGGCCAGGAGGAATCGTCGGAAGCGCAGGTTATCGCGGAGGACATCGTGTTTGACAAGGCCGAGCAGGCGGAACAGAAGGAGAAAGAGGAGAAGGAGCTGATCGACACGATTGAAAAACTTGAGTCATCGTTGAAGGATGCACCTGAAGAAGAGAAGGAACGGATCAAAACGCGGGTTGCGGAGGGCCGCGAACGCCTCAAGGTTCTGGAACAGCCTGCCAGCAAGTCGGCCCGGGACGATGATACCCCCGAGGCAAGCGCGTCGACGGACACGGACAAACCGCGGCACCGATAGCGGAAAGTTTGACGGTTAACAGGTTCTCATTTCATCCTGAGAAGTCCCGAATTCAGGCCCATGTTGTATATCAACAGATACGCGGCAAGGGCCGCGATGATCAGGCACGCCAGGATTCGCCGCGTCCGCATCGTTCCTCCCCTGGGACCGCTACCGTTTCGTCAACGACTTTCCGAGAAGCGAAGCCGCCGCCAGTGCCGATGAGATCAGGATCATAAGGAGAGGAACGTCAGCGATTCGAGGATCCCGGACGCCGTCGTGCGCACCTTGACGATCACGTCCCGAACCGGACCTCCTCCAGCGATTCGACGATCCAGTCCGCCTCGGCGAGCTCCAGGTCGCTGTAGCTGTTGGTGACGGCGAGTACCCGGAGACCCGCCCCCTTCGCGGACCGGATCCCGGCGGGGGTGTCCTCGACGGCGACCGACATTCCCGGGGCCGTCAGCAGCATGTCGTACTTATCCGACAATCTCGCGTAGGCGAGCGCGTAACTTTCCGGGTCGGGTTTGCTCCTGCGCACGTCGTCGGCGGAAACGATCACGTCGAAGCGGTGGGCGACGCCCAGGTGCGCGATGATCGGGTCGATGTCCGAGCGGAGCGCGCCGCTGCAGAGGGCCAGCGGGAAACCCGCCGTGTGAAGGGATTCGATCAGGGGGACCGCGCCGGGGTAGGCCGTCACCCCGTCGCGCAGGCCGAGCAGGAACGCTCCCGACTTCGCGGCGACGAGTTTCCCGAGGTTCGTCTCGTCGAGCGCCATCCCCTGCGCCCGGAACGCCTCCCGGAACGCGTCCCGGTCGTCGAACCCCATGTAGGTATCGACGTACTCCTTCCACGGGAACCCCATCCCGAGCGGATCGAGGATCTCGATGAACGCCCGGTAATGCATCGGTTCGCTGTCGACGAGAATCCCGTCGAAATCGAAGAGGACCGCTTCGGGCCTTGGGAGCGAAAGGGTTTTCATACGGGTTCCGGGGAACGATTATATCCCACTCCGGCGACGGGATCGCAATGTCCCCGCGGATCGCCCGCCCGTTTCCGCCCCAGGTGTGGTAAATTGTCGGAAAAGGGACAGCGGGGGTATCTTGGCGAAGGACGATCTGGCGAATCTCGAAGGGACGGTGACCGAGGCCCGCGGCGGCGGAAATTTCGTCGTAAAACTCGAAAACGGCCACGTCCTCACGGCGAAGCTCGGCGGCGCCATGCGCCGGTTCAGGATCCGGGTCATCTCGGGGGACCGGGTGACGATCGGCGTCTCTCCCTACGACCCGACCCACGGACTCATTCTCTACCGCCACAAGAACTGACTCCCCGTGAAAACGAAGTCCGTCTACAGGGTGCTCTTCCGGAACCAGGAGAACCTGTACGAACTGTACGCGCGGAAGGTGGGGCAGGGGACGCTGTTCGCCTTCGTCGAGGTCGAGGAGATCCTCTTCGGCAGCCGGGGCGGCGTGCTCGTAGACCCGTCGGAGGAGCGGCTCAAATCCGAGTTCGCGGGAGTCAAGCGCACCTACATCCCGCTGCAGGCCGTCGTGCGCATCGACGAGGTCGAGAAGGAGGGGGCGAACAAGATCGTCTCCCTCGCGGGATCCCAGGGGAACGTGACCCATTTCCCGATGCCGCCCGGGAGCATCGGGACGAAACCCGGCAAGGGCTGAGCCCCCCGATTACCGCAGGCTCTTCCGGATCCGCTCCACCGCTTCCACGACGTTGTCCCGGTTGCCGAAGGCCGACAACCGGAAGAATCCCTCGCCCGACGGCCCGAACCCGCTGCCCGGCGTCCCGACCACGTGGCACTCCGTGAGAAGCCGGTCGAAAAAGTCCCACGAGGAGATTCCGCCCGGGGTCTTCAGCCAGATGTAGGGGGCGTTGACGCCGCCGTGGATGGCGAGCCCCGCGCCCGCGAGTCCCTCCCGGATGATCTTCGCGTTCCCCATGTAGTAGTCGACGATCGCCTTCGTCTGCCGCCACCCCTCGTCGGAGTAGACCGCCGCCGCCGCCCTCTGGACCGGGTAGGAGACGCCGTTGAACTTCGTCGTCTGCCGCCGGTTCCAAAGCTTGTTGAGCGCCACCCGCTCGCCGGTCGGCGTGTTCGCCGTCACCTCCTCCGGCACTACCGTCAGCGCGCACCGCACCCCGGTGAAGCCGGCGGTCTTGGAGAAGGAGCGGAACTCGACGGCGCAGCGCGCCGCGCCTTCGATCTCGTAGATCGAGCGGGGATAGCCGGGCTCCGTGATGAACGCCTCGTAGGCCGCGTCGAAGAAGATCACCGCGTCGTTGGCGAGCGCGTAGTCGACCCACCCCTTGAGCTGCGCCTTCGTCGCGACCGTCCCCGTCGGGTTGTTCGGGGAGCACAGGTAGACGATGTCGACCTTCCCCTTCGGGATGTCGGGGAAGAAGCCGTTCGCCTCGGTGCACGGAAGGTAGACGATCCCCTGGTAATAGCCCCGCTCGTCGGCCGGACCGGAGCGACCGATCATCACGTTCGTGTCGTTGTAGACCGGGTAGACCGGGTCGCCGATCGCCACCTTGTTGTCGAGGGCGAAGATGTCGAGGATGTTCGCCGTGTCGCACTTCGATCCGTCCGAGATGAAGATCTCGCTCCGCTTGAGGCGGACGCCCAGCGGCGCGTAAGCTTTTTCGATCAGCGTGTCGATCAGGAAGTCGTACCCCTGCTCCGGGCCGTACCCCATGAACGTCTTCTCGTCGCCGAGTTCGGCGACGGCGTCGTGGAACGCCGACAGGACCGCGGGCGGCAGCGGACGAGTTACGTCGCCGATCCCCAGGCGGATGACCTTCGCGGACGGATTCGCCGCGGCGAAGGTCCGCACCCTGCGCCCGATCTCCGGGAAAAGGTATCCGGCTTTCAGCTTGAGATAATGCTCGTTGACCCGTGCCATGCGCGCGTACCCCCCTGTCCGGAATCCGCCGTGTCCATAGAAGATACCAGAATAGGGTATATTTCATCCTCGAATCCTGGGGGTGGGGATGTCCGCGCTGTTCGCGTTCAAGCTGACGCTGGTGCCGTTTTTCATCCTCGCGCTGAGCCTGGCGGGGCGTCGCTGGGGAACGGCCGTCAGCGGCTGGCTCGTGGCGCTGCCGGTCGTCGCGGGGCCGATCGTCTTCTTCATCGGGGTGGAGCAGGGGGAGGCGTTCGCCGCGGGCGCGGCGCGCGCGACGATCGCCGGCCTTGCCTCGCTCGCCGTCTACAGCCTCGTCTACAGCCGCGTGGCGCTTCGGACGGGATGGGTGCCGAGCCTGCTCGCCGGCTGGGCCGGCTTCTTCCTCTCCACGTACCTCCTGAACCGGCTCCCGCTCACGCTGCCCTGGTCCATCGCGCTCGCGCTTTTCGCGCTGGTCGGAGTGTACCTTCTCCTGCCGATGGTCGATTCCGAGGCGTCCCCCCCCGCGACGCCTTCGTGGGAGATCGCCGCCCGCATGGCGGCGGCGGTCGGCATGGTGTTCCTCATGACCGCCCTTGCCCGGCCGCTTGGTCCGCACCTCGCGGGGCTTCTCGTCCCGTTTCCGGTCGCGGCGACGGTGCTGACCGTCTTCACGCACCGGTACCAGGGCGGCGCCTCCGCGATCCGCCTGCTGCGGGGGCTGGTCGCCGGTCTCTGGACGATGGGGGTCTTTTTCCTGGTCGTCGCGGGAACGGCCGAGCGGCTGGGGGTCGGGGCCTCGTTCGCGCTTGCGGTCGTCGCGGACCTGCTGAGCAACGGCGGCTCGCTCTGGGCCCTCCGCAGGTATCGAGAAACCAGCCACTGAGGGATTTTTCCCGCGTAGGGTACGTCTGGAGCCGGATCCTGTTAAGAGAAGGCGCTTTCGAGGGACATTCCTAGAGGTTGTCGGTATTACGGTTGAAGGAGTGTCCCTCGCTCACCGCGGTTCCCCGCCCGCAGCAGCGCCGCCATCGTCTTCCCGTCCCGGATCTCGCCCGATGCGGCGAGGCGAAGCGCTTCCCCGATCGGCATCCGCACCGCCTCGATCTCCTCGTATTTCTCCGGTTCCGCGTCCCCCTGCGACAGCCCGGTTCCGAGATACAGGTGGATCACCTCGTCGAAGACGCCGGGGGAGGGGTAGAAGGTGCCGAGGGGGACCAGTTCGCGCGCGGAGAGCCCCGTCTCCTCGACCAGTTCCCTTCCGCCGCACACCGCCGGATCCTCGCCCGGCTGAAGCCTGCCCGCCGGGATCTCAAGGAGGGTGCCGCCCACCGCCGGCCGCAGCTGCCGGATCAGCGTGACCGTCCCGTCGTCGTGCAGGGGGAGGACGCCGACGCCGCCCGGGTGCCGCACGATCTGGAAGGTGTGCCACCCCTTCTCCCCGATCCGGACATCGAACTGCTCGATGTCCACGACCAGCCCGGAAAAGAGGGTCGACCGGTTTTTCGTTTCCATGCCGCTCCTTTTCGCGCCGGTACCGATTAAGGAAGAAGGACGATCTTTCCCCTTGCTCCGGGAGACATGACGACCACGTGGCTCTCCGGCGCCGCCGACAGCGGCAGTTCCCGGCCGATGACGGGACGAAGCGACCCGTTCTCGAGTCCCGCGACGAGGGCGGCGTGGACGACGGCCCGATCGGCATCCGGCATGTTGAAGAGGGACATCCCGACGACCGAGGCGTCCCGCGCCATCGCATCCCGGGCGTCGATCTCCACGGCCCCCCGGTTGCCGATCACGACGACCCGGCCGCCCATGGCCAGGGCCTTGAGGTCGGCCGGCAGGTTCACGTTGGCGAGCATTTCCAGGATGACGTCGAATCCCCGTCCCCCCGTCGCAGCCACCGCCTCTTCCAGGTACCCCGCCGAACGGTGGTCGAAGACAACGTGCGCCCCTTCCCGCCGGACCAGGGCGAGCCCATCGGCGGTACCGGCCGTGCCGAACACGCGCAGCCCCGCTGCCCGCGCGATCTGGACC
>Ga0208566_1001384_pt1 | contig 14163 bp, 13 predicted proteins | sample PL_2010_150m_FD_184159 | JGI IMG/M metagenome (GOLD analysis project Ga0208566, IMG submission 184159) | Freshwater microbial communities from Powell Lake, British Columbia, Canada to study Microbial Dark Matter (Phase II) - PL_2010_150m... | ecosystem: Environmental > Aquatic > Freshwater >...
GCGTCCTCGACCTCGACGAGGAAATGAAGGAAGCGCGGATCGACTTCGATGGCAATCAAGTCACGATGCCATACGACGATCTGGACGAATTGCGGCTTGCCTATGCCATGACCATCCACAAGTCGCAGGGTAGCCAAAGCCCGTGCGTCATCATTCCCATCACCACGCAACATTTCGTGATGCTGCAACGGAACCTGCTCTATACGGGTGTCACCCGCGCCCGGAAGCTGGTGATCCTGGTCGGCATGTGGCGCGCGATCGGCATGGCGGTGGCGAACCATAACGCAGACACCCGCATTTCGCGGCTGTGCGCCTTACTCAAGGGGATTTCCTGATGCGCGCCGGCGTTCTGCTGCCTGTCTTCCTGCTGTTTTCCATTCCGGCCCAAGCGGAGACTCGAAACGGACTGCTGCACAAGGCCGAAAGTGCCCTCTGCGGCACCACCACGCTCCCGCCCAGTGGCACCACCGACGTCGGGTTCTCGCCGGGGAACGGTGCGCTCAATGTCGTGCTGCGGGTCATCGGCAGCGCCAAGCGCGGCGTCGATGTACGGGTGGTCGTAGACAAGTCGCAGTTGGGCGAACGGTACACCACCGCCACGTTTCTGGCCAATCAGCGTGTGCCGGTGCGCGTGGATTCGCGGCACGCAATCGCCCACTCGAAATATCTGGTCGCCGATGGCATGCATGTCGAAACAGGGTCCTTCAACTACACCGATTCAGCGGTCAAGCGGAATTCCGAGAACGCCATTGCCCTATGGAACAACCCGGCGATGGCCAAGAGGTATCTGGCAAATTGGGCGTCCCATTGGGAACACGCCGAACCGTTGGCACCACGCTATTGAGAGCGACGGACCGTAATTGCCGTAGGCCTTAACTCTTGAAACGATTACCTGGGAGATTGGACAAATGAAACGAGCACTGAGCATCGCAGCCAGCGCACTCTGCGTCCAGGGTGCAGTCGCCGTCGCGTTCAGCGACATCAGCGACGACAACCTGCGGGCAATCGCCTTCGAGGAAGGCGTAGTCCGCCACTTTTGCTGGCGAAAGGATTAGCGCGATGCGGACTTGCGTCTTGCGAACCATCAGCGGTTGTGCGCTTGCGGCAGGCCTCGCCTTGGCCTCGCTTTCGTCCGTCGCGGGCAATGGGATCGATCCGGCCACCATCACCTACAAGGAATGGGGCGACGCCAAGCCCAAGACGATGGTGATATTGCCGAGGCGTCCACAGGTCAACAAGGCGGTGCAGTTGTTCGGCGGCTGGAAGGGCCGGTTCGAATGGTCGGGATCGGAGGAAATGACGCAGATCGGCAACGACCTCTACAAACGCAACAACTTCGATCTTGCCGAAGGCCGGGTGCATACCAGCGTCACCGAACTATACCTTGGCGATGCGGATGGGTTGCTCAAGGTGTTGCGCCCTGCGTTCGCCAACTACCATTGGTTGTCGGCGGAGGATCTGCGTAACGTGCCGTTTGGCGCGAAGAAGGTGTTGTACGTCGCCACCAGGAATTCGGCGGGGCTGGCGGCAGGACGCATCGAGGCCATTGTGATCGCGTTTAGCGACGCCAGCGATGCGGACCTGCGGCGCATTGCCTACGAGGAAGCGGTACTGCGCGAATTGCGGTACCGCGACGACTAGCAGCAGCAACACCCATTTGATTTCTAACTTAGACAAGGAGATTTACATGAAGATGATGACTAGCTTGACGGCATTTGCAATCATCCTGCTCACCACCGGTTGCGCCTCATCCATGAAGCAATCGAGCTACCAGACTGGCGCTGTCCAACAGAAGATGCGCGTCACGCTCGCCACGGTACTTGACGTGCGCGAGGTCGACATCGAGGTCAAGGCCTCCGGCGCCGGCGCTGCGGCCGGAACCGCGGCAGGCGCGGTGATGGCGGGGAACAATAGCGGCAGCAATCGCGGCATCGTGTCCGGCATCGCCGGTGCCCTTGTCGGCGGGATCGCCGGAACGCTTGCCGACAAAGCAGCCAACGCCAAGAAAGGTCAGGAGATCGTCTACCGAATCGACGGCACCAATGAAACTCAGGCACTTGTGCAGGAAGTCGATGATGATCCGATCAGGGTCGGCGATCGCGTCCGCCTGATGGAAGGCAGCTTCTCCGCGCGCTTGGTGAAGCTCGGCAAGACGGTGATGCAGTAAGCCGCGCCCCTGGTCGAATTCGCTCCGGTGATTCACGTGTACGCGCCGCCGGCGACGCATCGCTTCGTCATGGCCGGGGTCTGCCCGGACTGCGCTAAGCGCACGCGCTTCATCGGCTTCGCCTATGAGTGGTTCGGGGCAAGCATAACCTGCCTGCGCTGCGGACGGCATTGGGAAGGTGGTGAGTGGATGCCCCTCCCATTCATCCGCGGCTCAAGGCAACACAACATCAACGCCGCAAAAACCCGCTGGCGCAGGGGTTCTTTCCGCAGCGCACATTTGACTGAGAAATCTTGACGCAACAACTTAAACCAAACGACCTGATGGGTTTGATGGATTTCAAGGCCGACCTGGTAGGCGAATACACGCAGGCGAAATCCGATTACCACCATCGTCTGCGTGCGACCGTCGCCTGCATCACACTTGCCCTGATCGCCGCATACTACATCTCGCCGGTTGCCAAGCCGCTGGCGATCGCCTCACTGCTGCTAGGAGGTGTGGCCAGTGCGGGGCTCGTTTTGGAAGCACTCAACAGACGGGACGCCATGCGGAGATCAAGCAGTCAGTTGATTGCACAGGGCCTGGACGCCAGCGCACTCACGCGCCGGGATTACATTACCGGATTGATTCAGCCCAAGATCCTCCGGGCATTGATAGACAGCGGCGTATCGTTCGAGGACGGCGCCCAATTCGACCTGGAGCAATCCGGATAATCCCAGCGGATGATGTAGTATGCTCGAAAAAAACCGGTCGATCGGCCGAACTTATCCCACTTTCGAGTCCTAACAATGCAAGCAGTTATCCACGGCTTCATGGCAATGCTCGATTCGTTCTTGTATCGGCTGTCAGTCTATGGCGGAACCGTGTTGGTGATCCTGACGACCGCCGTCGTAGTTGTGTTGTTTCCGTCGCAATTCAATCTTGAGGGCGCAAGCGCGCTTGAACTCAGCGCGCTTCAGCAGGACGACGCGCAGGTGTCAATGACCCGGATCATGGCGGCTCTTGCCAACGTGCCGCCAATCCAGAGCATTCCGACGCGCCTCTCAGAATCGCCGTTCTGGTTTGCCACCGTGGTATCTACCACCGGCCAGTCGACGATCCTCGAGCTCCCCTCACGGCATGCCGTGGAAGCGGCCTGCTGGAACGCGGCCGATTTCAGCCCATTGGGCGCTGCAACCCGCTCGTGGAAACAAGGCGGCATGATGGTAACCAAGACCGGCTTCGCGCTCGATCTCGGGGTCCTGCCGGCGGCCATCCGCGTGCTTTGCCGTGCGACCCATACCGGCCCGGCCTATATCTCTGCAATCGCCTGGCCCGCAGAAGCATTCAAGATGTCGGAGAAGAAGTTCCAACGGAATGCCGGATTGCTGAACGGGGGAATGCTCGTACTCGCCATGTTTGCCCTGATGGTGTCAATCATCAAACGGGAGTGGGTCAAGCGTGACTGGGTCTACCTGCTATTCACGCTATGGTTGATCGCCAATCTTCGCCTCGCAGCTGTGTCCGCCGGATGGGATGTTGAGTGGCTGGGCTATGCGATTCCGCCAGAGTGGTTGATTGTGAGCCGCAAGGTCACCTTGTCGATGGGCTTCGCCTTCAACGTAATGATGTTCTCAAAGATGTTTGCAAAGGAGCTGAATGAGAACCCACAATTGAAGCTTTGGGGACAGACTGCTCACCTCACGTGCATTCCCGTACTGCTCGCAATGCTCCTGCCATATCGCCAGTATCTGCCAGTGATCTGGGTAGCGGCATCCGTTCTGGGAATTGCGCTTTGCTATTTACTGGCCCGCATTCTAATCACCACCAAATCAAAGGTCGCATATTGGTACGGGTTGGGGATGGCCGTGGTCATCGTCTCCTGGCTGTACGAAGTCGCGGCCGCTGCGTTTGGCATCCGGCAACTGATTGGCGAAATCAACAGCGTGACAGGGGCATTGCTGTCGTCCGTTTGCTGCGCCCTCGCCATTGTGGAAAACATCGGGCAGGAGCGTCAGTCGCGGCTCGATGCCCAAGCCGAGTTGCACAACATCTACGAGGTGGTTCCGGTCGGCCTGTTTTCGCTTAGCGAGACCGGGCGCATCATCCATGTCAACGGCGCCTACCGGCACATGATGGGCGATTTCGGCAAGGAAGATTCTCCGTGGCGTGATGGCTTTGAATCCGGGGCATGGGAGAGGCTGCAAGCGTTCCTTAACCATCCGGTCGACCACGATTTCGTGATCAAGGATCATATCGATTCCGACGGGCAACAACGCAGCTATTTGGTTAGGGCCGCCCGCATCAACGATCAGATTGAGGGATCGTTGCAGGACATTACCACCCGCGTCGAGGCGGTCGCCAAATTGCAGTTCCTTGCGGATCACGATTCAGTGACGGGGATACTCAATCGTCGAGGCCTCAGCAAGATATTTGACACAGTCAATCACGCGCGCCTGGACCACGACACGATGACACTCGCGTATGTGGACCTGGATCAATTGGCGCTGGTCAATCACATGCATGGATCCCTCGCGGGCGACGCCGTGCTCAAGATGGTGTGCAAGATCATCAACGACACGCTCACTGAGCATCAGGTCCTCGGGCGAATGGGAGGCGACAAGTTCGCGATCATTTTCCAGGGCGGAACGCTTGAGGAAGCCGCGTTGCTATGCGAGCGCGTCAAGGACAATGTTGCGCGAGACCCTTTTAAGTTGGCCGATCATAGCTTCCGGATCCATTGCTCGATCGGCTTGGTCCCGGTTCCTTTTGGTGGCAATGAAGAAGCCGCCATGCGTCTTGCCGAAGAGGCCTGTTACGCGCACGTCGACGAAGACGGCCGTCTCAAACGCCACCTTGAGCAGTGGCGCCGAGTCCATGAAGCTGAAGCTCTTGCGGAAGGATGGAGCCTGTTTCAAATCCGCGACGAAGGTATTGACTTCTTGGATATCCTGCGCCACCCTGACGCCGCCATCTTCGCTGATGATTTCGAAGTGTGGAAGTTTGTGGTCCGAAGAGCCACCCACTCACCCGTGTCCGCCGCAGCTGCCGCCCTCAACTGCCTCGACCCGGCGCACCGGCGGGTCGTTCTGGAGACGGTCTCAAAGCAACCCCGGCTGCATTGACATGGGAAACCCCACCCCCTTCGCCGACCCTGAACGCCCGCAAGCCCGCCCAAATTCAACAGGACAGGTATACGTCCGGCTGTCCCGCGAAATCGACGAGGGCCATTCTCCGGGCGGCCCCCAGAATCGCACGGTTGGCCTATATCAGCCGGGCCACGACCTGTACCAACTCGCCAGCGGAGACTCCTGCTTCATAGAGGGTCATACCAAACCCGATGTGCTCCTGACCAGAATCGACCGTTTTCATAATCCCGAAGATATCGTGCAGCAGTTGCGCGCTTGGCAAAGCAGAGACTTGGTCGTTCACCCCTATGCTGCCATGCCTTTCATCGAAGAAGGAGAGGGCTTGAACATCCGCGATCGGACGGGGTTTCATACGATGGCAAGTAGCTACCTCCTGGTGCGTAGATCCGATGTCGTGGATTGGCTCGGATTCGCCCACGCGAAACGCGGGCTCCACTGGCGCGCGTTGGAGGGAGTTCACCACAGCATTCAGGAGATCGTGATTTGGGTAAAGCCAACCCTGCCCGAGCAACAAACGCTCTACGGGTTGGTTGGGGCCAGTGTCGGTCATGTGCTTGGCGCAGAAGTGAGCCGCCTGTCAAGGCACTTGTTCGGCACCACCGGCCGGATCACCAGAAGTGTGGTGTGCCAGCGCATCAAGAACGAGTATGAGAAGTTCGGCGTTGGGCAATTGGCCCAGGAATTCGCTCTCGCCGGGAAATACACGGAGATCGAGTTCGCCGAGGCGAATTGTCGGTGCCTGGTGGCCGATCCCCACCCCGTCATTCTTTCAGGCTAGCGGCACCGAGACATAGCTGGTCGCCTGATTCAGACGCTAACGCCTCTTCAACCAATATCATGCTTGATCGCGTACCGGATCAACTCGGCAGCGCTTTTCATTCCCAATTTCATCATCAAATGCGCTTTGTGCGCACTCACCGTCTTGGGGCTAACGCACAGTTGATCCGCGATCTCCCCGACTCGCTTGCCGCTCACGATCATCGCCAAGATTTGATGTTCGCGCGGAGAAAGCGTCCCCGTGGCAGCATCACTCCCGGACGTGCATTGGTCGAACACCAGCGAGTCGATGACCGCCGGGTCCACGTGTTTCTTCCCGCGCGCAACGCTTCGGATCGTCTCAATCAGCACCTCGGGTGGGCTTCCTTTCGTTACATATCCGACGGCCCCGGCTTTTATCGCCTCGGCGATGATCGGGCCGTCGTTGTGCATTGAAAGCACCACCACCGGCGTCATCGGGTATTTTTTCCTGAGCTGTGCAATTAGCGGCGGGCCGGACAGTCCGGGCATGTTCAGATCGACCAGCACCACATTGAACCAGTCGTTCTGCAGCAACGCCATCAATTCCACACCGTTGGCGGCCTGCCCTTGCACCACAATATCCGAGGTCCGGGACATGATCTCCCGGATTCCTTCGCGAAGGTAGGAGTGATCATCGGCAATGGCGAGTCTAATTTTCATGCCGCACCAACGGGCAAATGTTCGATTGAGATCGTGGTCCCTTGGCCGATGGCGGTATCGACACGCAGTTTGCCGCCCAAAGCCATTATTCTCTCACGCATGCCGAGAAGCCCAAAACCATTGCCGTTACGCACTTCCACGGGATCGAACCCCTTCCCATTGTCATGCACCTTCAAGCTCAAGCTGTCTCCATGGAACTCCAAGGTAATCGTGACCGCGCTGGCCTCGGCATGGCGCACTACGTTAGTGAGAGACGCCTGGGCGATCCGGAAGACGGCCGTCGTGTAAGCGTCATTCATGCCCACCGGATCGCCCACGACAAAGAACTCGCAGGCAATTTCCCATCGGTGGCCGAAGTCCTCCGCAAGCCATTCCAATGCCGACACAAGTCCGGTGTCCAGAACCGATGGCCGGAGGTTCTGTGCCACTTTGCGAACCAGATTCATGGTGTGCTTGATCCCATCCAAGAGCTTATCCAGCTTCTGTATTGGCCAACTGTTCTCGACGGAATCCATGCGCAGGGCGGACAGGTCGAGCTGCATGCCGGCGAGCTGCTGGCCCAACTCGTCGTGGATCTCCCGCGCGATGTGTTTGCGCTCCTCCTCCAGGACCAGTTCGTGATGCGCGGACAAGGTACGCAGGTTCTCCCTTACGCTCAGAAGGTCCAGTTCCCTCAGCTCTTGCTCGGTAATATCCTGAATCATTCCCACCATCTTCGCAACGTCGTTATTGACGCCGGTCAGCACCAGTTCATTGCGCGAGAAGATGTAGCGCTCGGTGCCGTCATCCAGGATTATGTGGGCGGTGACACTATAGACCGTCTTGTTCTCGATGCTCGAAAGGAGCGCGTTCCCAAATGACTGCCGTTGCTCGGGGAGAACCCGCGAGAGCAGATAGTCCAAATCGACGTTCGGCCGGAATGGCAGTCCGAAGATCCGGAGGACCTGATCGGAGCATTGCAGCCTCTGATGCTCGTAAGACCACTCAAAGTCGCCAATTGCGCCAAGCCGCTGTGCGTTCGACAATCGCGACTGGTTTTCGAGCAGAACCCGTTCGAGACGCTTTTGCTCGGTGATATCGATGACCACGGCACCAAGACCTGCAATCCTTTTGTTGCCGTCGTAAAGCGGGAAGTACGAACCCAGGCAATGAATCACGCCCTCAGCGGTGGCCGGGGCGTCGCAAATGAACGCCACATTTCGAAAATGCGTCCCTTCGTTGATAACGGACAGGTGTGTCGAATGAACGATCGGTGACGCGGCGGTATGCACCTCAGCCCTGGTACCAATCAGTTGTTCTGCGGGCATCATGATCATTTGCTCGAACGCGGGATTGACCAGCTTATAGGTCAAGTTTCGATCCATCACGTACATCCCGGTGGGAGAGGACTTGAAGAAACCCTGGAACAGGGCCTCCTTCTCGGCAACCGCGCCCGTTGCCGTCATTTCGCGTCGGTACACGATGAAGACAAACGCCAACGCGCTAACCAATGCGCCACTGAACAAGATCGCCACCGACACGTATCCCGAGAAGTCGCGGCCGCTCGCACCGATGCCATCAAGTGGAATTCCTACCACGACCAACAACGGATACTCTTCAATCTTCTTGTACGCCAGCGCATACGCAGCTCCGTTCTGGGTTACCACTCTCGCGTGGGGGCTTGTGGGTGCTGACTGCTGAACGTCCGCGAGCGGGATATCATTTCGGAAGCTAATGCTCCCGAGGGCGTGTTGAACAACAATCTGAAACGAGGGGAGATAGGCAAGTTGAATAGTTGCCGTCTTGTTAGCCGCCGTGCGATCAAACGCACTTAAGAAGAGTGCCGGGTCAACTACCGCGCGAAGTACACCTGCCACCCGTCCATCCGGACCGGTGACCTTACGAGTGACCGCAATGATCGGATGGTGTCCCGTTTGTTCGATGGCCACGCGTTCGGCACCCGACGTCGCATTTCCAGTCAATCTGTGAAAGGACAGCTCTATCCCTTCCGCTTCCCCGCGACTCGCGTTCTGGAGGATTCGAGTGATCTCGGATGGCTTGCTCCAAGCTTTGGCGCCGTTAATCTCGGCTTCCCTAATACTCAGACGCGCATCGGCATCTCTCATGATCAACGAAACCGCCGTCGCCAGCGATAAAGTCAATGAGGAGCCCGAGTTGCCGGCAGCTTTTACTCGCTGCGTGTTCGTCCGCGAGAAATCCTCATGCAGGAGAAATACAACCAGCACGATCATCCCGAGCGCTATGACGGCAATTCGCCGCAGAAAGCGATCACGGAGCCAATCAAAGTGGGGCGGTTGAAAATCGGTCGTGAGGAAACCTTGCATGCTGGCGTATCGAGTGGAGTCGCGCGATTATATGCCCGCGGCCTGCGAGGGGCGGTTCCGCCAGTGCTGGCCACCCTCGTGTCTCCCCTATTGCGCTGGGAGCATCCGGTTGGGTTGTCGCCGTGACACCGCCCAAAGGTGTTCAGAACCGATGGCGTCATCCCTGGGGAGATTCAGTGCAGATGACTGTTCCCGCCGCCGGGGCCGGTTACCGCCGGAGCAGGTCTGACTTGATTTGAATCTACTTCTGCGGATTCGGTGACTGAGCCGATATCCGGTTTGCTAAACTAAATCAGTTTTCGGCCGTTATATACGCCGCCCCAACTTTCGTTGTCAATCCGCTTTTCCTGTCGGTCGCCGCAGACACCTTCTTCTTGCGTGGCATACATGTTTCTCCTTTCAACGCACCTGTTATGCCTCACACACAAAATTTCAGACAGGCTCGACCAGAACGCCGTTGTTGGCGCTGATGGGGTTTCTGCCCCACCTGCCGGGGCGTCATGGACCCGGCCAACTCTCTCCCAGGTCGTAGCCGCAGACGCTTCGTTGTGTTGGGTTTGCCTTTGGCAGCGCTTCCGCTCGCCACCGCCTTTGACCTTGCCGCAGGCTCAGGAGGCCTTCAGCAATCCTTCCTTGAGGCCAAACTGAAGCAGGACCAACTCACTAGGCTCGGCAACATCTCGGATTAGCCATTTGTTGAGTGCTGCGGCGACCATCGGATTGTCCGGCCCTTTCTTCCAAGCCTTGATCAGCGTCGGATTGCCTTTGATCACGTCTGCCTCGAATTGATCCAGTGTTTGTTGGCGATCGCTGCTCGAAGTCTCATCAAATGCAGATCTTGCCACTTCCCTTTGCATTCCCCACCAGGCGTCAGAAAGCTTCTGCGTGACGTCACCGGTCTCTGGTCTTGCTTTCTTCGAGTCTTGGGGTTTATGCCTTTCCCCAGCAATCAACCCTGGCGCCTTCTCCGTTTTATGTCCGTACCCATCAGATAGGGCTTTTCTGAAATAGGCAGCACCTGAATCAATCTTGCCCTTTTTCATTTGGGTTTCGGTGTAGTCAAGTGCTGTCCGAACCCTGCCCTCGTCATTGTCTGAGTAGATCTTTTCGGCTTGGGCCTTGCTTAGGCCGAGAGTCACCAGACGATCGATCAACGACAGATCGAAGATATTCGGCTCATCGAGCACCATCGGTTTTTGCGCCTTGCGGGTGACACGGAACTGCAACTGCATCTCGCTCGTGCCTTCTTTTGTGGCTAGTTCTTCTACAAAGATGTCGGTCAGCTGATTGTCATTGATCTCGGAAATGGCCGGCTTGATAATGTTTCGCCGGAAGTATTTGTAAATGAGATACGTCGAATGGAGGGTTTCACCGGTCTTCAAATCTTTGTCGGGTTGCCCCAGCAATCGTGGGCGCCATTCGCTCCAGGGCATTTTTGCAGTGAGGCCAGAGGGGGAGTCCGCGTATCGAATACAGATTTCAAAGAGCGCCAGGGCCGCAGCCGAGCGAAACGTGTTCTGCATCTTCAGCGACATGCGCGCATAGACTTCCGGGGCCAGCAACTGGTTCTTGACGGTTGCCGGATAGCTCCATTCAACCCGGGTTCGATTGCCCTCCTCCACAATTTCCACGGTGACCAAACTCCCCGTTCCCCATCGCCGGCTTCCTTTGACACCCAGGTTCCATTCAACAATTGTGGCTGACATCTTGCGAAGCTGCTCTTTCAGAATCGTGACGTTGGTGGATTCGTAAGCGGACTTGGCGCACAGTTTCGAAAGAGGAAGCGAATAGACTTGCTTCTCGGGTCCCTGATGCTGCGCTTCAGCCAGGAAGACATTGAATAGCTTTCTGGTCAGCAAGGTCAGCTTGCCGGCCAAGGGCTTGATGGCGATCGCTTCCACCGCCTTGCGCAGGTCAGGCGATGTTTCGTGTTCGTCAGCAATAACGATCTTGTTTTTTGTCACCATACCCACGATCCTTTGCTGCACATTATCACCTCGAGCAGGTGATTGCAACGGCCACTGGGATACGAATACCAAGGTGACAAATTTTAATGGTTTCCTTCCTATACCTGACCTCCAGTGAGTGACCACTAGCCCAGCAGGCTGCCATACTTGGCCTTCCATGGTCTCCAGCATTAGAAACTGTCACCTCACCATTAGAAGTTGTCACCTAGCCAGGTCACCATTAAATCTTGTCACCTAACAAGTCTTCAGCAACGGCGCGGGATGCGACGGACGATGGCGATCCGCTGGATAGTGAAACCATTAAATATTGTCACTTCGATCTGGCTTTGGAGGGGCAAGCTGCAGTAGGCGCAAGGGCCACAGGCGGATTGTCATTCTTTTCTGTCACCCAACCATTGAATCTTGTCACCTTCCTTGATCTGGAGGCCGCGCCAGATATGGTTTTGCGGGGAGGCATTATTAGTTGTCACCTTGATAACCATTAAATACTGTCACCAGAATCTATTACATGACGTCACCTGTAGCTCCGGCCATCCATTAGAAACTGTCACCCAGACCATTCAATGTAATCACCTGATTGTCCTGGAGGCCAATAACCATGCGGACTTTGGGTGCGGTAAACAACAGTCTTAAAAGTAGTTGTTTCAATAGAGCTACAACGTTTGTCTTTCGGAGAGGCAGCTTCAAAACCGGAGATCTGACTGGTTTTCCTACTCAAATTCACTTGATATCAATCCAAATGATTTGATACTATGCGGCCTAAGCCATCATCAGGAAACCCGGAATGCGTGAAAAGATCATCAGCCTGACCAACCAAAAAGGCGGTCCTGGCAAGAGCACGGTGACGATGAACCTGGCCGGCGCCCTGGCCATGGATGGATTCAAGATACTGGTCGTCAACGCAGATAAGCAGGCAACCGCCGTCAAGTGGTCATCCCATGCTCCGGACGACGAGCCCTTCCCTGCCGTATGCGTGAATCTATACCACGCCGGCGCCAAGATTCATCGGGAGATCGAGAAGATCTACAAGGATTTCGACTTTACCCTGATCGATTGCCCGCCAAATCTCGAATCCGTGGTGCCGGCCTCCGCGGTAGTCGTTTCTGACCTGGTGCTCATGGTCACCCGGCCGACCATGACGGATTTCGATTCACTGACGGATTTCCTGCCTTTGGTCCAGCGGGCTCAGGCTAGCCGGGAATCCTTGATCGCAAAAGTCCTGATCAATCAGTTCAAACGTTGCGCCATGTCGGAACTTACGCTCCGGACCATTAAGGATAACGCAATCGAGATGATGACCACAACGATTGGAGATCGGACCGCTTTCACCGAGGCGGACCCGCTGGGTTCCCACGTGTTGGCCATGAAAGGGGTGGCGCCGGCGGCAAAACGGGAAATCAAAGAGCTGCGGGAGGAAATTCTGGAACTTCTGGAGATCGAAAATGAGTAAATTGGACAAACTATCGGGCGCAGTAAAGAAGGCCGGAGACTCAGCAATGGCGGGCGTTTCAAGGTTTGACGCCGTAGATAAGGTGCTCTACCAGGTGCCCGGCCAAACCAAATCAGTTGATACCAACCCATCCGAAGTGGTATCACATCAACCCAAATCACTTGAAACCGAATCAGGTCAACCTATGACGCCCGGACCCGGATCAGGCCAGCCGAAGCAGGAGATCCCGGTCTTATTGAGATCGGATCAATTGATACCAAGTGAAATGGCATCAAATCACATCATATCATATCCCTGGCAAACTGCTAACCCGAAAGTAAAGATCGCCTTCCAGCTGCGGCTCACCGAACCAATGCACGCCAGGTTGAAGTGGCTGTCCGATCAGAAAGGGGAGGGCAGCATTCATGAAATCATCCTGTCGGCCCTCGAGGACAAGGTCGACAAGATGATCAAGGAGCACGGGGCAGGGTAGTATCAAATCAAGTGATTTGATACGGATGCGCCTTTTCTCACGCCCAGACGGCCACCAACACCTCGCCTCCAACCCAAAAACCGACCTCCTGGGCGATCCATTTCCGCCGACGGCTCGCGATCCAGGTATTCCCCGCGGGGGGGGGAGGCCCACTTTTTCGGGCACGAGGACGTGGCAGGAAGACCCAACAACGGCTTGTGATGGCCAGACTGAGGCATGACTTGCCGGCAACGTCAGACGGCTTCAACCAATTTCTGCAGGGCCTGCGCCTCCGCATGCGAATATTTTGAAGTCGTCGCCAGATCCTCATGCCGGGCGAGCTGCCGCACCACATTTACATTGGCGCCGCCATTGATCAGATGCGAAATCCTCGAATGCCGCAGCCAGTGCGGCGTGGCGGCCTCAAGCGTATTCGCATCCTCCAGTTCTCCCGATTCGCGCGCCCGCCGGGCCGCGGTCTTCAAGATCTTGCCAACCGCCAACCCAATCGTGGCCTCGGTCGCCCGCCGGCGGCTTCCGCGCATGGCCAGGAGGAGGGGGGTGTCTTCGGCAATGGTGTTATCCAGACCAAAGGCTTCCGTATATTGCGCCAGCGCCAGAATCGATCTGGGAGACAGCGGAACCCGGGCGTCTTTGCCGCCTTTTCCGACGACGTACAGCCAGAAACCCTCGGAATCATGGTCAATCGACCCGAAATTGGCCCCGATGGGCTCGCCTAACCGCAGGGCACTGTCGTAATACAGGGCAATGGCGAGGCCGATGCGGGCCTTTTCTCGCTTTTCGTAGGGGTGGAATGCCGGCAACCACTCAATTTCCTCAAAAACTCGCTCAATCGCCGCCTTCGACAGATACCGGGTGATCCCCAGGTTGGCGGTCTTGGGCTTCCTGTAGCGGTTCTTGTCGATCACGAATGGGTTGGTTAATGCGTAGCCAACCGCCTGCAGCCAGACCAGCATCGATTTCAGGATCATCATCGCGTGCCGGAACGAGCTTTTGGTGAGCTGGCCGGCGAAGGGGCGCCAGTCTGGATGGCCTCTGGCCGGTTTTCCGCGGGAGATCCAGGTATCGGGGATGTCCTTCAGGAAGGCCTCGTACGCCCGGACGTCATCGAGCATCAGCTGCTTCAGGGTCGCGCCGGGGCGCAGCCGGGTAATCCACAGCAGAAAGCGCTCTGATTCGCGCTTGTAGGCTTTCAGT
>Ga0208566_1001386_pt1 | contig 14154 bp, 13 predicted proteins | sample PL_2010_150m_FD_184159 | JGI IMG/M metagenome (GOLD analysis project Ga0208566, IMG submission 184159) | Freshwater microbial communities from Powell Lake, British Columbia, Canada to study Microbial Dark Matter (Phase II) - PL_2010_150m... | ecosystem: Environmental > Aquatic > Freshwater >...
CCCTCCCAGCGTTCCGCCCCCTCGGCCCGGAACGGGGACGCCGTCGCGACCGCGATCCCGCCCCTCTCGCCGTCCGTCCGCTGGAAGAACGAGATCAGGCGCATCCTGCCCTCATGGAACGACGACGGCGCCCCGGCGGTCAGGAACCGGAGACTCTTCTCCTCTCCGGCGAAGTACGCGGTCGTGGTCTCGCCCACGGGGATCGGCAGCGGGTCCGCCGACAGGATCGCGCGCTCGAAGATGCCCACGGCGGCGCGCAGCCTCGCGGCATCCCGGGTCACGGCCTCCCCGCGCTCGATCGACCCGGCGGCGAGGCGGATCCCCGCCGCCACGCTCCCCGCGATCATCGCGAGGATCACGAGGGCGATGAGGAGCTCGAGGAGCGTGAACCCCCGGCGCGCACCTCGACGTGCATCAAGCGCCGGCATCGGGTTTCCTCCATCGCCACCGCCCTGCCGTGAGCTCCGTCGCACGTCTCTCCCCCTCGTCGCCCCATGTCACCGTGACCCGGTACCGGATCCCGTCGTACGGCTCCTCCTCCTCCGGAGGAACGAACGAGGTCGTAAGCTTCCAATGGTACCCTTCGCCGAAATCGCCCTGCTCCACCCCTTCGACCGGGTTGGGCGCGAGCAACGCCTCCTCCATACGCTGCCGGGCGTAGATCGCCGCGGCGGATGCGTCTCTCGCCCCTCCCGAGAGGCGCAACGAGCCGGTGAACAGCCGGGAGATCGCAACGATCCCCGCCGCGAAGAGCGCCAGCGCGACGATCACCTCGAGAAGCGTGAACCCCCGCTCTCCGCGCCGCGGGGCGATCACGTTCCCGCCTCCGACAACCCGGTGAGCGGATCCACCGTCACGCGCAACGCCCCTCCGTCCTGCGCCGTCACGGAAATCTCCGCTTCCTCGCCGCCGCCGTCGGGGAAGAAACGGACCCGGACGCTTCCCCGGTCCATGCGGTCCCCACCGGGGAGAACGACCCCGAGGCGGATCGTCTCCGGCAGGAGCCGCACGGCCTCGTTGTCGACGCCGAATTCGCCCCGCGAAAGGTCGAAGACGGCGGAGCGCTCCCGCGCGGAAGCGACGGCCAGCGCGCGCGCGCGCGCGAAGGTCGTCCGCACGTCGGAGGCGGCGGCCCGGAGCCGCGCCGACGCGACGGTTCGGGAGAAGGAGGGCGCGACCAGCGCCGCGAGCCCGGCGAGAATCGCCAGCACGACGATCAACTCCAGGAGCGTGAAGCCTTCCCTGCGCATCAGAACGGGACCTCGTTGAGGCGAAAGATCGCGAGGAACATCGAGAAGGCGATGAACCCGACCAGCAGACCCATCCCGAGAATCACCACGGGCTCGAGGATCGTGAGGAAGTTCTTCAGGCTCCGGCGCGCCCGGTCCTCGTACGTGTCGGCCACGGAGGCGAGCATCTCCTCGAGCCGTCCCGTCTCCTCCCCCACCGCGATCATCTGCAGCGCAAGCTCCGGGAACGGCGTCGTCTCGCCGAGGGCGCGCGCCACCTTGGCTCCCCCCTGGACCTTCAGGCGCGCCGCCTCCATCCCTTCCCGGATCGCGGAGTTCCCGCTCACCTCCCGGGCGATGACGAAGGCGGGCAGGATCGGCACGCCGCCGGACAGGAGCGAAGAGAGGGACCGCATCACGCGGGACGTCTCCATCGCCGTCACCGTCTCCCCGACGAAGGGCCACGTCATCTTTCCCCGGTCCCAGTCCCTGCGGACCTCCGGACGGGACAACGCCATGCGTGCGAACGCGAAGAGGGCTCCCCCGGCGGCGAGGAGGTAGAGGAAATTCCCCTCGAGAAACGAGCTGACACCCAGGAGGACACGGGTGGGGAGGGGAAGCAGCACCCCCGAGGAGGTGAACACCCCGGCGAAGCGCGGGACGACGAAGACAACGAGGAGGACCACCGACACGATCGAGGCGGCGAGGAGGATGATCGGATAAAGGAGCGATCCGAGGACGTTGGAGCGAAAATCCCGGGAGCGTTCGAGGAAGCGGTACGCCTGGTCGAGCGCCTCCTCGAGCCGGCCGGTCGCCTGCCCCGCGTGGACCATCTGGACGAGAAAGCGGTTGAACGGGGATCCGGGGGCCTTGCGCATCGCGTCCGAAAGGGAGGATCCGGCGCGCACCTCCCGCAGGAGGAAGACGGCGACGGGCCCCATCGCCCCGCCGCGGAACAGATCGGCCATCATCTCGAGGGCCCGGTCCATCGGAACGCCGGCGGTGAGGAGGGTTCGGAACCCCTGCAGGAACGGAAGAAGCTCCTTCCTCGCCCCGCGCGCGCCTGCCCCGCGCGGCGTCGCTTCTCCCCCTTTCCGCTCCGACGTCGCCGAGGCCGCCCACACCCGGATCGGAGTGAGGCTCCGCTCCCGAAGCCGATCCCGTGCCGCCGCTTCCCCGGTCGCCTCGATCACGCCTTCGGAGACCCGGCCGGACCCGTCGCTGACCCTGTAGCCGAAGACCGCCATCAGTGTCCCATTTACCCCGCCCGCGTGACCCGCAAGACTTCCTCTATCGTCGTGATCCCCCGCCGAACCTTCTCCCAGCCGTCCTCCCTCAGCGGCCGCATCCCCTCGGCCACCGCTTTCGCCCGGAGCGCCCCGGCGTCCGCCCGTGCGAGGACCAGCTCCTTGATCCCGTCGGTGACGGGGAGCAGCTCGAAGATCCCGGATCGCCCGCGGAACCCCGTTCCTCCGCAGGCGTCGCAGCCCCGCCCGATCCGCAGGTTCCCCTCCGGGACGAAGCCGACCTCGCGCAGCAGATCCTCGCGCAACGCCGGGGAAATCTCGCGCGGGGCGGCGCAATCCCCGCAGATCGTTCGCACCAGCCGCTGCGCGAGCACGCCGACGAGGACGGACGGCAGCAGGTACTCTTCGACCCCCATCTCGAGCAGGCGCGTGACCGCACCGGGGGCGTCGTTGGTATGGAGAGTGGACAGCACCATGTGCCCCGTGAGCGCGGAGTGGATGGCGATCTCCGCGGTCTCGCGGTCGCGGATCTCGCCCACGAGGATGACGTCGGGGTCCTGCCGGACGATGGAGCGAAGACCCGAGGCGAACGTCAGGCCGATCTGCGGCTTCACCTGGATCTGGATGACGCCGGGGATCTGGTACTCCACCGGGTCCTCGATGGTGATGATCTTCCGCGCGGGAGACGTGATCTCCCGCAGAGCGGCGTAGAGCGTGGTCGTCTTCCCGCTTCCGGTGGGGCCGGTGACCAGGATCATCCCGTACGGGGCGGAGACCATCGGGCGGAAGACCGAGAGCGTGTCGGGGAAGAAACCCAGCGTCTCCATGTTCAAAGGAACGGTCGCCTGGTCGAGGATGCGGATCACGACGCTTTCGCCGTACAGCGTGGGGATCGTCGAGACCCGGAAATCGATCTCCTTCCCGCCGATCCGGAGCTTCACGCGGCCATCCTGCGGAAGCCGGCTCTCGGCGATGTTCAGCCGCGCCATGATCTTGATCCGGGAGAGGATCGCGGTCTGGAGCCGCCGCGGGGGGGACTCCACGTCCTCGAGAATCCCGTCGATCCGGTACCGGACGCGCAACGCCTTCTCGTACGGCTCGAAGTGGATGTCGCTCGCGCCGCGCTCGATCGCGCGCGCCATGACGAAGTTGACCAGCCGGATAATGGGAGCCTCGGAGGCGACGCCGATCAACTGCTCCACCCGCTCGTCGCCCGCGACGTCCGGCGCCTCGTCCCCGACCTGCTCGACGAGGCTCTCCATCGACGAGCCGGCCTCGCCGTACCCCTTCTCGATCGCCTCGCGGATCTCCTCCTCGGTCCCGGCCACCACCTCCACGCGCTTGCCCGTGACCTTCGCCACCGCCTCCCTTGCGTCCGCGTCGAGGGGATCGGCCATCGCCACGGTGAGCGTACCGTCGGCGATCGACACGGGGACCAGGAGTTTCGCGCGAAGGAAAGAGAACGGGAGGGACTCGGGGGGGGCGGGAGCGTTCGTATCGACATCGCGCCGGAACCGGGGGATGCCGCAGAGCGCCTCGTAGGCGCGGAGCAGGCCCTCCGGGGTCAGGAGCCCGCGGGAGACGAGGAGGCGCGGAAACCCCGCTCCTTCCGACGCGTCCAGGCCTTGCAGCGATTCCATCTCGGAGGGGGAAACCGGAAGCGTGGCCAGCAGCGCCTCGTTGAACCGCCTTCGGCTGAGGATCGTCGCTCCCATGGAAGTATAGTACCTCAGGTCAACGGCCTGGACCCGGGGTCAATGAGGCGATGCGAGCGCCATCGATCTTCGGCCGGATCGGTTTCCGGTCAGGGCCCCCAGCGACTCCACCAGTTCCATCGTGGAAATCGGCTTGAACAGGATCCGGTCGACGCCCGCCGATTCGGCTCGCGCCGAAAGGTCGCCACCGGAGTGGCCGGCGATCAACACGGTAACGACCTTGTCCGAAGCCTCCCTGACGCGGCGAAGCACGGAGAGGCCGTCCTCGCGGGGAAGGGAGTTATCGCAGATCACCACCGTGAAATCGTCCCAGTTCGCGACCCCGGCCGACTCCTCGCCGCTCCCGAAGGTATCCACCGTCCACCCCTTCACCCGAAGGAACAGGACCAGTGCGTCGCGCAGAGGGAGATCGTCCTCGAAGATGGCGGCCCTTGCACCCGCTGGCGCCTGATTCATATCGATCGGTATCCTTTCGCGCGATGTCCATTTCAGATAGCACGACGCATGCCGGAACGGGACGATAATGGATTCCTGATGATTTCCGGATGGATACGTCTATTTTGCGCGTGGGAACCCGGCGGAATGAACCGGAAGAATCGAAAAGCTTCCGTCGAATAATGGGAAAATCGCCACTTTCGCCGGCCGCCCGGAGACGGGAACTACAGCCCCAACCTCTTCCTTCGGTAGCGGAAGGTGTGGTAGTTGACGCCGAGGAGCTGCGCCGCCTTCGTCTCTTTTCCGGCCGCCAGCCGAAGGGCCTCCTCGATATAGCGCCTCTCGATCGACTCCTGCACCGCGGGCAGGTCGATCCCCTCCGGCGTCAGAGGAGGACCCGAGGGACCGGCGGAACCGGGAGAGGGAGGGCGGAGCCCGGCGCCCCCCTGGGACAACCGCAAATCGGCGGCGATGACTTCCGTCCCCTTCCCGGAGAGGATCGCGCGCTCCACGACGTTTCGTAATTCGCGGACGTTCCCCTCCCACGGACACCCGATGAGGGCAGCTTCCGCTTCCGGGGAAAACCCGACCACCCCGCGGCCGAACTTCCGCGAGAACTCCGCGAGGAAGTGGCGGGCGATCGGGAGGATGTCGTCGCGTCGTTCGGAAAGGGTGGGCACCGCGACCCGGACGACCGCGAGCCGGTAGTAGAGATCCTCCCGGAAGAGCCCCTTGCCGACGAGGCTTTCCAGCTCCTTGTTCGTCGCGGAGACGACCCTCGCCGACGCGCGCAGGCGTCGCGTCCCCCCGACCCGGTAGAACTCCCCGTCCTCGAGGAACCGCAGCAGTTTCGCCTGGGCATCCGGGCTCAGGTCCGCGACCTCGTCGAGGAAGAGCGTCCCGCCGGATGCCTCCTCCACCAGCCCCTTCTTCCCGGCGAGGCTCGCGCCGGTGAAGGCGCCCTTCTCGTACCCGAACAGCTCGCTTTCGAGCAGCTCCTTCGGGATGGCCGTGCAGTTGACGCTCACGAGGGGGCCGCGGAAGTTGGGGCTCCGGTAGTGGATCGCGGCCGCGACGAGTTCCTTCCCCGTTCCCGTCGGGCCAAGGATGAGCACGGGCGTATCGGGGCTCTTCGCGACCGACTCCACGAACTCCATGACCTCGCGGATCGCGTGGCTTTCCCCGACGAACAGCGGCACCTTCTCCCGAAGGAACCGCTCCTGCAGCTCCCGGACCTCCTTGTGGAGGCGAACCGTCTCCAGCGCGTTCTCGATGGTCGTCTCCAGGGTCTCAATGTGCAGCGGCTTCACCAGGTAATCGAACGCCCCGCCCTTCATCGCTCCGACGATCGTCTGGACATCCTCGTACGCGGTGATCACGACGATCAGCGTCTCGGGACGAAGGGCCTTGATCGCCCGGATCCCTTCGACGCCGCCCATCCCGGGAAGCCCGATGTCCATGAGGACGAGGTCCGGCGGATCCTCCTTGACGGCCTCGACGGCGGATTCCGCGTCCTGAAACGCGCGAACCCGGTAGGCCGGCGCGAGGGCGATCCGGATCCCCTCCCGGATGCTCTCCTCGTCGTCCACGATGAAGACGCTCCAGGCGGTCATGTGGTCCTCCTTTCCCTCTCCCGCCAGACGGGGAGCTCGATGCGGAACACCGCGCCTCCCCCTTCGGCTTCGCCGGCAGTAATCCGGCCGTTGTGTTCGGAGATGACGCGTTGGCTGAACGAGAGGCCGATCCCGTGCCCGTCCCTCCGCGTCGTGTAGAAGGGGTCGAAGACCTTGTCGAGGAGGTTCCCGGTCACCCCCGGGCCGTTGTCGACGACCCGGATCACCGCCTGTTGCCCCTCCTGAACCACACCCACCGTGAGACGCCTCTCCCGGTCGACGGTCTCCATCGCCTGGAGTGCGTTCGTGACGAGATTGAGGATCACCTGCTCCAGGAGCGTGGTGTCCGCCCGGCAGTAGAGCGGCTCCGGCGGAAGATCCTGAAGGAGCTCGACCCCCGACTTGCGGATGCTGGCCGCCGAAAGGGCGAGGGCCTCCTGGACGACCCGCACCACGTCGACCCGGCCCATCCGTGGGGGGATCGGCTTGGAGAACTCCATGACCCGCTTGACGACCGCCCCGATCTTGTCGGAAGCGGCCTTCACCTGGGCGACGACCGAGCGGATCTTCTCCTTCTCTTCCGTGGCCTCCACGCCCGCCCGCTGGAAGAGCATGTCCAGTGTCGAGATGTTGATGTTGATCCCGGAGAGGGGGTTCCGGATCTCGTGGGCGATCCCGGCGGCCAGCTGGCCGAGGGAGGCGAGCTTCTCGCGTGCCGTCACGACCTGTTCGAGGTCTTTCAGCCGCGTGATGTCGACCATGTTGACGAGGATGGCCGACTTCCCCCGGAATTCGATCGGAACGGTCCGGCATTGCACCCAGCGGTTCACCGTCTGCCCCGTTTCGGCGTCGGGAACGGCGAACCGGAGCTCCATCCCCTGGCGGTACGGTTCCCCGTCCCGCACCGCGGCGCAGAGCCGCACGAACTTCGGGACATCCTCCGGGTGGGGAGGTCCCAGCCGCCGAAAATCGAACCCCTCCGGGATCGGACCGACGAGACGCTCCTGTTCCGGGTTCCGGAAGATGATGAGACCCTTCTGTACGATCATGGTGCCGATGAGCGAGTTCTCCACCAGGGACCGGAACCGGTTCTCGCTCTCCTGGAGCGCTTCCCGTGCGATCAGCCGGGACAGCCCCGCGGCGACGTTCTCGGCGACCCGCTCGAGCTGGGCCAGCAGGTTGGGGTGGAACACCCCCTTGCGCCGGTCGTTGAACTGCAGCAGCCCGAAAATGACGTCGCCGATCCGCAGGGGGACAAGCGCGATCGATTCGTACCCCAGCCGGACGCACCGCCCCCGGGTGACGACCGCCCTCGCCGCCTCGTCTCCGGAGAGCAGCTCCGAGGAGCAGTTGGTCCAGAACGTCCCGTTCGGGGTGAAAAACGGAAGGGACGGATCGCACTCCCCGCCGATGACCGCCCCGCAGGCGCATTCGAATAACATCCTCCGGCCCCCGCTCGTACCCTCGTCCGTGCCGGAAGCCGGAGGGCAGAGGCTCATCTCGGCCTCGATGAACTCCCGCGGAAAGCCGCGCGCCTCGAAGTACGGGTAGTCGGCACCCCGGTGGTACCGGATCCCGATCGCCTTGAACCCGAACCGCTCCTGCAGGAACGTCGAGACGGACGAAAGGAACTCCCGGATGGAGTTCTTTTCGTTTAAAACCTGCTGGAGGTCGAGGATCAGCTCCCGCATCTCCGCGATTCGCTTCCGCTCGGCGAGCTCCTCCTCCAGCTTCGCGTTTACGACCTGCAGCTCTGCCGTCCGCTCCGTCACCCGGGAATCCAGTTCGGCGTGCGCGGCGCGGATCTCCTCTTCGTTCCTTTTCAGCTTCCGGAAGAGGAGATCGTAGGGGCGGTTGAGACCGATCTCGACGATCGCCTTGTAGAGGAGGTAGAAGGAGACGACGGTCAGGTAATGGCCGATCGCGCTGTTGTATTCGTAGGCGTCCGTGTAGAGGTTGGCCGACAGCTGGGCGACGATCGAAAAGAGGATGGAGAGGACCAGCAGCTGGAACGCGTCCCGGTCGAAATACCTGCGGACCCGCCACAGGGTGCCGATCGAAAGAATCTGGATCCCCGCGACGAAGTAGTCGGAGACGCTCTTGGCCGCCGTCACTCCCCCGCCGGGAACGAAGTAATCGGGAAAAACGCCCGTCCATGCGAGCGCCACCATCGCCACGGAGGCGGCCGCGAATCCGGCGAGCACGACTCCCGGACGGAGCTTGCGGGAAACGAAGAGCGGAGCGGACAGCAGCGCGAAGCTCTGGAGGAACCGTGCGGCGAACCAGATCTCGATGGAAAGGGTATGCCCGGCCTGAGAAAAAAGGTTTTCGAACAGGACCGAGTGGAAATAGTCGATGGCGCCGACGAACAGGTAGGCGATGCCGAGGAAGAGGAAGTAGTGGTTGTCGATGAACTTCCGGGCGTTCCACGTCAGCATGAAAACGCTGCAGGCGACGATGACGCTGAACATCTCCGCCAGGCTGTGCGAAAACACGGGGTTGATTCGATAGACGAGGAAGAGAGCCACGGGGAGGACGAGGACGGCCAGTGCAAGCGGGAACCACTTTTCCCGCCGGGGGAAAATCGATTCTTTCGGGGGTCCCTCGCCGCCCATTCCTCTTCGCCTCCCTGCCTCCGCGTCCCTACCCCGATTGAACCGGAACAGCGGGCGATTTACAAGGGCCGGGAACCATTTTCCGGATTCGTCCGGGGAACCGTTTCGGAAATGATGGCCTGGACCGTGGAATCGGTGGTGAAAAAGACAACAATTCCGTGATCCGGTACCGGCCTGGATTCAGATTCGAAATCCCCCGGGGAAAATCCCTTCCCAGTAATACGCTGTTTTGTGTGGGAAACCGTGATTTACAGGCCAATGGCACCGATCTTGCTGAATCATTCCTAACAGGGCGCGCCCGTTATTCGGCAATCGAGGATTTCTCTTCGCGCGTCCCGCATCACCAGGCACCGAAAGGGAAGGAACCGCGGGTCGCGGATCCGCGAAAGAAACTATTCGTTTCCACGGAGGGACCCATGCGATCACGGACCATCAGAATCCTGTGCCTCTCCCTGTTTCTCGGAGCGTTGGCCGGATGCGCGGGAATGACGGACGCGCGGCAGACCCCGGATACACCGCAGCAACGGGCCCTGGCGATGAGAACCCAGGCGGTGGAGAATGCCCGCATCTCCTTCAAGGCTGCAAAGGCCGCGGGGGCTGAAACTGCAGCTCCTTTCGAATATTACATGGCGCAGGAGTACCTCCAGCTGGCGGAGAAGGAGTTGGCCGAGGGGGACAAGAACCACGTCATCGTGTTCGCGGAAAATTCGAGAGCACACTCCACCAAAGCGATCGAGCTGGCAAAGGGGGGAACCCGATGAGAAGAGCGATCATTCTTTCCACCGCGGCGCTGTTCCTTGGGGCGGGGTGCGCCTCCATGCAGGGAACAGCCGTTGTTCCGTCGGCGCGCACCGGCATGATGGCGTCCAAAATCACCGAGGCGGAATACCTGGGGGCGAAGAAATGTTCTCCAGAAGCCCTGGCGAAAGCGATCGTCGCCCTGGATCGGGTGACCCACGAGGTGCAGGAAGGATATTACCACCCGGTGTGGCTGGAGCATGACCTGGCGAATGCGGAAAAAGTGGTCGCGGAGCTTCTGGCCGAGAGGAAAGCGGCGGCGAGCCCCGCACCGCGGCTCCGCACCGATTCCGGGGGCCTCACCGGACCCGGCGAATCGTGTCCCCGTACGGGGGGGTAAAGCAGAAAATCGAAGCACGGGGGAGCATCAGGGCGGCGTGCCGTCCCGAAGGCTCTCGACGATCCGGTTCTTCTGGATCTTCCCCATGGCGTTCCGGGGAAGATCCGGGACGATGAAGACCTGCTTGGGGCACTTGTACGAGGCGAGATGCGTCTTGCAGTGCGCCACGAAGATCTCCGGCGCAAGGGGGGCCGACCCCTCCCTTTGCACTACCAGGGCGACGACCTTCTCCCCGAACTCCTCGTCCGGAAGCCCCACCACCGCGGACTCCTTCACCGCCTCGTGGGATTCCAGGACGTTCTCGATCTCCTTCGGGTAGACGTTGTAGCCGCCGGTGATGACCAGTTCCTTCGCCCGTCCTACCAGGTACAGCCTCCCGCCGTCTTCCGGGTCCCGGTACCCGAGATCCCCGGACCGGAACCAGCCGTCCACGAACGACTCGGCCGTCTTCCCGGGCATCCCCCAGTATCCCGGGAAGACGTTGTCCCCCCGGATCCAGACCTCCCCCACTTCCCCCGGGCGGACGTCGGCGCCGTTTTCCCCGGTGACCCGCAGGTCCACCCCCGTCAGGGGGTACCCAACGCTCTTCGCCTTCCGGTGCGCCGGGTCGACCCGGTTGGAGGCGATCATCCCCGTCTCGGTCATGCCGTACCGCTCCAGGATCCGGAAGCCCATGGCCCGCTCGAACCGGTGAAAGAGGCTGTCCGAAAGCGGCGCGGACCCGGAGATGAACAGCCGCATCCCGCGCAGGTCGGGTTTCCCCTCCCGCTTCTCCCACTCGCCCATCATCCGCTGGTAGACCGTGGGAACCCCCATGAACAGTGTGCACCCGTGCGCTTCCAGCGCGTCCCACGCCCTCCCCGGGTCGAACTTCCCGTGCATCACGATGGTTCCGCCGGCGTACAGGCTCCCGTGGGTCGCAACGTTCAGGCCGTGGACGTGGAACAGGGGAAGCACGTGAAGGAGTACGTCGGCCCCGGTCCACTCCCAGGCGTCGTGCAGCGCGAGCAGGTTCGATACCAGGTTCCGGTGCGTGATCACGGCCCCCTTGGACCGTCCCGTCGTTCCCGAGGTGTAGCAAATCATCGCCGGGTCGTCGTCACCCGCCGGCCAGCTCCGACGGAAGCCGGAAGGTGCGCAGGAGAGCCGATCGGCCAGGCTCTCCGCCCCGCCTCCGCCGTCCCCGTCCACCAGAAGGATTCGGACTCCCCGCAATCCCCGGAGCGCCTCCCCCGCCCGCGCGAACCGTTCGCCGTCCGTGATGAACAGCGAGCTTCCGGAGTCCGAGAGGAAATACCTCACCTCTTCGGGCCGGTATTCCGCGTTGAGGGGCAAGGTTACGGCGCCGATCGAGAGGGTGGCGAAGTGGAGGAAGAGAAATTCCATCCGTTTCGGGAGCTGGATCGCGACCCGGTCGCCTTTCCCCACGCCCGCGGCGTGGAGCATGGCCGCGTACCGCTCCACTTCCCGGTCGAAGGCGCCGTACGTGCAGGGGTTCCCATCGAACACAACGGCGTTCTTGGCGGGGTTCCTCGCCGCGGTTTCGGATAGCAGCCTGGCCAGGTTCATCGTCGCACGCCTCCGGACGGGAAAGGGGAAACGGAAAAGGGGCTACGGACCGGGAATCCGTAACCCCCTGAAATCATGGTCGGGATGACTGGATTTGAACCAGCGACCCCCTGGTCCCGAACCAGGTGCTCTACCAGGCTGAGCCACATCCCGACGTAATCTGGCATGATACCAACGGCCTATTTCGCCGTCAATATATAGATCACCCCGGTCACGATCAAGAGTCCGCCGAACGCCCGCTTCAGGAGGAGCGATGGCAGCCCGATCGCGTACCCCGCGGACAGGTACGAGCCGGCCAGGAAGCCCACGACGAGCAGCAGCGCGGCCGGGACATTCACCAGGTCCGCCCTGTAATATTGCCAGAAGGCGGCGATGCCGATCGGGGGGAGAAGCATCCCCAGCGTCGTCCCGGCCGCCATCTTCTGGTCGAATCCGCAAAGGACGACCAGCGCCGGGATGACGAAGGCGCCGCCGCCGATCCCGAACATCCCGGACAAGCCGCCGATCACGGCGCCGATCGTGAGGAAACCGATGAATGAAAGAGGCACGGGAAGGATCCTCCTATAGCACTAGAGCCCCAGGGGCTCGCCGCAGACCAGCACCGTGATGTCCGAGTTCGCCGGCCTGCGCTCGATGATGGAATAGACGCGGCAGATCCTCTGGGGAGAGTTGCAATCCTCGCAGAAACCGGTGGCGGCGCACGGGGTGGACAGCTTGAGGCGCTTCGCGTTCCGCGGGGCCGACACCGTCTTGATCCTGCGGATCGCCTCCGGGAGGTTCGCAACGATCTTCTGGCCCCCGGCCACCACGACGGTCTTCTTCGGGCCGAACGTCATCGCGTTCGTCCGGTTCCCGTTCATGTCCAGGTTCACGAGGCACCCGTCCAGCGTCACCGCGTTCGTCCCGGTGAGGAACAGGTCGCAGGTGAGCTGGGCCAGGCGCGTGGCGGCCCTCTCCTCCGGGGGAACCCGCCCGTGGTCGTGCAGCTTCTTCCCCCCGCCCGACAGGGCCTCGAAGATCCCCAATCCCGCGACGGACATCGACCCCCCGAAACCGACGGAGGCGGCCGGTTCGCACTCCGCGAGGACGCGTGCGCGAACCGATTCCTGGTCGGGCAGGAAGTGGGCGTCGAAGCCGTTCTTCCTCAAGACCTCGACGCACTTCCGGGCCCTGAGGTCCATCTGCCACAGGCCGATCTGCACGCGGTCCGCCATTTGCGCCCCCCTCCCGATTCCGCTTCAGGCCTTCGTGCCGACGGCCTTCCGGATATTCCGTTTCATCAGGGCGATCGTCTTCCCGTAGTCGGGAGTTCCGAAGATCCCCGAACCGGAGACGATCACGTTCGCCCCGGCGGCGGCCATATCGCCGACGTTGCCCGCCTTGATCCCGCCGTCGACCTGGATGTCGACATCGAGGCCCGCGCGGGTGAGCTGGGAGCGGAGCAGCTCGATCTTGCCGAGCGTGGACGGAAGGAACGCCTGGCCGCCGAAGCCCGGGTTGACGCTCATGAGGAGGACCATGTCCACGTCGGTCAGGACCCATTCGATCGCGGAGAGCGACGTGGAGGGATTGAGGGCGACACCCGCCTTCTTCCCGAGCTCGCGGATCCGCGCGACGACGCGCTGGAGGTGGGGAGTCGCCTCGGCGTGCACGGTGATGATGTCGGCCCCCGCCTTCGCGAAATCGTCGACGTACCGCTCCGGCTCCACGATCATCAGGTGGACGTCGAGGGGCGTGGTCGCCGCTTTCCGGATCGCCGCCACCACCGACGGGCCGATGGTGATGTTGGGGACGAAACGGCCGTCCATCACATCGACGTGGAGCAGGTCGGCGCCGGCCTTCTCCGCCGCCCGGACCTCGTCGGCCAGCCGGCCGAAATCCGCCGAAAGGAGCGACGGCGCGATGTAATACTCCATGGAATTCCCCCTCCCCGGGTTCGATTCTATCACCGCTTGCCGAACAGGGCGGCGAAGAAGGCGTCGGTGCCGTGCCGGTGGGGGTAAAGGCGAAGAAACCCGTCCGTCGTCCAGGCGCCGGCGGGAGCCGGACCGAAGTCGGGAGGGTCCGCCACCGACGCCTCCGGCCGCTCCGCGAGAAACGCGCCGACGACCTCCTCGTTTTCCTCCCTCAACGGCGAACAGGTGCAGTAGAGCAGGAGCCCCCCCGGGCGCACGGCTTCCCACGCGTTCCGCAATATCGCCGCCTGGACGCGCGCCATCCGCCGCGGCCCGTCCGGCCGGAACCGCCACTTGGCGTCCGGGTTCCGGCGGATCACCCCCATCCCGGTGCACGGGGCGTCCACCAGCACCTTGTCGAAGAGCCCGGAGGAAGGGGTCAGCGGAGCCCGGGAGAGGTCGTGGAGAGCCGTCCGGATCCGCGGCGCGCCGGTCCGCGTCACCACCTCGTGCAGCATGCGGAGCCGCAGGGCGGAGACGTCCGCCGCGAGGATCTCCGCCTTCCCGCCCGCGAGGGCGGCCAGGTGCGTCGTCTTCCCGCCCGGGGCGGCGCAGGCGTCCAGAATCCGCTCCCCCGGGCCGGGTCGCAGCAGCGGGGCGATCAACTGCGCCCCCTCGTCCATGACGAGGTACGCCCC
>Ga0208566_1001388_pt1 | contig 14117 bp, 10 predicted proteins | sample PL_2010_150m_FD_184159 | JGI IMG/M metagenome (GOLD analysis project Ga0208566, IMG submission 184159) | Freshwater microbial communities from Powell Lake, British Columbia, Canada to study Microbial Dark Matter (Phase II) - PL_2010_150m... | ecosystem: Environmental > Aquatic > Freshwater >...
CGCGTCCGCTGAAACCCTTCAAGCCGGCGATATCGACGATTACGCAAGAAGCCCTGGCGGCATAGGCTCTTGGGCCGGCCGCCATGGTGGCCGGCACGCAGAGCGTCTGCTTCAAGGTGCCAACTGGCGTCAGGGCGCTGATATTGTTCTCGCGGGCGCGGCTGTAGGCGAGGCCGCAGGCGCCGAGAAACGCGGTGAACTCGTCGAAGCCGCGGCGAATGTCGTCGTTCGGAATTCGGCTTAACGGGTGGTCGGGCCGCGTTGCGCGCATTTCGTCCAGCGCCTGCCACGGGTCGGTGACTGGGGCAGGCGAACCGTCATGCTTGCCGAGCAGGTCGAGATACCCGGTCGTATAGGCCAGGGCGCCAGTATTGCCGATTTGTGCGGTGTCGATCTTGCGGTTCGCGGCGAAGATGGCGGAAGCGAATCCGGCCATCCCGGAACCGATCACTGCCAGCTGGGTCGTGAACTGTCGGACGTCCTCTTTCATCGCCCGTCGTCCAGGGAGTCAAGCCCGAGCAGTCCGCAGTGCAGGGCTTCCGCCAGTTCCATCTGTGCCGCCTGCTGTCCCCAGATGACGCTGCGCTGGCCCTTGAAGCGTTCGTCGAAGAACGCGCGCAGGTGCGTGAGACCGGTGGCATCACGATAGTGGCCCTGGTCGTAAAGGTAGGAACAGATGCGAATGCCGCAGAACGATCCCTGGCAGGGGCCCTTGCCGACGCGAGAGCGCAGGGCGATGGCTTCCAGCGTCATTTCCTCTCCCGTGCCTGGCGCGTTTGCGACGATCTGGTCGATGGCCGACTGCGGCACCATCTCGCACTCGCAGAGAATCAGGTCGTCGGGCTTGTGCGCTTGATACCAGACCTTCGGGGCTGCGCCCGGTTCGGTCCAGCGGCTGGCGCCGTCATCGGGCAGCGGAACGCTGGCGGTGCTGCAGGTCTGGCCGTTGCCGAGCCGGGTGGCTACGAGGTCGGCAGCTTTCTCGGCCATCAGGCGGAAAGTGGTGAGCTTGCCGCCGGTGATGGTGCAGAAATTCGTCACACCTTGCGTGGCATGGTCGAGCAAGGCAAAGCCTCTCGATGCGGCACGGTCGCCCGCAGATTCGGCGGATTCCAGCAACGGCCGGACCCGGGAAAATGCGCGGATATATCTGGCGGCGGCGAGCGCCGGGATCATTGCCGCACCTTCTCGGATATTGCGGTCGATTTCCTCCACCGTGGGGGCGATGTCTTCCAGGTTGTCGGTGCGAACGGAGGTCGTTCCGAGCAGGGAGACCGTCCCGCCGGGCACCAGGATGTCGCCGTCGCCGGGCGGTCTCAGGCGGTTGATGACGTGGCCGGCCAGCCGATCATTGCTGACCAGCAGGGTTCCCTTCGAATACAGCAGATGTACGTCGCCGCAGCCGGCCAGCCGCGCAATGCCCATTGCCCACGCCCCGCTGGCATTGACGAACTGCCGGGCCCGAATCGTGATCAGTGCGTTGGTCCGGGCGTCCCGGCAGACCGCGGCGCGGATCGCGTCTCCCGCTCTCTCGAAGCGCAGAACTTCAGTGTGCGGGTAATACATGCTGCCACTCAAGGCCCGGGCGTGATTCACATGTGCCAGCGCCAGGTGAAATGGGTCGACGGCGCCATCGGGCACCCGGTAAGCCTTGAAGAGCTTGTCCGAGAGGAGCGGTTCAAGTGCCCGGGCCTCGGCCACGCTGAGTTCCTCGCAGGCAATTGCGGCGCGCCCGCAGAGTTTCGGAAACTCCTCGGCAAACGCCGACGCATCGCCTTCGACGGCGACAAACAGTCCGCCGGTCGGCTCGATGCATTGCGGCGCGAGGCGCTTGAGCAGTTCACCCTCCTGCCGGCATTCCTTCGCCGAGTGGAGGTCCGTGGAGACATAGCGGGCACCCGAGTGGAGCAGACCGTGATTGCCGCCGGAGGCCCCCGCACAGAGGTCGCGCCGATCGATTAGGATGCTGTGGATGCCGCGCAGGGCAAGATCGCGCATGATCCCGGTGCCGGTTACCCCGCCGCCGATGATCAGGACTTCGGTTTCCAGGATCGTTTCGCCGGAGGCTGTGGCGTTGCCGAGGGGAGATGCACTCATGATGGTCTCTGGATCAGTCGAGCAGCGCCCGCAGTTCCGGCCCCAGGTACATGCGCTCGTTCTTGCCGAGTATCCCCAGGGAGACACAGATCAGGGTCCAGAAATGGACCACGTGGTAATGGCCGCCGTAATGATGCCCGATGTCCGTTATCTGCGAATGGCAGTTGTGGCATGGCGTGAGCACGTAGGCCGCATCGGTCGCGGCGATCTGGTCGAACTTGCGCTTGCCGTAGGCTCGACGATGCTCGGTCATGCCCGCCTGGAGGAATCCGCCGCCCCCGCCGCAACAATAATTGGCGCTGCGGTTCGGCTGCATGTCGATGAAGTTCTCCTCGCCGACCAGGGTCTTGACGACGAAACGCATCTCCTCGGCCATGGCGTCGCCGTATGCCTTGCGCACGATCATGCAGGGGTCCTGGACGGTGAACTTGATGCCTTGGGTATTCCAGTCCGCGTTGACCGGCAGCTTGCCTTCGCGAATCCACTTTGCATAGTAAGTAATCAGGCTTTCGAGGCGGAAATGCACCTCCAGGCCGAAGCGCTTCACGCCTTGCCACATGGTGTAGTAACTGTGACCGCACTCGGTGTTCAACCATACCTGGCAGCCCAATTCATTCACTGCATCGACCCGGGTTTTGATGACCTCTCGCCAGGCCGCTTCATTGCCCGAGAACATGCAGAAATTTTCCGCCGCCCAGCCTTTGGAGGAGTAGGTCCAGTCGGCGCCGACGAGATCCAGGATCTTCCACAGCGGCGCCATCTCCTCAGGTTCGCTCTGGGGTTCGCGCGAGTTCTGATTGACGAAGAAACGCGCGCCCCGCTTGTCGATTGGCGCCTGGAGATGGGTGAAGGCCGGTTGCGTTTCTCGTACTTCCTCCAGGACATCCTCGACCACGAACCTGAAATCGGCGGGTGACATGCCCATCGCGCTGGTGGAATTGTTGGAACACGCGAGCTTGCAGGAACGCACGATTCCCGACGGCTTCGTGTCCTCCGGCCAGTTGCCGCGCGCCAGAAAGACCAATTGCGAGATGTCGATGCTCATCGGGCAAACATGCTGGCAGCGTTTGCATAACGTGCAGCACCACACCCAGGGCGTGGTCGACAGCTCCGCATCCATGCCCAGCATCGCCATGCGGATGAACTTGCGCGGGTCCATATTCTCGATCCCCGCCGCGGGACAGCCCGAGGAACACAGGCCGCAGGTCAGGCAGGCCTCGAAATCGGCGCCCCGGGGCAGCAGTTCGAGGGCGGCTTCCTTGAAGTTGATGGTCGGCGTTGAGAGTGTGGGCATGATGCTTCCCTCTACCAGTATGGTATCGGCAAGCAACCGATCCAAGAGGAATCTCTCGAAAATACCGGTGGCGCATTGACGCAGATCAACCCGCGGCTGCGACAGGCCACGTCAATGCCAGTTCGAAACGACGTCTAACCGCATTTCGTTGCGGATTTTCCGTTTTTCAACGGAATACCTTTGACAGGAGCCGGTGGAGGTGAATCGCTCGCAGTTGCAAGTATGCACGATGTATGTATAATCAGCACATGGATTTTGAATTCGATCCCGCCAAGAACACCGCCAACATTAAAGAAGCACGGCATCGATCTGGCGGATGTGGAATACGTTTTCTACGACCAAAGTGCAGTAACGATCGAGGACCATGATCACGACGAGCATCGTTTTGTGACGATCGGTATGGATCACCTTGGGCGGGTTCTGGTTGTTTGCTACACCTATCGTGGGACAACAGTGATACGCCTTATCTCCGCGAGAAAAGCCAAACCACACGAACAAAAAGATTACGAGGGGCGACTACCATGAAAGATAACTATGATTTCAGCAAAGGAAAGCGTGGCGCCGTCATCTCTGCGCCAGGTAAGACAAGGATCACGATCCACATCGACAATGATGTGCTTGATTCTTTCCGGCAGAAGGCAAGTACTGAAGGCAAGGGCTACCAAACCCTAATCAACGATATGCTGAAACAATCCATTCGACAGCAAACCGAACCGGTAACGGAAGAGCTATTGCGGCGCGTAATCCGAGAAGAACTCAAGGCGGCCTGAACTCCGACGTAAATCCGAGCGGCAGCTTATCCAAATCCTCAACGGCAAGTCCCGACCCTTTGCTGCCTGTCGCCGTTTCAGACAGCAGACACTGGCTATTCGATCACCTTGTCGGCGCTGATCAGAAGCGGCTGTGGGATGTTAAGGGACCGCGCTGCTATCAGGGACTCTTGCTCACAGCCCTTCAACGCCGACAAGTCGAGCAGAACTGCATTCGTCCCTGATCGACTTGAGACCCTGATACACCGGCCCATTGTAAAACTCCTCCCAAGTGGCAATTGAGGGAAACTCCAGTATGACGATTCGTCTGGGTTCCCAGTCCCCTTCATAAACCTTATGTGTGCCGCCTCTTGCAAGGTAACGTGCACCCGCAGCATCAAGCGCGGGTTTGACCTGCTTCATGAAGTCTTGATACCTAGACATGTCGCGTATTTCGACGTCGAAAACCACGTAAGCACTCAACGCATCTCTCCCTATGAATTATGAGCGACTATCGAAAACTGAACTGAGAGTTCTCCTCTACTACCGCCAAACTTCGTGCCACATAAGCCGTCACTGAAATTCTGATGTTCTGAACTGGCCATCTGCGACAGGGCACTCACGGCCCATTCCGGTCCTCGGCAACTTTGGACAGCGGACGTTCCCGCCGCCCCACGCGCCAGCCAGGTTATGGCGGGAAACTACAAATACTCAATGCCCGTTTGCTGCAACCCGACCAAGGCCACGTTAGTTTGATTCATCGAATGTTCTGCAACAAAGGCCAGAAAGCTTGCTTTCGTGAATGTGCCGTTGTCTATCAGGGTCGCCAGCGTCTTTGCGTCGGCCGCAGGGGGAGTCTGTCCAACGACCGCCTTGTAAATCAAGCTTACGAACCCACTTGTGGATACGTCACCGGCGAGCCTTTCCACGACGCCAGCTGCAACCAGAGCGTTCGCCGCGCCAAGCATCGAATTGCCCGCATCGAAGAACTCGATGAATTGTCCCACCAGAGACTTGTCGGATAACGACGCCTTGCCCAATACGGCACCAATCAACAGTGCCGTCTCGCCACCGGCCTGATTGACGCCAACGTCGAGCGCCAGCTTTTTGTCGGAAAATTGCAGGCGCTGGACGTTGGTAAGGGTGTCCGTTCCATAGTTGCCGGAAAGATCCTTGACGGTATATCCAGTCGTTGTTTTCGTCACCGAATACGTCGCACGGGTGGCCGGACTAACCCACGTGTCGATGCCACCATTTCCATTGCCGATGTCGTTGCCTTGACCGTTGTAGAACGTATCACTGCTGCTCGACCCGAGCAGGTTGTCGCCGCCGAAGTTTGCCCGGTAAATGTGGCTGTTGGGAAGGCCGTTCGCATTGACCGATACCTTTACGTGCCGCCCCCTCTGAAGAGCCTGCCTCCGGGCTACATCACGACGGTCATGGGAGTCGGTCACTTTCGTGGTGATGGTAGGACGGCACGGAGCGCCACAGTCGAAACGGATTGCTGTCCCGGATTCGCAATTGCCAACGATGGATCGCTTTTTGTCAGCGAGCCGAACTACTACGTGGTTCGGCGAATACGTGCCGACGGCATCATAGAAACTTTTGCCGGCACCGGAATATCTGGACCTTCCCCTGATGGCTCTGGATCTTCCCCGGACGGCGGTCAGGCAAACAAGTCCCAGTTCGCGCATCCACGCGGGGTGGCTCTCGATCCTGCAGGCAACCTCTTGGTAGCTGACTCGTTTGCGACAAACAAGATCCGCAAGATCGATGCGACGACCGGCGTGATGACCACGCTCTATGGCGCGGACAGCGCAGGTTTCTCAGGCGACGGCGGGCCGGCATCCAGCGCGCGATTCTACGGCCCGCTACAGATCGCCTTTGACGGTCCGGGGAACCTCTACGTCCTGGACTGGGGCAACGTTCGCATCCGCAAGATCGACACAAATGGGATCATCACGACCGTCGCGGGAACCGGGGTCATCGGGTATTCGGGAGACGGGGGACCGGCAACCCAGGCGACCTTCAATGTCGGCCGGTTCATAGTTCCGGGATCAGGCGCGTCGCCCGATGAGGGCGGCTTGGCTGCGGATTCACAGGGCAATATCTATCTGGCCGATACTGCAAATCGCAGCGTGCGCAGGATTGACGGCCGAACCGGAATAATTACGACCGTTGTCGCGGACGCTGGCCCAGTGGTCGCTGTCATGACCGACCGAGCCGACAATCTGTATGTCGGTCTGAACGTCATTGACAAAACGTCCGCACGAATCGTTAAACTATCCGCTACGGGCCAGCTAATGCAGTCCTGGGGCAAGGGGGGAGGTTTCAGTGAAGATGGCACTCCCGCCGCAGATGCACCATTGTGCCAGGTCAACCGGCTGGCACTGGATCCATCCGGCAACATTCTGTATGCGGAAGACTGTTCGGCCCGGATCCGGCGCATCAATATCACGACGGGTCTGCTCGAGACATTTGCCGGCATGGGACCGCGCATCGTCGGCGACAGCGGCCCGGCACTCACGACTGTGCTGGCCGAGCCCGGCTCTGGCCTGCTTTTTCTTTCCAATGATGATCTCTTGGTTGCCGAGAACGCGAACTATCGCATTCGCAAGATGGACCCGTCCGGAACCCTGAGCAGCTTCGCTGGCAGCGGGTTTCTCGGTGCGGGAGAAAGCGATGGGGTCCCGGCCACACAGAGTGCAATGACTCCGATCGGACTAGATCAATTGCCGAACGGCGAAATCATCATGACCGATGGGACCGGCATATACCGGATCGACAATGCCGGGATCATCCATGCCATGACGCTTGTTCACCAGCTAGCCGCGTTTTCCGGTGATGGCGGCCCGGCTCGTATCGCTGGCACCGCGCAACCTTGGGACGTTACCGCAGACTCGGCGGGCAATGTGCTTTTCGCCGATACGAACAACAACCGCATTCGGCGCATCGACGCGAAGACGGGCATCATCGACACCGTCGTCGGAAGCGGTAGCGTCAACGGCCAGGAAGCATACGGCGCTGGCACGTACTGCGGCGACGGCGGCCCCGCGACCCAGGCATGCCTTAACACTCCCTACGGCATTGCCATTGCGCCTGACGGCACCATGTATATCGGGGAGAATGGTCAGCGCATCCGCAAAGTGACGCCGAACGGGATCATCAGTACGTTCTTTTCTGAAGGCGGGCAGCGTGTGAAGCTGAGTTCCGCTGGCAACCTTTTCATGACCCCTTACCGGATTCAGCCCAATGGCCACGCGTTCAAGTTCGCCTTCGGCAGTAGTGTCAGTCCTGGCCTTGGCGATGGTGGGCCGGCCGCCCAAGGGAAGGGTTTCGGTGGACTCCAAGGCGCTGGCATAGCCGTGGATAGTGAAGGCAACGTGTTCTTTTCTGACTCGAGCTTGCGCATACGCGCTGTCCGATACGGCGCGGTGATTGCGGAGCCGGGTTCTACGATCACTGCCAGCGGCGGTGCTTCTCAAACTGCTTCCACCGGAACGACCTTTGCCACCGCGTTGCAGATTTCCCTGAAATCGCCTGTTGGTACTCCTGAGAATGGTATTCGCGTTGACTTTGTCGCGCCAGCGGCGGGTGCCTCCTGCACTTTCGCGGATGGCAAATCCACGTTCTCAACTCTGACGGATATCCAGGGGTCTGCAAGCGCAACCTGTACCTCCAACTCGCTGGCCGGTGCCTATAGCGTGACGGCGACGCCACTGGCGCTGGGATCATCTGTAAGCTTTGAACTCACCAATCAGTTGTCCGGCGCAGACTGCCTGTTCAACTGGGCTGAGGTTTCATATCCCCAGTTCTTTGCGCCGGCCGGAACATTGTCCGCGAGCCATGCGCCTTACTATTTCCGCTACTACACCAGGACCACCAATGCACTGGCAACGTCGTCTGCCGACAATCACGTCTGGGTGCAGGGCCGCGACACAGCCGATACTTTGGCAGACATTGGGCCCGTCTCGACCTTCATGACGAATGCAGGGTGCTCACCATGAAGTAATGCCACAGATGATTGCGCCTCCATCGCCGGCGGATCGAGGTCAATACCGCGCCAAACCAACCCTCCCGCCCCAGGCCTGTATTGTCGCCAGAGGAAGATGCTCTAGCTCAAAGGGGTAACTTCGTATGTGTGCGGACCCCACCTCCACCACCACCGCCACCTCCGCACCAACCGGCAGGAGCGGTCGCAGATGGCGTACAACTTATCGAGGTAGTGGTCGCCGTTGTCAGTGAAGTGAAAGTCAGATTCTTGACTTTTGTGCCGTAGACAGAAGTGACCGTAACCAAGGTCGCAACACCGAGCAAGGGCACAGGTGTAATTACGGCGAGGCCATCCCATGTGCCAGATAGGCCTCCCGTATGGGTTAGATCGATCTCGTAAATTGAGGAGACACCCTCGGCACCGGGATTCCCCTGATAAAGGCTGGCAAATTCGGTCGTCCCGTCCTTTTGCCAAATCCCATCGAATTGGCCTCCCCCTATTGCGGTTTGCGAAACCAACAGAGCCAGTGTCAGAGCAATTAGATTTCTCATGATTCCCCCCCCGAGTTAATCAGCAATCAATATGAACTGTCATCCGAGCCCATTGGGATCGGTCTCACAACCCATTCATTATATCGTAAGGCTCCGGCCCACCCACATTTACTCCGCTGCTGAGCCCGCGCACCCTTGGCGCTTTTCCAAAGGTGCGCAAGATGGCGACGAGACACGGGCCGGAATTCTGGCGAGAGCACGTTGAGAATTGGTGTCGAAGTGGATTGAAGCAGAGGGAATACTGTGCGAACCATGGATTGGGCGAGAGGGCGTTCCATAGGTGGCGAGACAGGGAGAAGGAATTCATAGCAGCGACGAGGGGATCGCTGACGCTGGTGCCGGTGAGCGTGGGCAAACCAGAAACGGTGAGTGTCGTGCGACTGCGCAGCCCAGGCGGCTGGGAAATCGAATTGCCAGGCAACAGCGTGCCGTTGCTGGTCGATTTCCTGAAACACCTGTCATGACCCCGACACCCAACCAGGTCTGGCTGGTCGTCGAACCCATCGACATGCGTACCGGCATCGATGGCCTGTCACAGCGGATCCAGAACGCCCTTGGGAAGTCTCCCTGTGACGGAAGTGCCTACGCCTTCCGCAACCAGCGGCTGAATCGCATCAAGCTGCTGATCTGGGACGGCACCGGCGTCTGGCTCTGTCATCGCCGACTGCATCAGGGCCGCTTCACTTGGCCCAACTCCAACGCAACGGTTTGCAATCTCTCATCAACGCAATGGAAATGGCTCATTACAGGGGTGGATTGGCAACGCCTGGATGCTCCCGCGCCGACCCACTGGCGGGTGTAAAACAACAGAAGGAAATCGTCTTCCGAAGTCACGAACAAATATCTCCAAACGCCTCTGTTTCCGTGGCTTCGCGCCGTATTGGTCGAGTATAATCCAGACATGGATTTACACGCTGAACTGGCCCGATTGAATGCTGCTCCGGAGCTCCCGGAATGGGTCGTCGGCACCGTTCAGAGACTCATCGATCAGGCACAGCAAGAAGCCGCCGAAGCCGTTCGATTGAGCGAACAAGTCACGCGCCGCGACACCGAACTCCATGCCGCCAAGACCAAGATCCAGGCCCTCACCCTGGAACTGATGCACCTGCGCCGGATGCGTTTCGGCGCCAGCAGTGAAACTCTCTCTGTTGAGGAACGCGACTTGTTCCAGGATACCTTGGCCAGCGACCTAGCGGCCGCCGAAGCCGAACTGGCCAGGAGGCAGGCAGAGGCGGCAACAACCGAACCCCAGGCACCCCGCCCACCGCGTCCCCGTGCAGGTCGCCAACCGCTACCGGATCATCTGCCCCGTATCGAGCACCGGCACGAACCGGCGTCCTGCACCTGCGGCAATTGCGGCAGTGAGCTGGTCAAGATCGGCGAAGACATCAGCGAACAACTGGATGTCGAACCCGCAAAGTTCTTCGTGCATCGCCACATTCGCCCCCAATACGCCTGCCGTCCGTGCGAGACGGTTTCTGCCGCACCGATTCCCCCGGTGGTGATCGATGGCGGCATGGCGGCGGTGGGCCTGTATGTCTGGGTGATCATCAGCAAGTATCTGGATCATCTGCCGTTGTACAGGTTGGAACAGATCGCAGCACGAGACCAAGTCACCCTTTCCCGCTCAACCATGGCTGAATGGGTAGGTCGCATCGGGGTTGCGCTGCAGCCTTTGGCGGATCGCCTATCCACTCTGCTGCTGGAGCGCAACGTGCTGCATGCGGATGAAACACCGGTGGCACAGTTGGACCCCGGACGAGGAAAGACGAAGCGAGCATACCTCTGGGCTTATCGCAGTAACGTGTTGGAGACCGGCCCGCCTATCGTGGTGTTTGATTATCAGGGCAGCCGTGCGGGAAAGCATGCCCGGAATTTCCTCTCTGGATGGCGAGGCCATCTGATGGTCGATGATTTCGGTGGCTATAAGGCCTTGTTCGTCGGCGGGGTGACGGAACTGGGTTGCCTGGCGCATGCCCGAAGGAAGTATTTCGATCTGAACGCGGCGCAACCGAATCCGATTGCTCAGGAGGCGTTGCGCAGGATTGCAGCCTTGTATGTCATCGAAGCACAAAGCCAGGGCATGGACATCCCATCGCGCACGCAATGGCGGCAGCAACATGCGCAGCCGCAGCTTCAATCGATGCATGACTGGTTGCTACAAACCCGGGTGACGGTGGCCAATGGTGGCGGCACAGCGAAGGCGATCGACTACAGTTTGAAGCGCTGGGTCGCCTTGAGTCGCTACGCCACGGATGGGTGTTTGCCGATCGACAACAATCCGGTCGAGAACGTCATCCGCCCGATCGCCCTGGGTCGAAAGAACTGGCTCTTCGCCGGATCGGAGCGCGCCGGCCAACGGGCTGCCGCGATTCAGAGTTTGCTTGGCACCGCAAAACTGAATGGTCTCGATCCCGCTGCTTGGTTGCGCGACACGCTGGAAAAACTGCCGACCTGCCTCAACAGCCAAATTGACTCGCTGTTGCCCCTGCGCACCGATCCTATACCCCCAACCTCGCTGTAAGCATACGTGGGCGGGTTGCCCCGTTACATTATATCGACGAGGATTCGGATCGCGAACGAAGGCGCCGAATGTATTCGTTTTCAACAGAGATTTGGAGGCCGGTTCTAGCGATACGGTGGTCGGTCGAGGTTCCAGAAGATTCCTTTGCGACCGGCGGCATTTTTAGTACTACTGACCCTCGTGACGAGGTTCCCATCCTCCTCGAGTGTCAGTTCATGGCCCACTGCCGCCTGTGGTGCACGGCGCCAGATAGCGGCCCGTGGCAATCCGGCGGCGAGGAAAACAGCGCCGTCGGGTCGAACGTCGGCTCTCTGAAAACCTCACCGCCACGATCCGGAGCGTGCCCGCTGGCCGGGGGTCAACCGCCCCGCATCTCCCTTCCGACCTTCCTCACCATCAGCCGCGCATAGACACGCGGCAGCAGCCGGGACACCCACCACGAGGCGCGCGACACGCGGTCGGGCAGCAGCAGGCGGCGTTCGCACCGGGCGGCGTCGAGAATGCGCTCGGCCATCTTTGGGGCGCTGGTGCGGGTGCCCACGATCACTTGGGGGTGCTGTGCCAGGCCGCCATCGCCGGCCAGGGCATTCTTCTCGATGCCGGTCTGGATGAAGGACGGGCAAACAAGCAGCACCTTAACGCCGAGCGGTTCGATCTCTGTGCGCAGGCTGTCGAAGAAGCCGTGCAACGCGTGCTTGCTGGCGGCGTATCCGGTGCGGGCAATCAGCGGGGCGAATCCGGCGACGCTGGAGATCGCAATCACCATGCCGCGTCGCGCGATCAGGTCCTCGAGGGCCGCGTGCGTGCAATGCAGCGCCCCGAAGAAATTGACCTCCATCACGCGCCGGATTACTGCCGGCTGGGTGTGTACAAAGGCGCTGCGATGGGTGATACCGGCGTTGTTGATCAGAACGTCGACGGCGCCGAAACTGCGCCGCGCCTGCGCCACCGCCTTGACGCAGTCATCCTCCCGGGTCACGTCGCCGAGGCAGATGATGAACACGATGCCTGCCGCATTCAGTTCCGAAGCGGTATGCGTCAGGCCGGCCGCATCTTGGTCCAGCGCGACGATGCGTGCGCCGCTGGCGCCGAAGGCCAGGCACAGGGCGCGGCCCAGCCCGCCGCCGGCACCACTGACGACGACGGTGCGGCCGGAGAAGTCACGCCATGCCACGGTGGCGTCGTGCCTCGAGGTAGAGGTCGAAGACTTGTGCCGAGCTGAGCCGTGGCACGTAGCCGAATTCACGCTTCAGGCGTGCGTTGTCGAGCACCGGTCGGTAGCGCAGGAAATCCACCTGCTCCGGCCCGTATTGGGTGAGGCCGAGCGACTTCAGCAAGCGCAGCGCGAAAGCGAGCAGCGCGGGCGGGAACACCACGCAGCGTTTCCCGAGCTTGGCGGCGATCTCGAATATCGTCAATGCGCCGTCCCCGGCGACGTTGTAGACGCCGGTCACTGGCGAGTCGATGCCATGGACGATGGCGCCGACCACGTCGCGGTCGTGAATGAACACGAAGGGGCTGTCCGCGCCGCGGATGGCAATCAGGCGGGGCTTGTCGAAGAGGTCGGTGATCTGGTTCTTGACCGTCGCGCCGAGGATGGTGCCGATGCGAAAGATGATTTGCTCAAGGGCCGGGTAGCGCCGCCGATAGTCGGCCAGCATCTCCTCCACCAGGCGCTTGTGCCAGGCGTAGGCAAAGCTCTGGTTGCCACGTACCGGGTCGGCCTCGGTCAGCCATGCCGGGTTGTCGGCGTAGTAGCCATATGCGGCGCCGCTGGAAGCGACGATGACCCGGCGCACGCCGTGGCGCACGCAGGCTTCGAGCAGGTTGCGGGTGCCGCCAACGTCGACGCTGTACTCGAATTCGCGGCTGCTGTCCTTGCCCGGCGTGACGATGGAAGCCAGATGCACCACCACCTCCGGGACATGGCGGGCGACCAGATTATCGATTTCCGTTGCGCGGATGTCGGCAGTCTCGTAGCCGATGCCGGGCAGGCGCTTCGCCGCTTCGCGCACATCGAGTGCCACGGTGCTGACATCGTCGCGCGCGGCCAATGCCGCGACCACCTGGCTGCCGAGGTAGCCTGAACTGCCGGTTACGAGGACGCGGCGAGTTGTCATGCCGCGCCCTGGGGATCCCTGCGACTCCAATAGGTGGCTACCGTCAGCCCCGAAATGATGTGCCAGATGCCCCACCAAGCCGTGACAATGGCCATTCCGCCAAGGCCGTCGAAGAAGTTGAAAATCAGGATAAGGCCGAGCGCCGAGTTCTGGATGCCGACTTCGATCGAAACTGCCCTTCGGTCACGCTCGGGGAGGCCGGCGGCTTTCGCCGCGAAATAGCCTGTCGCGAGCGCCAGCCCGTTGTGCAGGAACACGGCGAACACGACAAAGCCCACGTAGTCGAGGAAATAGCGCCAGTTTGCCGCGAGCGCGCCGATCACGAACAGTCCGAACACGGCAAGAGAGAAGATCTTCACGGGCTTGTGAGCGCGCTCGACGAAACGCGGAAAGCGGTAGCCTGTCCACATGCCTGCCGCCATGGGCAGGCCGAGCAACAGGAACACCGCCAGCAGCATCTCCAGTGGGTCGAGTGCCACAACCTTGAGAATCTTGCTTGCGCCGGGATGCAGGCCACCCCACAGCGACAGGTTCAGAGGCGTCATGACGATTGCCACGGCGGTGGATAGCGCCGTCATGGTGATCGACAGCGCGGTGTTGCCCTTGGCGTAATGCGTGAGGAAGTTGGAGATATTGCCTCCCGGGCAAGCCGCCACCAGCATCATTCCCAAGGCGATGCTGGGCGCCGGCCGGATCAGCAGCACCAGCAGGAAGGTGAACGCCGGCAGCAGGACGAACTGCCCGACCATACCTATTACGACGGGCCTGGGCATGGTCAGCACTGCCCT
>Ga0208566_1001389_pt1 | contig 14111 bp, 12 predicted proteins | sample PL_2010_150m_FD_184159 | JGI IMG/M metagenome (GOLD analysis project Ga0208566, IMG submission 184159) | Freshwater microbial communities from Powell Lake, British Columbia, Canada to study Microbial Dark Matter (Phase II) - PL_2010_150m... | ecosystem: Environmental > Aquatic > Freshwater >...
CTCGAGATCGGCCCAGCGTTTGCCGTAATCGTATTGCGCCAGCTTTTTCGCGCGCTTGTCCAGTTGCCTGATGTGGTCGGCCGACTGGCTCGAAGGCAGGCCGCGCGCATTGTGCTCCAGGCCGTCGGCCGTGTACGCGGCGCCAGGCGTGCCCGGAATCGCCATCGGCGAAACGCCAGACTCGGTGACGGCGTAGCGATTGTAGGCTTCTGCCCCGGCGCCCGCCTTCAGGCGGTCGCCGACCAGGCCGATGTCGGCAGGCGGGTCCACCACCGCGCGCGTCTGCCCGAAATACTGGTCGGAGAGCACGATCGCCGGCGACTGCAGCGCCTCGGCCAGGTGCACCGCCCACTGTGTCGCCGCAACGCAATCGCCAATGGAATTCGGCGCAATTACCAGCCGCGGCGCATCGCCGTGCAGGCCGTTGACCGCGATGTTCACGTCGCTTTGCTCGCTTTTCGCCGGAATGCCGGTCGAAGGTCCGCCGCGCATCACGTCGACGACCACGATAGGCACTTCAGCCGCGACCGCCAGCCCCAGCGCTTCGATCATCAGCGACAGGCCCGGTCCGGAGGTGGCCGTCAGCGAAGGCACGCCGCCGTAGGAGGCGCCGATGATCATATTGATCGAAGCCAGTTCGTCCTCGGCCTGCACCAGGGTGCCGCCGACCTTGGGCAGCGCCGGCGCCAGCCATTCCAGCACTTCGGTTGCCGGCGTGATCGGATAGGCCGCGCAGAAACGCACGCCGCCGCGCAGCGCGCCGAAGCCAGCGGCCTGGTTGCCGGTGATCAGCCAGCGCGACTTCGCCTGCGCGCCGGAAGCGGCGCCTGCGCCAAGCCGCGGCACCGTCTGTACCTTCGCCGCCGCCGCGTATCCCGCATCCGCAGCCGCGAGGTTGGCGGCCATTTTTTCCCCGCCGCCCTTTTTCAGCGATTTTCGCAGCACCTCATGCACCGATTCCAGCGGCAATCCGCACAATCCGGCGCCCATGCCCAGCGCAATCATATTGGGCCAGCTGCCGGGGATCGCCTTGGCCATTTGCTTGAATGGCAGCGGCACGTAACTTGCGCCGCGCGCGGCGAATACTTCGGGCGGCTCGCCCTGGTCCGGATCGCCCAGCATCACGCTCGCGGCGTCGAGCGGAATCTCATCGGCGAAGCGGTGAATGTTCTGCCAGTCCATGCCGATCAGCACGTCGAAGCGGTCGTCCAGGCACTCGACCGGCGTGCGCGAAAAGCGCAGCAGCGCCGCGGCTTCGCCGCCGCGTATCTGCGGCCCGCTGGTGCGCACCATCAGGCCGTACCAGCCGGCTTTGGCGGCAACTTCGAACAGCAGATTACCGGCGGTCATTACCCCCGCGCCGCCGCTCCCGGAAATCGCAATGGAGATACTGTCCTTGACGTTCGCTTTGTGTTTTGACACGGTATGGCCTCCGTCTTGCCGGGATTTGAAACGCTAATTGCGATGTTGCCTGATCAATTGCATTTCACGCTTGACTTCTAAATACGCATTCTAGTACCATAATACTTAAATAGGACCCAAAAAGTCAAGCCGAACTTGAATTACCGGTACAAACTGCAACCGCGGCACTCTCGATTGGAGCGAAAAAGCATGGGTACAAAAGCACACCGCTGGATGATGACGGCGCCAAAAACGGCGATGCTCGAATCGGCCTTCGACCCGTTCCCGCCCCAGCCCGGCGAGGTGGTCGTGGAAGTCGCCGGCTGCGGCGTGTGCCACACCGACCTCGGCTATTTCTACGACAGCGTGCGCACCAACCACGCGCTGCCGCTCACGCTGGGCCACGAAATCAGCGGCCGCGTCGTCGCCGCCGGCAGCGGTGCGGAAAACTGGCTCGGCAAGTCGGTGATCGTGCCCGCGGTCATCCCCTGCGGCGAATGCGATTTGTGCAAGCGCGGGCGCGCCGCCATCTGCCGCGCTCAAAAGATGCCCGGCAACGACATCCAGGGCGGCTTCGCCAGTCACATCGCCGTTCCTGCGCGCGGGCTGTGTCCGGCAGACGAGCAGCGCCTAGCCGCCGTCGGTCTCACCCTGGCGGAAGTCTCGGTCGTTGCCGACGCGGTCACCACCCCGTATCAGGCGGTGCACCGTGCAGGCGTCACCCCCGGCAGTCTCGCCATTGTCATCGGCGCGGGCGGCGTCGGCGGCTATTGCGTGCAGATGGCCAGCGCGTTCGGCGCAAAAGTGGTCGCCATCGACGTCGATCCGGCCAAGCTTGCCGCGATCGCCGGGCACGGCGCCGCGCTCACGCTGAACCCAAAGGAACTGGATCCCAAGGCGCTGAAGGGCGCGATTTCCAAATTCGCCAAAGACAACGGCCTGCGCGCCACCGAGTGGTTCATTTTCGAATGCTCCGGCACCGCCGCCGGCCAGCTGAGCGCCTACGGACTGCTGGTGCACGGCGCGACGCTCGCCGTAGTCGGTTTCACCATGGATAAAGTCGAGGTACGTCTGTCCAATCTCATGGCGTTCGATGCGCGCGCCATCGGCAACTGGGGCTGCACGCCCGAGCACTATCCGGCTGCGCTGGAACTGGTGCTGGCAGGCAAGGTGAAGGTGAAGCCGTTCGTCGAAGTGCATCCGCTCGCCGACATCAACCGCGTATTCGAAGCCACGCACCAGCGCGAAATCAAGCGCCGTGCGGTGCTGGTTCCGTAGCCCGATTTCGTCACCCTAGGGAGTTTTGGTCATGAGTACTGATGCAGCAACCACCGCGACACGGGAATTCAAGAATCACGAGCTCGACAATGATTTTGCGCGACCCGGCGTACGCTACGAAAAGCGACCGGCGCAGACACCCGACGGCAAAGTCGTGCCCGGTCTGTACAACGCATGGATCTGGCTCGACAACCCGACGCAGTTCAACTCCTACACCACCGACATGGTGAAAGGCGTGATCCTCGCCTTTCGCGCCGCGTCGAACGCGCGCGACGTCAACTGCGTGGTGTTCACCGGTGCGGGCGACAAGGCCTTCTGCACCGGCGGCAACACCAAGGAATATGCCGAGTATTACGCCGGCCACCCGCAGGAATACCGCGCCTACATGCGCCTGTTCAACGACATGGTGTCGGCGATCCTCGCGTGCGACAAGCCGGTGATCTGCCGCGTCAACGGCATGCGCATCGGCGGCGGCCAGGAAATCGGCATGGCCTGCGACTTTTCCGTGGCGCAGGACCTGGCGCGTTTCGGCCAGGCCGGCCCCAAGCATGGATCGGCGCCGATCGGCGGCGCAACCGACTTTCTTCCGCTCATGGTCGGCGCCGAGCGCGCCATGGCGGCGTGCGTGCTGTGCGAGCCGTTTTCAGCGCACAAGGCCTACCACATGGGCGTCCTCACCGACGTGGTGCCGGCGCTCAAAGTGGACGGCAAGTTCATCGCCAATCCGATGGTGGAAACCAAACAGATGACCGACGAGTTCGGCAAGCTGGTGTTCGGCGAATTCAAGACCGGCGACGCGGCGAAGCAGGCCAAGGCGCTGATGGCCAGCGGCAAGGTCGACTTGTCGCTGCTCGACGCAAAGGTGGAGGAACTGTGCGCGAAAATGCTGCTCACCTTCCCCGACTGCACCACCAAAACGATTGAGGAACTGAGGAAGCCCAAGCTCATCGCCTGGAACGCGAACAAGGAGAATTCGCGCGCCTGGCTTGCGCTCAACATGATGACCGAAGCGCGCGCCGGCTTTGTCGCCTTCAACGAAGGGACCAAGGACGACCGCGAAGCCGACTTCGTCGGACTGCGTCAGCGGCTCGCGCGCGGCGAAGGCTGGGGCGACGCCCTGCACGACGCGATTCAACCGAAGAACAAGCGCAAGGACTGATGCCGTGACTGCCAAATCGCCGGCGGACGCAGGGCCGCTGAAGGTCTGGGTCGAGCGCGACGGCGCGCTTCTGCGCCTGCGCCTGGCGCGACCCAAGGCAAACATTGTCGATGCGGCGATGATCGCAGCACTGCAGGCGGCGTTTGACGCCCACCGCGGCAAGGCCGGCATCCTGTCGGTGCTGATCGACGCCGAAGGACCGCACTTTTCCTTCGGCGCCAGCGTCGAGGAGCACCTGGCCGAGCGCTGCGCGGCGATGCTCTCCAGTCTTCACGCACTGCTTCTTTCCATGCTCGACTGGCCGGTGCCCATCCTGGTTGCGGTCAAAGGACAATGTCTGGGCGGAGGACTGGAACTCGCCTTGGGCGGCAGTCTTGTTTTCGCCTCCAGCGACGCCAAGCTCGGCCAGCCGGAAATCCAGCTCGGCGTATTCGCGCCGGCGGCGTCCTGCCTGCTACCGCCGCGCATCGGCCAGGCGGCGGCCGAAGATCTGCTGTTCTCCGGCCGCTCGGTCGGCAGCGAAGAAGCGCTGCGTTTGGGCCTGGTCACCTATGTTTCGGCCGATGCAGAAGCCGCGGCGCTGGCCTATTTCGATCAGCATTTAGCTGGAAAGAGCGCGAGTTCGCTCGCCTGTGCGGTGAGCGCAGCCCGCGGCGGCTATCTCCCGGAGGTACGCCGGCGCATCGCCGAGGTCGAGCGGCTTTACCTCGACCGTCTGATGCAAACCCGCGACGCGAACGAAGGCCTGGCCGCTTTCATCGCCAAGCGTCCGCCAAAATGGGAGCACACATGAAGCAGACCGTGCCGCAAATCATCGAGCGCTGCCAGGCGCTGTTCGACGACCTGCATTTCACCTCGGTAAAGGAATGGAAGGCCGCAGTGCCCGGACGCAAGGCGATCGGCTTCATGCCGATCTATGTGCCGCGCGAAATCATCCACGCTGCCGGCATGCTGCCGGTGGGGATCATGGGCGGCGGCGACCAGCTCGAGGTGATCCAGGGCGACGCGTATTACCAGAGTTACATCTGCCGCATTCCGCGCTCGACCCTGGAGCTCGGACTCACCGGGCGTCTGGATTGTCTGGACGGCATGTTGTTTCCGTCGATCTGCGACGTCATTCGCAACCTTTCGGGTATGTGGCAGATCCTGTTCAAGGACAAGTACGTCAGGTATTTCGACGTGCCGCAGAACTACCAGGACAGCGTTGGCGGCACCTACTACATCCATGAAATGCAGGTGCTGCGCGACGACCTCGGCAAGCTAGCGGGCAAGCCGATCACCGATGACGCGCTGCGTGCCTCGATTGCGGTGTACAACGAAAACCGGCGCGCACTGCAGGAACTGTACCGCTACCGCGCGGCCAAGCCATGGCAGGCGCCGACCGCCGAGGTGTATCTGGTGCTGCGCGCCGGCATGGTGCTCCCGGTCGAAGAATTCACGCCGTTGATTCGCGCCTACCTTGCCGCGACCGACGCCGTCGAACGACCGGTGCGCGACAATGCGCGCATCGTGCTCACCGGCGCTTTCTGCGAACAGCCGCCGCTCAGCCTGATCAAGTCGATCGAGATGGCCGGCTGCTACATCGTCGACGACGACTTCATGCTCATCATGCGCATGCTGTTCGACGACGTGCCGGTAACCGGCGATCCGCTCGACGAGCTGTCCAAGGCTTTCCTCCACCGCTCGATGCAGACCTCGTCCAAATACGACGAATTCAAGAAAGACAAGGGCAAGTACCTGATCGACTCGACCAAGCTGAATGCGGGCGAAGGCGTGATTTTCGCGGCGCCCTCGTTCTGCGACCCGGCACTGCTCGAACGGCCGATGCTGCAGTCGGTGCTGAACGAGCACAAGATTCCCTACACCGCGTTCAAGTACGCCGAAAACACCGGCCAGATGGCGCCGATACGCGAACAAGCCGGCACCTTTGCCGATTCAATCAAACTTTGGAGCGCAGCATGAGCACACCGATCCAGATGACGCCCCCGCAAACCTCGAAAAAGCCGGTTCCGGTAGCGCAGAAAGAGGACGCGATGCTGTTGCAAAAAGAGATGATCAATCGCAATTACCTCGATCTTGCCACCGCACACAAGAACGGCAAGAAGGTTGCGGCCACTTTCGTTCCGGGCAACCTGAACGAGCTGGTGATGTGCTTCGATATGGCGCGCAGCCTGCCGGAGACCAACGCGCTGCAGAACGGCATGCGCAAGAAGTCGGGCAAGATGATCATGGACGCCGAGCGCGACGGGCACTCGGAGGACGTGTGCACCTACGTCAAGGCCGATCTGGGCATGATGCTGGGCGGCGAGGTCGGACCGACGGGCGACCCGATGCCGCGACCTGATCTGCTGCTGCTCTCCTACACCGGCTGCTTCACTTTCATGAAGTGGTTCGAGCTGATACGGCAGAAATACAATTGCGAGACCACCATGCTGCACGTACCCTACCAGGGCGACGGCAAAATTTCGCAAAACATGCGCGACTACGTCGTCAAACAGATCAAGGAGAACGTGATTCCGTCGCTGGAGCGCGTCTCCGGTGTCAAGTTCGACATCGACCGCTTGCGCCAGTACATGAAGGAATCTGCCAAGGCGGAGACAGACCTGGTACAGGTGCTGCAATCGGCGAAGAAGCGCCCCTCGCCCATCGACGGCTATTTCGGCGCCGTCTATTACATCGGGCCGATATTCACCGCGTTCCGCGGCACCACCGAGGCGACGGATTTCTACCGTGTACTGCGGCAAGAGATCGAACAGCGCGTGCGCGAGGGCAAAGGGCCGATCACACCGGAGGGCGAAATCGCCGAGGAGAAATACCGCCTGGTGGTGGAAGGTCCGCCCAACTGGACCAGCTTCCGCGAATTCTGGAAGATGTTTTCCGACGAAGGCGCCGTGGTGGTCGCCTCCACCTACGCCAAGGTCGGCGGCGTGTACGATTTCGGCTTCCGCCATGATCCGGACCACCCGATCGAGTCGCTGGCCGAGTACTGCCTCGGCTGCTACACCAACCTCAACCTGCCGCAGCGCATCGACATGATCTGCAAGTACATCGACGAGTACCAGGCCGATGGCCTGTTGATCAATTCGATCAAGAGCTGCAACAGTTTCTCCGCCGGACAGCTGCTGATCCTGCGTGAAGTGGAAAAGCGCACCGGCAAGCCGGCCGCATTCATCGAGTCCGACCTGGTGGATCCGCGCTATTTTTCCGCGGCCAACATCAAGAACCGGCTGGAGAGCTATTTCCAGATGATCAAGCAAAAACGCACGGCCGCCGCCGGCGCGGTTCACTAATAAGGGCGAGGAAACCATCATGCGCTGCTTCATCGGGATTGACCTCGGCTCGACCACCACCAAGGCGGTGGTGATCGACGAGGACCGCAACGTACTCGGACGCGGCATCACCAACTCGCGCTCCAACTACGATACCGCGGCGGCCATCGCCAAGCAGGAGGCGCTGGTCAATGCGCGCTTTCACCTGTTCCGCAACGCGCTCACGCGCGCGCATGCGCTCGACGGCAAGCTCGACGACTTCCTCGGACACCTGGAGCGCGACTTCCGCCTGGAGCAGTTCCTGGAGCAGCTTGCCGACCTCGAGTCGACCTGCCGGCGCAATGCGGAAGGGCCGCGCTTCGGCGAGCACGCCGGGGCGGTAGCCGAAGCGCTCACCGAAATATTCAAGCGCCTGCAGCTGGAAGCGCCGGAACTGTTCGCCCCGGGCGCGAAGCGCAAGTCGGATTTTTTCCGTGACATCGCCGGCAGCCGCTACCTCGCCATCGGCGAGAGCGTGTCCAAGGAAATGGGCATACGCTACGACATGGTGCTCAACGTATTCGACCGCTCGATCATCGAGGTCGAGAACCGCGTCTACGCCGACGCCATGACCACCAATCTGATGCGCGCGCTGGAGCGCACGTTCAAGGGCATGCCCGACACCGCGAAGCACGCCGAGGCCATTCGCGCCCCGATCAAGAGCGTGCTCGACACCGCGCTCGAGGAAAGCTATGTGATCGGCACCGGCTACGGCCGTGCGCGCCTGCCGTTTTCGAAAGAGCACATCCGCTCCGAAATCCTGTGCCACGGCCTGGGCGCGCACGTGATGTATCCGCACACCGCCACCGTGCTCGACATCGGCGGCCAGGATACCAAGGCGATCCAGGTGGACAAGCACGGCATCGTCGAGAGTTTCCAGATGAACGACCGCTGCGCCGCCGGCTGCGGCCGCTATCTCGGCTACATCGCCGACGAAATGAACATGGGATTGCATGAACTCGGGCCGCTGGCGATGAAAGCGACCAAGAACGTACGCATCAATTCGACCTGCACCGTATTCGCCGGCGCCGAGCTGCGCGACCGCCTGTCGCTCGGCGAAAAACGCGAAGACATCATGCTCGGCCTGCACCGCGCCATCATCCTGCGCGCGATGTCGATCCTGGCGCGCTCGGGTGGCGTACGCGACGAATTCACTTTCACCGGCGGCGTGGCCAAGAACGAAGCGGCGGTGAAGTCGTTGAACGAGCTGGTGCGCGAGAATTACGGCGAAATCAAACTCAACATCGATCCGGACTCGATCTATACCGGTGCGCTCGGCGGCGCGACGTTCGCCTGGCGTGCGGTGGTCGAAGAAGGCAAGACCGCAGAAGCGAGGGCGTGAACATGAACACAGCGGAGAGGGCAATATGACCATCAGCGTCGGTATCGACATCGGCTCGGGCGTCGTCAAGACGGCGCTATTCAGAACCGAGGGCAGCAACAGCGAGTGGCTGGCGCAGCGGGTGGAACGCATCCGCAAGCGCGACAATATGCAACTGGCGAAGGACGGCTACGACGAGGTGCTCGAGGAGGCGCGTCTCAAACCCGCCGATGTCGATTACGTAGCCACCACCGGCGAGGGCGAAAACGTGAAGTTCGCCACCGGACATTTCTACTCAATGACCACGCACGCCCGCGGCGCGATTTTTCTCAACCCGGCGGCACGCGGCGTGGTCGACATCGGGGCGCTCAACGGCCGCGCCATCTATGTGGATGAGCGCGGCAAGGTACTCGCCTACAAGATGACCAGCCAATGCGCCTCGGGCTCGGGCCAGTTCCTGGAGAATATCGCGCGCTACCTCGGCGTCGCGGTCGAGGAAATCGGGCCGCTGTCCAAATCGGCGCAGACGCCGGAGAAAATCAGTTCGATCTGCGCCGTGCTCGCCGAGACCGATGTGATCAACATGGTGTCCCGCGGCATTCCCACGCCCGATATCCTCAAGGGCATTCATGTTTCCATGGCATCGCGCCTGGTAAAATTGCTCAAAGTGACCGGCATCATGAAAGACACCGTGTTGCTCACCGGCGGTCTCGCACTGGATGAGGGCCTGCTGCTGGCGGTGCAGGAAGAACTGGTCAACGAGAAGATTTCCGGGCTGACCGTGGTCAACCATCCGGATTCGATCTGCGCCGGCGCGATCGGCGCGGCCTTGTGGGGCGCGTTCAGACATGGCAAGCTGCGCGAACTGCAGCAGCGTGCCGCAGCCTGAACCAGTTTTTGACTGCGGGACGCCTTAGCCGGCATCGCGCGCATTGCGTAAAACGAAGGAGATTCATATGGCTTTGCTAATCAACGACGACTGCACCGCATGCGAGGCGTGCATCCCGGCCTGTCCCAACAAAGCGATCACCGAGGGCAATCCTTACGTGATTGATCCGCTGCTGTGCACCGAGTGCGTCGGCGCCGAAGACGAGCCGCAATGCATGCTGGTTTGTCCTGCAGACTGCATTGTCGATCATCCGGATTTTCGCGAAAGCAAGGACGAATTGCTGGCGAAATACCACGGCATCCACGGCTAAGGCTTCATCTCGCCAGGGGGAGCGGACAGGCGCTCCCCCGCTTCCCGCGGTCTCCGCTACACTGGCTGAGCCATGTACTACGGAGAACGCCTAAACAGTATCACCCATCTCGTCGGCGCCGTGCTCGCGGCCTTTGGCGCGGTGGTGCTGATCGTTGTTGCCGCCCGCACGGGAGATCCCTGGAAAATCGTCGGCTGCGCCGTCTACGCCACGGCGCTGCTCATGCTCTACGGAAGCTCGACGCTTTATCACAGTCTGCGCGGGCGCGCCAAGGCGGTCTTGCGCAAACTCGATCACTGCTCCATCTATCTCCTCATTGCCGGCACCTATACGCCGTTCGCTCTGGTGACCCTGCGCGGACCCTGGGGCTGGACGCTGTTCGGACTGGCCTGGGGACTCTCCGTCTTCGGCGTTGCGCAGGAATTCGTGTTCGGCCGGGGCGCACGCCGTCTGTCTATCCTGATCTACCTGGTTATGGGGTGGATGGGCGCGGCGGCATTGCAACCGCTCGCCGACGGACTTGGAACCTACGGGCTCGTGTGGCTGTTGGCCGGCGGCCTGCTCTACACCGCCGGCATCGTGTTTTACCTGCTGGACGGGCGCGTGCGCCACTTTCACGGCGTATGGCATCTGTTCGTACTCGGCGGCAGCGCGGCGCATTTCATCGCCATCGCGTTTTATGTCGCTTAATTGAACATCGATCGGCCCGAGGGCGGGCCTCTACAGTACCTCGGCTCAGGTGAGCTGCTTGACGAACCCCAGCCGCTGACTCGAACCGAAACCGGCACGGTAGAAGAATTCCAGCAGGCCGAAATTGTCGCGCTCGACCACGGTTGCGACGCGTTCCACGCGCAACGCCTCCAGGTTGACGAACAGTTGCGACAGCAGCGCGCTGCCTATGCCAGCGCCGGTGAAGCCGGGGTCGACGCCAATGGTGTCGATCACCGCCACCGGTTCGGTGCGGCCAAAATCGCCGAAATCGACGTTGGCCATAATGTAGCCAACGGCCGATCCATCCTGCTGCGCCACCAGCGAAACGCGTATCGCCGAGTCGTGCAATGCCTCGTCCACCACGCGGCCGATATAGGCGCTGCGGTCACTACCCGTAATCCGGCGGTCGATGCGCAGGATCTCAGCGAGGTCGTCGCGCTCGAGCGAGCGCACGTCGGCGCGGTCGCGCGCGAGCGCCTCGAAATCATTGGCCTGGTGCACGCTGTGATCGATCTCGGCGCTCAGATGATGCGGTTCCGGCGCCACGACCTTGTCGCCATCGCTGGCGCCTATGCGTCCGGCATGGATATCGCAGTCGATAATCTGATTTCCACCCAGGCGAAAACCGGCGTGGTCGAGGAAACCCAGCATCGCATGGTCCCGCCATCCTGCCTGCGTGCGCAGTTCGAACACACCGTGCTTGCGCGCATCCGCTTCCAGCGCGCCGAGCAGGGCGTCGCCGTAGCCATGCCCCTGCTCGCCGGGGCGCACGCTGATCACCTCCAGCCGTAGCGCCGGTTTGCTGCTGCCGAATTCGCCTTCCAGCCTTCGCGCCAGGACGTGGCCCTCGAGTACGCCGCCCTCTTCCGCCGCAAACTGCGTATGCTGGAGCGGCGCGCGCAGCGCAGCCTGCAGGCGGCGCTCGAAATAGGCGCGGCGCGAGCGCCCGGTAATCTGTGTATCGATTTCCACCACGGCGTCGAGATCCGCCGCCGCCAATCGACGAAGTTTCACGCTTGAAAGTGGACCTGCCTGTGCCCGCTCCGCCATGGTTTTCTCCTGTCAGCCTGCCGCGTAGGCGCCAAATAATTCTCTATCCGTGTCCTCGTCCAGCAGATTCTCGAGCAGCGGCAACAGCGCGCCGTCTTCCTTCTGTGCATGCGAACCCAGGCGCTCGCTGAATTCGAGTGCCAGGGTCTTCATGGTCTGCCACTCCTGTGTCTGCAGTCCGCCGGCCAGCGTGCGGCCGAGCAGACCGGCGAGCGGCTGCGACACCGCGCGGATGGTGACATGCTCCTCGTTGAGCAGGGCCGCCAGGTCGCCGTCCCCGGCCTCCTCCAGGCGTGGAAACAAATCGCGCTCCTCGAACTCGAAATGGCGCGCGACTTCGATCTCGATTGCCGAGCGCAGCGTGCGCGCGAACGCGGGCCATTCAGTGTCCTCCGCAGCAGGCGGATAGGCGCCGGCGCGGCCGGTAAACACGCGCTCCACACGTGCCAGCAGTTGCAGGGTGGCGACGTGCTCCTCATACAGCCGCTTATTCGTCTGGCGCTGGAAATCCATGCTCGGAATCGCTCCTGATTAAACTATAATCGGTATTCTCGTACTACAATACCAATTTATCCAATCCACGTCAAGCCGGTGCCCGCGCTTTGCGCACGGATCAGCTTAGCTTCGGCCGCAAATCGCGCACCCGCACCGCCTTGCCCATGGAACGCGGAATTTCACCCGGCTCCTTCACCACTACGTCGGCGGTGACGCCGATGATCGATTTCACATGATGCCGCACCGATTCGGCTACGACCCTGCGCAATTCCGCCGTGGGCACGACATTGGGCATGACCTCCACCTCTATGGTCAGATGATCGAGCGTACCCTTTCGCTCCACCACCAGCTGATAATGCGGCGCCACATCCGGCAGCCCTACCAGCACGGATTCAATCTGCGACGGATACACATTCACGCCGCGAATAATCAGCATGTCGTCATTGCGGCCGGTTATGCGCTTGATGCGTACGTGGGTGCGGCCACAGGCGCAGCGCTCGGTCGAAAGCCGGGTAACGTCACGCGTGCGATAGCGGATCATCGGCAACGCTTCCTTGGTGAGCGTGGTAATCACCAGTTCCCCCGCCTCCCCCTCTTTCAGCGCCTTGCCCGTTTCGATATCGATGACTTCGAACAGGAAGTGATCTTCCCAGCCGTGCAAACCCGCTTGCGCCTCGACGCACTCGCAGGCGACGCCCGGACCCATGATTTCCGACAGCCCGTAGATATCGACCGCCTTCAGCCCCAGACGCGCCTCGACCTCGCGGCGCATGCCCTCGCTCCAGGGCTCGGCACCGAAAATGCCGATCTCGAGTTTGGATTTGCGCAGATCCACGCCTTCCTTCTCCGCCACCTCGGCGATCGCCAGCGCATAGGATGGCGTTGCGCACAGCACGCGCGCGCCGAAGTCGGTGATCAGCACGATCTGGCGCTCGGTGCTGCCGCCGGACATCGGCACGACGGTCGCGCCCAATCGCTCCGCGCCGTAATGGGCGCCGAGGCCGCCAGTGAACAGGCCGTAGCCGTAGGCGTTGTGGATGACATCGCCGGGGCGGCCGCCGGCGCAGGCCATGGAGCGCGCCATCAAATCAGCCCAGGTGGAAATGTCCTTCGCGGTATAGCCGACTACGGTGGGCTTGCCGGTTGTTCCAGAGGAAGCGTGCAAACGCACGACTTCGGTACGCGGACGCGCGAACATGCCGAACGGATAGTGATCACGCAGATCGGTTTTCAGCGTGAACGGCAGACCGGCGATATCGTCCAGGCGTTTCAGGTCGCCGGGCTCGAATCCCAGCGCTTTCATGCGCCGGCGGTGGAACGGCACATTGTCGTAGGCGTTTTTCAGACTCCACTTCAGCCGGCGCAGTTGCAGCTTCGCAATCTCCGCGCGCGGCATGGTCTCCGCCGCCGCGTCAAACTTGTAGGACGGCGCCGCGCGTTTGGACGCGACCTTGCGCAACGCGTTCGGTTTCTTGGCTGCCACGCTACGGCTTTTCTTGGTAGGAACACCCATGCTGCCTCCTCTTTGTGCAAATACTAGTCAATCCCGGTCGCCCGAACCCGGCTGCGCCGCATTGATTGCTAGCGGCAATCTGTCATGTCACAGGCCCAATATTACTCTCCACGCAGTCGCGCCGCGTGGAGCCGCGCCTCGGTATAGCGGACGAGCGCCCGCGTTGCGCGCTCGCTTGAACGGAAGATGCAGACGCCCTGCTCCATCAGCTTGTCGGCCATCGGGTCGAACAGCGGGCCACCGTCAATGAAGGCCACGACGGGTTTCGGACAGGAGGCGACCAGCCCCGGCAGCGTCTGGACAATGCTCTCCGGGCTGTCGATGTCGTAGCCCTCCCGCGCGCTCTTCTTGAGTGACCTGACCACGGGCGAGGTCGGGTCGAGTCCGACGACGACGGAGTCGACGTCCGGCTCGGCGGCCATGGCCTCGGTGCAAAGCAGGTGAACCTCGTCGTCCGCCGCCGGGTTGATGTCGAACGGGTTCCTGACTTCCATGAGCGCATCGAGCTTCTTGGACTTCAGGATCGCTACCAGCCGTTCCCGGGTCGACGGTCCGATCGTGGCCAGAGACATGGAGAAGTCGCCCACCTGGATGCTGTCGCCGATGGCCACCGTGTCGTAGCCCGCGCCGGCCAGGGCGCCGAGTCGCTTGCCGCGGACGACCTTCTCGCTCAGGC
>Ga0208566_1001391_pt1 | contig 14105 bp, 14 predicted proteins | sample PL_2010_150m_FD_184159 | JGI IMG/M metagenome (GOLD analysis project Ga0208566, IMG submission 184159) | Freshwater microbial communities from Powell Lake, British Columbia, Canada to study Microbial Dark Matter (Phase II) - PL_2010_150m... | ecosystem: Environmental > Aquatic > Freshwater >...
CAAGTAGGGTGGGCAGGTCTTGTACTCAGAGGGTAAAGCCTTTTTCCCCGGGGGCTGCCACGTTTGGCAAAATACACCTTTTTAATCAATGTGATTAAATTGACTGAGTGGGTTATACGGCGTAGGTTTTCAGGTTATATTTCACTTTTGATATCGAATATACTTTAGGCATCCATTGTCATGACCGAAGAATCACGCATCGCGCTAGTTGTTGCCGCAATCACCCTGTTTACGTCTCTTGCCGGCACGGTGCTGGGTGGAAAGTTCAACCAGTGGCAGTGGGAGCGCCAAAGCGTAGTGGATCAAAAACGAGCGATCCTTGAACAACGGGTTAAGCTCATTGAACGCACGAGCATCATCATCAACTCTGCCCCGAGAGCCCAGGCTCTTCAATCGAGACTAGAGCTTGATAGAGATATGGCTCTACTCAAACTCCGATGTTCTGATCCACCAAAGAAAGGTGTTCCAGTTCCAGAGCACTGCAAACGAGAACTGAACATGGATAGTACGCAGGCCACGCAACAAGAACAGGTTAAATTGATGGCGGAATTTTCGAGCACCCTTCAACTGGCTGCCTTGTATTTCGGCCCGAAGACGAGGAGCTCCATTTCTGCTATCCCACCAAAAACGCAGTGGTGGAAAGTGGACGAGAGTAACTTGCGCGAAATTTTGCGCTCCATGGCTGATGAACTTACGTATTTTGAGAAACCGGCTGATACCTAACGCGCGAAAACGCGTGTAAGGCGTGTTGATGTAGGGCGCCAATACGCGAAGCGCATTGCGCCGTATGGTTTTGTTGCGCTGCGCGCGGGTGTTTAGATAGCCGGGGGTAGCCCGGCGGCTGGTCACCTTCTTTTGCTTCGCCAAAAGAACGTAACCCAAGAAAAGGCGACCCCATTCCGCCGTCCTCCGCTACGCTGCGGATTCCCTGCGTTGCTCACCAAACCGGGCGGCTGCGCAACTCGGCCCGGCGGGCCTCAGACAGTGCTCGCCGACTACCCCCGGCTTGTCTGCGCTACTCGGCGGCGCAACAGGGGGGAATTCTGAAAACCATCCTCACCCTGGCCCTCTCCTTGAAGGAGAGGGAATGTCGGCTGGAGTAGGATGCGGTGACGAAGGAACCGCATCGTTCGCGATTGATGCGGTTCGCTATGCTCACCGGCATCCTACGGCGTTCGGAGGTGGAACCTTCGGCGGGTTTCCCCTTCTGCACCGCCTCGTCTGGCCGGAAAAGCCGGGGGATGTCGGCGAGCACTGTTTGAGCGCGTAGCGCGAGTTGCGCAGCCGCCCGGCTTTTCCGGTCAGACGAGGGTAGCCCGCAGGGCTGGTGCGGTAGGGGTCGCCTTCTTTGGATTACCTTTCTTGGCGAGACAAGACAACGAAGTTGGGGTAAAGGCTAACATTTGCGTAGCCAATGTTATGCCGGAGCCAAAGGTAATCAGCTGCCGGGCTGCCCCCGGCTATCAATCAACTGCGCGCAGCGCAACTAAACCTGCAAGGAGTACGCCGTATCCTTGTTGGGTATATAAAATTGTATATAATGTATTCATGAAACCGGTTGAATTCCTTGGCGACTCCCTCGATTGTCTCCGCTCGTTTTCTCTCGATGTCCGGCGCGAGTTCGGGCATCAAATCAGTGAGGTGCAGCATGGGCGCGATCCGGCGGACTGGAAACCGATGAAAACCGTCGGCGCCGGAGCATGTGAAATTCGCGTCAGGGACGGTTTCAGCGCTTACCGGGTGATTTATGTGGCGAAGTTCGCCGATGCCGTGTACGTGCTGCACGCATTTCACAAAACCAGCAGCAAGACGGAGCAGGCCGATATTGATCTGGCGGCCAAGCGTTACAAGGAAGCAGCAAGGAGAACGAAATGAACGAGCGTTTTGAAAGCGTGTGGGATGCCCTGGAAGATACGCCGGAAATGGCGGCGGAAATGCGTTCGCGCTCGGAGTTGCTGGCCGCCTTGCAATTGCGTATCAGGGCGCGTGGCTGGACGCAAACCGAAGCGGCGCAGCAGTTGGGCGTGACGCAACCGCGCATTTCGGATTTGATGCGTGGGCGGGTGCAGCGGTTTTCCATCGACACGTTGGTCGGGATGCTGGCAAAAACCGGGGCGTCGGTGTCATGGGTGATTGAGGAACAAGTGGCGGCTTGAGCCTGGCCGGCAGTTTGGCAACGCCACGGATGCGCTTCGCGCCACAGGTTCGGCGCAAGCTCAACTCAGCGGCACCGCCACGGTGAACTGGGCGCCGTCGCCGCGGTTGCACACTTCGAGGCGGCCGCCCATGTTGGTTTCGATGATGGCTTTGGCCATGTACAGGCCGATGCCGGTGCCTTTTTCCTTGGTGGTGAAATAGGGGTCGAAAATCTTGGGCAGCACTTCGTCGGGGATGCCGCCGCCGTTGTCGCTGACCCGCACTACCGCCATGCCGTTTTCTTCGCGGATTTCCACGCGGATGCGGCCGGCTTCCAGGTGTTTCGCCAGGATCGCTTCCTTGGCGTTGTTGATCAGGTTGAGCAGCGCCTGGGCATATTCGTTGGCGTAGCCGGTCACGCTGATGTCGCGGGGAACGTCCTCTTCCAAAACGATGTTGTGGCTGGCCAGGCTGGCGCCGAGGATTTCCCTGGCCTCGGCGAGGGCGGCGAGCAGGCTGAAGAGCGCTTTTTCCTTGTCGGGGCGGAAGAAATTGCGGAAATCGTCGATGGTGGTGGACATCTGATGGATCAGGCGGGTGCCGGTCTTGACCTGGCGCTCGAGTTCTTCCTTGGTCAGTTCGCCGAAGTCGTAGGCATCCTCGACATTGGACAGCAACAGGCCGAGTGCGTTGATCGGCTGACGCCACTGGTGGGCGATGTTGCCGATCATTTCGCCCATCGCCGCCAGGCGCGACTGCTGGATCAGCAGGTGATCCTTCTCGCGGCTCTTGGCGGCTTCCGCGGCGACGCGCTGTTCCAGGTGTTCGTTGAGTTGCCTTAACGCTGCTTCGGCGCGCTTGCGTTCGGTGATGTCCTGCCCGATTGCCAGCAGACCGACGATGTTGCCGTCGGTATCCTTGAGGGTCTTGTCGTGCCACTCGATCAGCCGTTCCTCGCCGCTGCGGGTGACGATGGCGTCGACGTTGCCGCGGGTCTGGATGTCGCCCTGCACGGCTTGCAGGAACAAGGCGCGGGTGCTTTCCTGGTTGCGCGCGGGCAGAAACCGGCCGAACCAGTCTTGTCCGGCGCATTCCTTCGAGGAATAGCCGGAAATCGATTCCAGGTAAGCATTGAAACGCACGATGCGCCCTTGCGGGTCGAGCACCAGTACGATGGCTTGCGCGGTTTCGATCAGGCTTTCGGCGAAATCGCGTTCGCGGCGCAGCACTTCTTTCGCCTGTTCGCCCTCCGTCACCAGCGCGGTGATCAGGATGCCCATCGCCAGGGAGATCATCATGAAGGCCCACAGCAGGGAGAGCCCGAGGTGGGGATTGTCGGGGAGGAAGAACGTGCCGCTGCCGGAAGCGGTTCCCCAGGCGCCGAGCAGCGCCAGCATGACGATGCCGAACGAGGTACCCGGAACGCCGAAGCGCATGGCGGCCCAGGCGACCAGGGGCAGCGGAATGAACGCCATCGGCAGGGTGCGGCTGCCGATCGGAGTGTTGAAGATAAACACCAGCCATGTCGTGATGAACATGACGGCTGCCCAAGCCAGGAATTCCCCGCGCCGTCTGTCTATTTTCGCCAGGGATGCGCGCGACAGCGACAGCAGCAGCGGGCCTGCCAGCAATACGCCGACCGTATCCCCGCCCCACCAGGTCAGCCAGGCGGAGGCAAAAGCGCTCCATGGCGCCACCCCGGCCAGGCACAGGCTGATTACGCCATTGCTGGCCGACAGCACCATGCCCAGGGAAGCGGCGATGCCGAACAGCACAATATCGCGGCGCCGGTCGAAGGCGGGATGGAAGCCGTTGCGGCGCAACAACCAGGCTGCCAGCAGCGGCCCCAGCGAGTTGCCGACGGCGATGGCGGCGGCGAGCGGCGGCGTCGAGCCGATCGCCAGGTTGACCAGGAAAGCGCCGAGGAATATCCCCGGCCACATCGCGTAACCCCAGCGCAGCAATGCCGCCACCGCAATGCCGGTGGGCAGCCAGACCAGGGTGATGTGGCTGCCGACGTAAGGAATGGCCAGCCCGAGACGGCCGCCGAGGTAATAAGCGACGGCGACGGCGGCAACGCGCGTCAGCCAGCGTAGTGCAGCAGATGGGGGAATGTTGAAAAAGCTCACGATGGGCGGATTCTCGCAGATATTCGAGCCGGAATATAGACGGCGTATGCAGGTTTTCCGGCATGGGCCGCGTCCTGTATCATCGGTTTATCAAAAAATTGAGCGTAGCCTAACCTAATCGTGTACATCGACACCCACTGCCACCTCGATGCCGCCGAGTTCGCCGCCGACCGCGATGCGGTGGCGGCGCGTGCGCGGGCGGCCGGGGTGGAAGCGCTGGTGATTCCGGCGGTGGAGCGCGCCAATTTCCCGGTAGTGCTGGAAACCTGCCGCCGCTATCCCGGCTGCCATGCGGCGCTGGGGATACACCCGATGTACGTGGAACGCGCCCAGCCGGACGATCTGCAAGCGCTGCGCGCCGCCGTGGCAGAGCATAAACCGGTAGCCATCGGCGAAATCGGGCTGGATTTTTTCGTGGCGGGCTACGACCGGGAAAAGCAGGAATTCTATTTCGCCGAACAGTTGAAGATCGCCCGCGACTTCAATCTGCCGGTGCTGCTGCACCTGCGCCGCGCCCAGGACACCGTGCTCAAGCATTTGCGCCGCGCCGACCTGGCGGGCGGCATCGCTCATGCCTTCAACGGCAGCCGCCAGCAGGCCGAAATGTTCATCAAGCTGGGCTTCAAACTGGGTTTCGGCGGCGCGATGACCTGGCCGTGCGCCATCCATTTACGTGAACTGGCGGCGACGCTGCCGCTCGACGCGATCGTGCTGGAAACGGATGCACCCGACATCCCGCCGGAATTCGTCGGCAAGGAAGGGCGCAACAGCCCGGAATTCCTGCCGCGCATCGCGCAAGTGCTGGCCGACCTGCGCCACATGCCGCTGGAAGAAATCGCCGCCGCGACGCGCGCCAATAGTTGGCAGGTGTTGCCGGGGTTGGACATGGTCGTCCCCTCTCCCCCAGCCCCTCTCCCGCCAGCGGGCGAGGGGAGCTAAATCAACGAGTGGCAAAGTTGTGTACATGGATTTAGTGGGATTGGGAGAAACATGAAACTGACAGCGTTTTTCACCGCCTTGTTGTTGCTGATTTCCAGCCTCTGCAACGCCGCGCCGGTGTGGCGCGAAACTGACGCCCAGGGCGCGACGGTCGTCCACCTGTATTTTTTCTGGTCCCAGCGTTGTCCGCATTGCCTGGAGGCCCGGCCTTTCGTCGAATCCCTCCCCGCGCAATATCCCTGGCTCAAGCTGCATTCCCTGGAAATCATCGACCACCCGGAGAACCTCCGGCTCTATCAAGAAATGGCCGGCGAACTGGGGCAGCAGGCGCAGTCGGTGCCGGGTTTTTTCCTGTGCGGCGAGATGAGCAACGGTTTCCTGTCGGCCGAAGAAAGCGGCGCCGAACTGCTGCGCAAGGCGCAGGCGTGCCGTGCCGGCGTCATGCCGAGCAAGCCCTCCGTCAGCGTACCGGGGATGGGCCGCCTGGAAGCGGCGGATTTTTCGCTGCCGGCGCTGACGCTGATTATCGCCGGGCTCGACGCTTTCAACCCGTGCGCCTTCTTCGTGCTGCTGTTCCTGCTGAGCCTGCTGGTCCATGCCCGCGACCGCAACAAGATGCTGCTGGTGGGTAGCGTGTTCGTGTTCTTTTCCGGGCTGATCTATTTCCTGTTCATGGCGGCCTGGCTCAATGTTTTCCTGGTTCTCGAAGAACTGCGCTATGTCACGCTGGGCGCGGGCATCGTCGCGGTGGCGGTGGCGCTGGTCAACATCAAGGATTTTTTCTGGTTCAAGGCGGGTATTTCGCTGACTATCCCCGATAGCGCCAAGCCGCTGCTCTACCAGCGGATGCGCAACCTGGTCGGCGCGGCGCGCTGGGCGTCGGTGCTGGCCGGCACGACGGCGCTGGCGATTGTCGCCAACGCCTACGAATTGCTGTGCACCGCCGGTTTCCCGATGGTGTATACCCGCATCCTCACGCTGCGCGGCTTGCAGCCGTTCGACTATTACCTGTGGCTGGCGCTCTACAACCTGGTTTACGTGGTGCCGCTGGCGGCGATCGTCGCGGTTTTCAGCTTCACCCTCGGCGGGCGCAAGTTGCAAGAAAGCGAAGGCCGTTTGCTCAAGCTGGTGTCGGGCAACATGATGCTGGGCCTGGGGCTGACCCTGCTGTTCGCGCCGCAATGGCTGGATAATCTGGGCGCCACCGCGCTGTTGCTGGTGTTCGTCGCGCTGTTGAGTCGGGCGATGGCGTGGGTTGAGCGGCGCTGGAAACGCGGATCATGAAAAACCGCGCGGCAGTCGTTGCCGGCTATATCGTCCTCTACGTTTTTCTCGACTGGGTCAGCTACATCCATCCTGTGCTGCCGGTGGCGATTACCCCGTGGAATCCGCCGCCGGGCTTGAGCCTGGTGTTCCTGCTGCGTTTCGGCCGGCGCTACTGGCCGGCGTTGTTCGCCGCCGCCTTCCTGGCGGAAGTGCTGGTGCGCGGCATCCCCGCGCCGCTGCCTTGGCTGCTCGCCGCTTCGCTGGCGCTGGCTGGCTGTTATGCGGCGATTGCCGCGTTGCTGGCGGGCAAGGCGCGGATCGGGGATAAGTTCGACAATCTGCGCGACCTGTCCCGCTTCCTGGCGGTGATCCTGCCCGGCACGCTGGCGGCGGCGCTGGCTTATGTGGCGATATTCACCCTGGCTGGGCTGGTGTCGGGCGCGGAATTCTTTGCCAACGTGTTGCGTTTCTGGGTAGGCGATGCCATCGGCGTAATGGTCGTCACCCCCCTGTTGCTGGTGCATGGCGCCGATGTCTCGCGCTTGCGGCATAGCTGGCGTCCGACGGCGGAGATGCTGGCGCAGGCGGCCAGCGTGCTGGTGGTGCTGTGGCTGATTTTCGGGGTGGAATTTACCGACGAATTCAAGTTTTTCTACCTGTTGTTCCTGCCGCTGATCTGGATTGCCATGCGCCACGGCATTCCGGGGGCGACCATCGCCATCGCCGGGATTCAGCTCGGCTTGATCGCAACGCTGCAATGGAGCGGCCACCGCGCCGCCGCCGTGCTCGAATTCCAGTTGCTGATGGCGGCGCTGACGATTACCGGCCTGTTCCTCGGCATGGCGGTGACCAGCCGCCGCGAAGTGGAAGAACAATTGCGCAACCGCCAGGCCGAACTCAACCAGGCGCTACGCATGGCGGCGGCGGGGGAAATGGCATCCGCCTTCGCCCATGAATTGAACCAGCCGCTATCGGCCATTTCCAGCTACCTGCGTGCCTGTCAGATCATGTTGGCGAGGCCGGACGAGCAGCGCGCCTTGCTGGCCGAAACCATGGACAAAGTGGTTGCCGAGGCGGGACGTGCCGGGCAGGTGGTGCACCGCTTGCGCGATTTTTACCGTAGCGGGGTCTTGCAGTTGGAGCGCTTGGCGGTCGAGCAACTGCTGCAAGGCGGGTTGGAACCCTTGAAAAAGCGCGCCGAGCGCCATGGCGTTGCGATGCGGCTGACGGTGGCGAGCAGCTTGCCGGCTGTGTCAGTGGATCGGATACAGATCGAAACCGTGCTGCATAATCTGCTTACCAACGCCATCGACGCCTTAGCCGGCGCTCGGCGCGGCGAAATCGCGGTGAGCGCCGAACCCGGCGAGAACGGCGAGGTGCGGGTATGTGTTGCCGACAACGGCCCCGGCATCGTCCCGGAAATGCTCAACCGCCTGTTCGAGCCTTTCGCCACCAGCAAGCCGGATGGCATGGGGCTGGGCTTGGCGATTACCCGTTCCCTGATCGAAGCGCATGGCGGAAAATTGTGGGCCGAACCCGTTGCCGGTGGCGGGGCGCGCTTTTGCTTTACCTTGCCTGCCGATCACCCAGGGATTCAGGATCATGGATAATTTACTGGTTTACATCGTCGACGACGACGCGGCAGTACGCGATTCGCTGTCCCTGCTGCTGCGTCTCAAGGGCTTCGAGAATCGCGTCTTTGCGTCCGCCGAGGATTTCCTCGCGCAATCCAGTTCCGACTGGCGCGGCTGTTTGCTGCTGGATATCCGCATGGCCGGCATGGACGGTTTGGCGTTGCAGCGCGAGCTGGCGCAGCGCGGTAGCGCACTGCCCATCGTCTTCATCACCGCCCACGGCGATGCCGCCAAGGCGCGCGCCGCACTCAAGGCGGGCGCGGTGGATTTCCTGGAAAAGCCGCTCGACGACCAGGCGCTGGTGGCGGCGCTAAGCGAAGCGTTCGACCTCGAAGCCCGCACCCGCAGCGCCAGCCAGGTGCGTGAAATTATGGGCGCGCGCCTGGCGCGCCTTACCGGGCGCGAACGCCAGGTATTGGAGATGGTGGTGGAAGGCCGCCACAACCGCGAAATTGCCGTACAACTCGAAATCAGCCCGCGTACCGTGGAGGTTTACAAGGCGCGCATGATGGAAAAAATGCAGGCGCGTACCTTGCCCGACCTGATCCGCAGCGTGCTGGCGGCGCAAAGCAAGGCTTAGCGTAACGACTCAGGTCAATTTGAAATGTGCCTCTGAACTATTCTCAGTAAATGAACTTACCCCCTCCCTTGCGCGCAAGCGCGGGGGAGGGTTGGGGAGGGGGGCCTGGTTAATCGCCATCGCTCGCCCCCATCCCGGCCTTCCCCCGCAAGCAGGGGAAGGAGTGGCGCTGGTAGGGTAAGGGCATCCCTTACGCGCTGCACCTAATTTCCCCGTCTCGCCGTTCCCTCTAGTATTTCCCCGGTAAAGCACGAGTTCGCGCCGCTCCGGCGGCTGGCTCTTTTTTCAGCGAACCTGACGGTGCGCATCATGGCAGACAAAATCCATTCCGACCTCGAACTGAGCAAAACCCGCAGAATTTTCTTTGATGACCTGAGCGCCGCAGAGATCGGCAATGTCGCGGAGATTCTCAACGAGTTGGAGAACGTCAAGGCTGCGGGGGGCGAGGACGGCAGCAGCGTAGTGGTGACCTATAGCATTGCCGAGCACAAGCTGGAGGAACTGGAGAATGTCCTGGACGTGCAGGGTTTCCGTCTCGATAGCCACTTATTGGAACCCATCCGGCTCGGCCTGATTCATTTCTCCGAAGAAATCGAGCAGGACAATCTGCGCACGCCTTTGCGTTCTCCGACGCGCGATGATCGGCTGCACGCGATCTATGCCAATGCCCATGAGCAGCACCGGGATGAAAGCGCACCCGTGCCGCCTGAAGAGCTGCGCAACTATTTCTGATTTTTCACGAATGACGCCCCGGCAGCGGAATTTTGCGCCGGGCGCCCGGTACCCGTTATGACCATAGCCCATATTCCCTACCGCCCGCCGACCCTTTGTCTCAAGCCCGACGCCACCCTGATGGAGGCGTTGCGGCTGATGCTGGAAAAAGGCGTCAACCATGTTCCCTTGTGCGATGGAGACGGGCGTTATTGCGGGGTGATCAGCACCGCCACCATTTTGCAGGAGTTGATACCCGCCAGCGCCCGCGGCGAACATGGGTTGTCCGACCTGAAATTTGCCGGGGATGCCACCCGGCTGTTGACCGCGCATTTGCACGACCTGGAAATACGCATGGTGCGGGATGTGGCAAAAACCGCCACGCCGGTGCTGGAGGAAAACTGTCCGACGCTGGAAGCCGCCTTGCTGCTGACCCACAACCATGCCCCGCTGCCGGTGGTCGGCGCGGACGGTAAACTGCGCGGCATGTTGAGCCGCCGCGCCTTGCTCGACTACCTGGTGAGCCAGGCGGAGGCCGAACATGCACGGTAGCGCGGCGAACCTGTCCCAGGTGATTTTCGGCCTGAGCCCGCTGCTGGTTTCGCTGGCGGTGTTCGTGCTGACCTACGCGGTGATCGTCACGGAAAAAATCAACCGTTCCATCGTCGCGCTGATCGGCGCCGGGGTGATGATATTTTCCGGGGTGTTGCACCAGACCGAGGCGTTTTCCGGCATCGATTTCAACACCATCGGCCTACTCACCGGAATGATGGTGCTGGTAGCGATCACCCAGAAAAGCGGGGTGTTCCAATACGTCGCTATCGTCGCCACCAAGGCGGTCAAGGCCGACCCGTGGGGGCTGTTGGTAATGCTGGCGGTGGTGACGGCGGTGTTTTCCGCGCTGCTCGATAACGTCACCACGGTGCTGCTGATCGCCCCGGTGACTTTGCTGATTACCGATGCGCTGCGCATCAATCCCTATCCCTACCTGTTCTCGATTATCTTCGCCTCGAACATCGGCGGCACTGCGACGCTGATCGGCGATCCGCCCAACATCATGATCGGCTCGGCCACCGGCCTGACTTTCAACGATTTCCTGTTCAACCTGGCGCCGCTGGCGGCGGTGGTTTTCCTGCTGACCATGATTCCCATCTACCTGATCTGGGGGCGCAAGCTCAAGGCCACGGCGGAAGATCGCGCCCAAGTGATGGCGTTCGACGAACGCGAGGCGATTACCGACAAGCTTTTGCTCAAGCAATCGCTGAGCGTGATCGCGCTAGTGATCGCGGGCTTCGTCATGGCCCACAGCATCCACCAGGAACCCGGCACCATCGCCATGTTCGGCGCGGCATTGCTGTTGTTGCTGCGCGCCTTCGGCAAGGATGCCGAAACCCAGTCCCACGAAACCCATCGCAGCTTCGCCGAGGTGGAATGGGTGACGATATTCTTTTTCGTCGGCCTGTTCGTGGTAGTGGCGGGCGTCGAAAAAGCCGGTGCGCTGGCTATCCTGGCCGAGCGCATCGTCGCGCTGACCGGCGGCGACTACGCGGTGACGGCTTTCGCCATCCTGTGGGTGTCGGCGATTGCCTCGGCGCTGGTGGACAACATCCCCTTCGTCGCCACCATGATCCCGGTGATCCAGAACATGGGCGCCACCTTCGGTGCGGACCAACTCGAAACCCTGTGGTGGGCGCTGGCGCTCGGCGCCTGCCTGGGCGGCAACGGCACCCTGGTCGGCGCCAGCGCCAACCTGGTGGTGGCCGGCTTCGCCGAGCGTGCCGGGCAGCCGATCCGCTTCCTGCCGTTCATGCTGCTGGCCTTTCCGCTGATGCTGGCGAGCATGGCGGTGAGCAGCGTTTACCTTTATTTGCGGTACTTGTGAGGATGCATCATGAATAAATTACTCGGCGTTGTTTTGCTGGTTTGCGCCGCCGTTGCGGCAAGCGGCGCCAGTGCGGCCGAGTGTGCGCCGGCAGCGCAGGCGCAATGCACAGGGGCGAAACTGGCCTGGGCGAAACTGAACAGCCGCGACCTGACGGGGGCCAATTTCGCCGGGGCGACGCTGACCAACGCCGATTTGCGCGGCGCCTTGCTGCGCGACGCGAATTTGCGCGGGGCCGATTTGAGCGATGCCAACCTGAGCGGCGCCGACCTCACCCATGCCGACCTGTCCGGCGCAAACCTGACGCGCGCCACCTTCGGACGGGCGCAAATGAGCGGGGCGAATCTGGGCAAAGCCAACCTGAACAAAGCCGACCTGAAACTCGCCGATCTGGAAAATGCCAACCTGAGCGAGGCCGACCTGAAAAACAGCCAACTCAACGGCGCCGATCTGCAAGGCGCGGATTTGCGTTCGGCACAACTGGATTTCGCCCATCTTTACATGGCCAATCTCAAGGGCGCTGATTTCACTCACGCAACGCTGGGCAAAGCCGGCTTCCACGGTGCTTTGCTGAAAGGCGCGACTTGGACGGACGGCAGGGTGTGCGGCGGCGGTTCGCTGGGGAGATGCAAATAAGGGCGGGCTGCGTGCTTGCCGGTGTGCGGGGAATAAATGCCGCTTACCGTATTGCACCTACCCCAGCGTAATAATCTGATTCAATCGTTCGCAAACCTGCAAAAACAGCGAATCCGGCAAGGACTTGAGAGGGTGGGCCTTGGCGCCGCGCAGACGCCAGTCGAAGGATTTGGGTTGATGGCAGAGCACGTAGCTGGTCTGCTCGGCCTTGCGCTCTCTCGCCTTGCCGACCGCCACGGCAAAAGGATTGTCGGCATTGTAGGGCGCGGTAGTCATGGGCAGGCCGATGACCAGCGAGGTTTTCTCGTTGAAAATGCGCGGCGATAGGATCAGAAACGGGTGGATGTCGCGCATTTCCTGTCCGACCTGGGGATTGCAGTCGATCCAGACAATGTCTTGGCGGTCGGGTACCCAGGGAACCTTTGGCGCCGGTTTTCCCGTTACCACCGTTCGGCTCCAATGGCCTGGTCGGTAATCATAACTTCGCCGCCATGACGCGCCGGGTCGAAGCTGTCCAGCCGTTGCGCCAGGGTGGGTTGGGACTCGACGACCGGGGTAATCACGACCTGGCCATCGCGGACGGTAATGCGTACCCGCTGGTCGACGTGCAGGTGGGCTTCGCGCGCGACGGCAGCAGGCAAGCGGACGCCGAGATTGTTGCCCCACTGCTTGATATCGAGAACGGCTTCGGTCATGGCGAGTTCCTGAAAGATGGTGATGTTTAAACTTTAGTCTAAACATCGTTGCGGGCAACGTCAATTTTTTATTACGCTGCGGAGCGATGGCGACGCTGTGATGTCCGTGCGCTAAAATGGCGGTCTTTTGCAACCTTGCAAGCAACCCATGAAAAATCCTCTCGCCAATTATTCCCGCAAGGAACTGCTGCTGGTGGTGTTGCCCGCGGCTGCGCTGATCGTCGCCATTTTCTGGGCGGCTTCGCGTTTCGTGCAACCGGCCCCGCCCAAAACCATCGTGATGACCACCGGTTCGGAAAGCGGCGCCTATCACGGCTATGCCAAACGCTATCAGGAAGAACTGGCGCGCCACGGTATCACGCTGGAGCTGCGTACCTCGTCCGGCGCGCTGGAAAATTTGGCGCGGCTAAAAGACGGCAAGGCCGGCGTCACGGTCGGATTTATTCAAGGCGGCACCGCGAGCAGCGCGGAAGGCGAAGGCTTGATGTCGCTCGGCAGCATGTATTACGAACCCTTGTGGGTGTTTTATCGCGACCGCAACGCACTCGACCGCGTCTCCCAATTGCAGGGCAAGCGCCTGGCGATCGGCGCCGAAGGCAGCGGCACGCGCAAGCTGGCGTTGCAGATTTTGAGCGTCAACGGCATGGATAACGATGCCGGACGGTTCCTGCCGATCTCCGGGGATGCCGGGCTGGAGGCGCTCAAGCAGGGGCAGGCGGATGCGGTATTCGTGATTGCCGGCGCGGATGCGGCGGTGATCCGCAAGTTCCTGGCGCTGGACGGCGTGCGCCTGATGAATTTTGCCCAAGCCGGCGCTTATGTGAAGCGCTTTTCCTTCCTGTCCAAGGTGACCCTGCCGCGCGGGGTGGTGGATCTGGTGCAGGACGTGCCGGCACAGGATGTGAACCTGATCGCCGCCACCGCCAACCTGGTGGTGCGCGACGATATTCATCCCGCCCTGATCAGCCTGTTCATGCTGGCGGCCAGCGAGATCCACGGCGCGGCGGGGACTTTCCAGCAAGCCCGCGAGTTTCCCGCCCCCAAGGATGCCACTTTCGAAATCAGCCAGGACGCGGAACACTATTACAAATCCGGGCCGCCTTTCCTGCAACGCTACCTGCCTTTCTGGGCCGCCACCCTGGTGGACCGCGTTCTGGTGATGATCCTGCCGTTTCTGGCGCTGATCCCGATCCTGCGCGCGATTCCTGCGGTGTACGCGTGGCGCGTCACCTCGCGGATTTACCGCTGGTACGGCGAATTGTCGCTGCTGGAAAACGAGGTCAAGAAAAATTACCAGCCTGCGCAATACGCCGATTACCTGGCGCGCCTCGACAGCATGGAAGAGCGCGCCAACAACCGGCCGGTGCCGGTTGCTTATGCCCACCTGCTGTACACGCTGCGCGAGCACATCAACCTGGTGCGCATCCTGCTCGAACGGAAAAAATAATATGGAACGCCAAACTCATTGGGACAATATCTACGCGCAGCGTGTACAGC
>Ga0208566_1001396_pt1 | contig 14070 bp, 11 predicted proteins | sample PL_2010_150m_FD_184159 | JGI IMG/M metagenome (GOLD analysis project Ga0208566, IMG submission 184159) | Freshwater microbial communities from Powell Lake, British Columbia, Canada to study Microbial Dark Matter (Phase II) - PL_2010_150m... | ecosystem: Environmental > Aquatic > Freshwater >...
AACGTGGTGAGGGTGCTGGATTTTTTCCGCGCCAACCACACGGCCTATCTGGTGATGCGCTACGAACGTGGCCGCACCCTGCAGTCGCACATCCAGAGGCATCCCGGTGAACTCGGCGAAAGTTTCATCCGCAACGTCTTCGTGCGCCTGTTGAACGGCCTGCGTGAAGTCCATATGCACAAGCTGCTGCACCTGGACATCAAGCCTGCGAATATTTATCTGCGTCGCGACGGGCATCCGGTGTTGCTGGATTTCGGCGCGACCCGCCAAGGTCTGGGCACCAGCGATTTCGCGCTGGCCCCGGTGCATACGCCCGGATTCGCGGCGCCGGAACAGATGGGCTCGGGCGAGGCGCAAGGTCCGTGGACCGATATCTATGCCGTGGGCGCCACGCTGTATTCGTGCCTGGCCAAGGCTGCCCCCCAGTCTGCCGACCTGCGCCTGGCGAAGGACGAACTGGAGCCCGCCCTGCAGCGCTGGAACAAGCAGTACTCCCCGCAATTGCTCGAACTGATCGATTGGTGCATGAAGCTGCACGTCGGCGAGCGCCCGCAGAGTGTTTTCGCCTTGCAGAAGGTGCTCAGCGGCGAGCTGCTGGACTTGGTCGACCCGGCCTGGTTCGAGACCTCCGCCGCAGTCAAACCCACGGAATCGTCATGACGGTATGAATCTGACCGACTACCACGCAAAATACTTCGCCTACAAGCTGACGCGCCGCTGCCCGCCCGACAGCGTCGAGAGGCTTGCAGCGGCGCTGGTGGACGCGCAGGTCGACCTGAATCCGCATCAGGTGGACGCCGCACTCTTTGCTTTCAATTCCCCGCTATCCAAGGGCGCTTTGCTGGCGGATGAAGTCGGCCTCGGCAAGACCATCGAAGCCGGCCTCGTGCTTTCGCAAAAGTGGGCCGAGCGCAAGCGCCGCATCCTCGTCATCGTGCCGTCTAATTTGCGCAAGCAGTGGTACCAGGAACTGACCGAAAAGTTCTTCCTCCCCTGTCGTATCCTGGAAGCCAAGCCGTACAACGCCGCCGTTAAGCAGGGCCAATTTCACCCGTTCGAAGCCACCGAAGTCGTCATCTGCTCCTACCAGTTCGCCAAGAGCAAGGCGGGCGATGTGCACGCCGTGCCGTGGGACCTCGTGGTCATCGACGAAGCGCATCGGCTGCGCAACGTCTACAAGCCGCAAAACGTCATCGCCAACACCCTCAAGCTGGCGCTGGCCGGCAGGCACAAACTGCTGCTCACTGCTACGCCGCTACAGAATTCGCTGCTCGAACTCTTCGGCCTGGTCAGCTTCATCGACGAACATGCCTTCGGCGACCTGCAGAGCTTCCGCGAGCAATTCGCCAATCTCAATCAGGATCAGGTCTTCCAGACGCTGAAGGCCCGCTTGAAGCCTGTCTGCCACCGCACCCTGCGGCGTCAGGTGCTGCCCTATATCAAATACACCCGGCGTTGGCCGCTGGTGCAGGATTTCAAGCCCGAGGAAAGCGAAGACCGACTCTACCACCTCGTTTCCGACTATCTGCAACGCGACAACCTGCAAGCCCTGCCGGCCAGCCAGCGCTCGCTGATGACCCTGGTCCTGCGCAAGCTGCTCGCCTCATCCACGTTTGCCATCGCTGGTGCGCTCGGCACAATCTCGACACGCCTGAAAGCCAAGCTGCACGAGCAGGAGCCTGCGGCATCGCTGGAAGAAGAACTGGACCAGGACTACGAAGCGCTGGATGAAACCGCCGACGAGTGGACCGACTACGAACCCGCAGCACCGCTCTCGGATACAGACCGCGCCGCCCTCGAACAGGAAATCGCCGACCTCGACGAATTCGCCCGTCTCGCCGCCTCCATCGAGCACAACGCCAAAGGCAAGGCGCTGCTGAAGGCGCTGGCCATCGCGTTTGCGAAGGCCACCGAACTCGGCGCGGCGCAGAAAGCCATCATCTTCACCGAATCGCGCCGCACCCAGAGCTACCTGCTGCGCGTGCTGGGCGACAGCCCGTTTCGTGACGGCATCGTGCTCTTCAACGGTTCCAACACCGACGAGGGCTCCAAGGCTATCTACACTGCGTGGCTCCAGCGCCATCAGGGCACCGACCGCATCACCGGCTCGCGCACCGCCGACATGCGCTCGGCGCTGGTGGACTACTTCCGCGAACAGGGCCGCATCATGATCGCCACCGAAGCTGGCGCCGAGGGCATCAACCTCCAGTTCTGCTCGCTGGTGGTGAACTACGATCTGCCCTGGAACCCGCAGCGCATCGAGCAGCGTATCGGCCGCTGTCACCGCTACGGCCAGCAGCACGACGTAGTGGTGGTCAATTTCCTCAACCGCAGCAACGAAGCCGACCTGCGCGTCTTCCAGTTGCTCGCCGAAAAATTCCAACTGTTTGAGGGCGTCTTCGGCGCCAGCGACGAAATCCTCGGCGCCATCGAGTCCGGCGTCGATTTCGAAAAGCGCATCGCCGCCATCTACCAGCGCTGTCGCAAACAGGACGAAATACAAACTGCCTTCGACCAGCTCCAGCTCGAACTGAGCTTCGAGATCAACGAGTCCATGACGCGCACCCGCCAGCAACTGCTGGAAAACTTCGACGACGAGGTGCGCGAAAAGCTCAAGCTGCGCGACGCGGACTCCAAGTCCTACCTCAATCGCTACGAGCGACTGCTGATGCAACTCACCCGCCACGAACTGAACGGGCACGCTGAGTTCATCGGGGATTCTACCTTTCGGCTACAGTCGAACCCGTTTCCCGAGCACGCGGGCCTGATTGAACTCGGGCTCTACGAGCTACCCCGCCGCACCGGCGAAGCGCATCTCTACCGTCTCAACCATCCGCTCGCCGAAGCGCTGCTAACCCGCGCCAAAGGCCGCGAGTTGCCAGTCGCCGAGGTGCAATTGACCTACGCCGACCACGCCGGCAAGGTCAGCTTGCTGGAACCACTGGTCGGTCAATCGGGCTGGATGACAGTGTCGCTGTTCAGTGTCGAATCGCTGGATCAGGCCGAAGACCACCTGATCGTCGCTGCCGCCACGGACGACGGACAAGCGCTGGATGAAGACGTGGCGGCGCGTTTGCTCACCCTGCCCGGCACATCCTCTCCTCTCCCCCAGACAGATGAGCCGGGGGAGAGGGAAAAAGCGCTGGAGACCCTCATCCAACACTGCCAGGCCACCATCCAGCACAGCATCTCCGAACGCAATGCCCGTTTCTTTGAAGCCGAGGCCGACAAGCTCGATGGCTGGGCCGACGATCTCAAGGTGGGCCTCGAACGCGAGATCAGGGAACTCGACCGCCAGGTCAAGGAGGCCCGCCGCGCCGCGACCACCGCGCTGACACTCGAAGACAAGCTCGCCGGGCAAAAGCAAATCCGGGCGCTGGAAGGCCAGCGCAACGACAAGCGCCGCTCGCTGTTCGATGCGCAGGACCAGGTGGACAAGCAGCGCGACGAGCTGATCGTTGCCATCGAAGGGAAGCTGTCGCAGTCGGTCAAGACGGAACGGCTGTTCGCGATTCGGTGGTTCCTGCAATAAGCAATCATTGCACAGGCTCACCTGGCGAGCCTCATAGTTATCAAAATACTAACCCGGACGATCATTTTGCCGGCGCCGGCAAAATGATCGAGCTTGGTTCGGGAAGCACACGCGAAGTACCCGACCATTACCTTGCGGGGCTGCCGCGCTTGCCGGTAGCTTATTCTCCTTGTAAATATGTCAATACGGACATACACTCAAATCAAGTTAGCATGAGGATAAATGCCATGAAGACTGCCAAATCACAGCGCCTCCAAGCCGCCGGCTGGAAAGTCGGTAATGCAGAGGATTTTCTGCAATTAAGTGATGAAGAAGCGCAGCTTGTCGCACTCAAACTCTCTCTGATCAGCGCGGTAAAAAGATCACGCATCAAACGCAAACTCTCGCAAATTGACTTGGCGCAACGCATGAAATCGAGCCAATCGCGCATTGCCAAAATTGAAGCGGGCGATCCTTCAGTTTCGCTGGATTTGATCGTGCGCGCACTCATCGCCAGCGGCGCAAAAACGCGCGATATTCAGGCGGCATTTGCGGCAAACGAACGGATGTCGGGCTAATCAACATTCGGGGTTAGCGTTCTTCCTGCCGAGCGAGAATGGCCGTTTGGCAATGGGAAAAGAATGGTCGCCATGACCCCGAAAAATAACTCAAACAGCTCGAACAACAACTGGCGCGGTATGGATAGTAGACTGCGGACCTAATCAGATTCAGTGCGGGAGGAGCGTTATGGCCAGCGGAAAGATACTGAGACAATTGGTGAAAGCAGGGGTCGTCGGGGACGCGTCCGCCTTTCGACAAGCATCCGAGGCCGTCATCCAGGAAGAGCGCCAAAAGCAGCACCATCTGCTTGCCAGTGATCTTGAACGACTTCTTTATGCGGATCACGCCAGTATGACGCCTGCCACGCGCAAGCTGCACCTGGCCGCCACGCTGCCCACCAACAAGGACAACGGTCTTGTCCTCTTGGAGGAGCGGCCCGCATTGCGCGAGGAAAAAGACATCGTGCTTTCCGATTCCACCCGCTCCGCACTGCAAGAAATCCTGCTTGAACACAACCGCGAAGATACGTTGCGCTCCTTCGGTTTACTGCCTGCACAGAAGCTGCTGTTCTTCGGCCCGCCCGGGTGTGGGAAGACGCTGGCAGCCGAGATCATCGCCAACAGTTTGTCGCTGCCGCTGGTGCTAGTGCGGCTGGATTCCTTGATTTCTTCCTTTTTGGGGGAAACGGCCGCCAACCTGCGCAAGGTGTTCGACTACTTTAGCCAATACCCTGTCGTCGCCTTGTTTGACGAATTCGATGCCCTAACTAAGGATCGTGGTGATAGCGCCGATCATGGCGAGCTCAAGCGGTCGGTGAATGCCGTGCTTCAAATGATGGATGGTTACCGGGGCAACAGCATCCTGATCGCTACCACCAATTACGAGTCGCTTCTGGACAAGGCCGTGTGGCGGCGGTTCGATGAGATCATCAAGTTCGACATGCCCAGTCTGGAGCAGATCAAATGCCTGCTCGCGATGAAACTCGCCGGAGTACGCCGCAATTTCGAGCCAGCCGATACCCTAATTGCTTCGATGTTCAAAGGCATGTCCCACGCCGACATAGAGCGGGTTTTGCGCCGTGCAGTAAAGGAAATGATTCTCTCCGGACGCGAGTTCCTGGAAAAGCCGCATCTGGATGCGGCACTGGCGCGCGAACATCGAGTACAGGCCTAAACCACAGAGACGTTCCTCCGGATGCCATACGATCATCTACGGCTGGGAAGGGAGGAACCTCTCACTGACCGGCATCGGCGCCAGGATAAACGGCCCAGATTTAAACCCGATGATCCTCGCGGTTTCGGCGCGATTTTGCGTGAGCGGTTCCGCGACGCCAACGAGCGCAATGCACAAGTCGATATAGGAGGGTTCGATAGCCGCCGGCTCCTCAAGATACAACTGCGTGCCGGTGAGAAACTGCTCCCGCAGTTCGATGCCATCCCCGGCATAGAGATTGTCAGCCAGGAAGCCGAAACAATCGTGCTGGCATTTGCTACGGATGAGGGACTCGCAAACTTTGAACGCCGGCTGGCAACGTTGGCACAGACAGGCGACGTTACCCGTAAAGAGTTGCTCTACGTTGTAGAGGATTTCGACCGCTGGACGCGGGATGATCGCCTGGGCACCGCACTGCGCGAGCAAGGCATGCCGGAACAGGCAGTCTTCATGCTAGACGTGGAGTTGTGGCCCGTTGAGGCCCGCGAGCACCGGGACCGATTGTTGGTCACCTTCCGCCAGTGGCTGCAACAAGCTGGCGTCGAACTCCTCGATACATTGAGCCAGCCCTCGCTCGCGATGGTTCGCGTCCGGTGCGGCGCTACCTCGGCAGAAGCACTGCTACGGCACCGTGATGTGCGTACCGTAGACCTGCCGCCCAAGCTCGGCATTCAGGTCGAGATTCTCTCGACCGACGTGAATCGGTTTCCTGAAGTTCCACCCCCCGCTGCAAATGCACCCGCCGTCGTCGTGCTGGACGCGGGTTTGACGCCCGGCCATCCGCTGCTCGGCGCCGCGGTCGGCGATGCCCAGGGGTTTGTTGAACCGCACAGGGATGCGAATGACCAGGTGCCGAATGGGCACGGCACCCTCGTTGCCGGGCTTGCTCTTTATGGCGATGTCGAAGCTCGCATCCGTGCTGGCGAGTTTGTCCCGTCGCTGCGCCTGCACGCCGGCAAGGTGTTCGAAGACGATGGACAAGACCAGTCAGAGTTTGTCGAGCGAGCTGTCGATGAGGCGGTGCGCTATTTCCACACCGAGTACGGCTGCCGGGTGTTCAATTTCAGCTATGGCGACCGCAACAAGGTATATGACGGCCGTCACCTGCGCGGGCTGGCCTACACGCTCGACCGGCTGACCCGCGAACTCGGTGTCTTGTTCGTCGTCCCGTCCGGCAACCTGCTGGCGTCCGAGTTGCCGGATAATCCACGCGAGCTTTACCCCGAATATCTGTTGGCCCCGAGCGCGCGCCTGCTGGACCCGGCACCCGCTCTCAACGTACTCACTGTTGGCGGGCTGACGCTCAAGACCGCCACACGGGAGGCGCAACGCAACGAACACGCCATCGAGGATCATCCGTTGGCGCAAACCGGCCAACCTGCGCCCTTCACTCGCTCCGGCCCCAGCATTGGCAACGCCATCAAGCCGGACATAGTGGAAGAGGCTGGCAACTGGTCGATCCCACGCGCTGGAGGTCTGCCGCGGCATCGCGGCTTGGGCGTAGTGTCGCTGAACAGCGGCTTCGCTACCGGATCGGCCTTCGTTGAGGATGTGGGTACAAGTTATGCCGCTCCCGTTGTGGCGTACAAAGCAGCGATGCTCACGGGCAAATTACCCGATGCGAGCGCGAACCTATTGAGAGCCGTGCTGGTGTCCCATGCGCGTTGGCCGCAGGCCTGCATCCAATTGCTCGACCCCGCCGGAAACGCCGAGGGACAAAAGCGATTGCTTCGCTTGGCTGGTTACGGCCAGATCAGTGAGCGCACCGTTTATGAGTCGCTGGACGATGTCGTGACCCTGCTTGCAGAAGACACTATCGGCAATGACCAACACCATTTCTACGAACTGCCAGTCGCCGACGAATTCTGGCGTGGCCAACGGCGCACGCGCGCCATCAGCGTTGCCCTGGCCTACAGCCCCGAAGTTCGCACTACCCGCCTGGATTACCGGCGCAGCAAGCTTTCGTTTTCGCTGGTGACTGGTGATTCGCTCGACGACATCACGCGTGCGTTCATGCGGGGAAGGCAACAAGGTTTGCCGGAGCGAAGCACCAACAGATTGATTACAAACAACGAGCGCAAGGCGGGTACATTGCAGATGTCGCGCTGGAAGTTCGGCGCACCACTTGGCAATGGCGAAAAGTTATTCGTCGTGGTGACGCGGCAAGACGCACCCTGGCCGCTGCCGCAGGAAGAGGCCGAGCCCTATGCTTTGGCCGTGGTGCTCGACGACAGTGCGAACATCGACATCAAGCTTTATGCGCTGACCCAAGCCCAACTCGAAGTCCGTGCCCAGGCCCGTGCGCGTGCTCGGGTTCGCGGATGAGTGGCAGTCAACTTCATGACCAAACAAAAACTTGAACTCACCTGGATCGGCAAGGAGAACCGGCCGAAGCTGGAGCTGGACCAGCGCGATTCCGGCGGGCTGCTGGTCAATGCCGGCGACAAGGCCAAAGGCGAGAGGGCTGATTCATGACCGAACCCACCATCACCTGCCCCAACTGCAAGACCGAGATAAAACTCACCGAGTCCCTTGCCGCGCCGCTGATCGAGTCCACCCGCAAGCAGTTCGAACAACAACTGGCGCGCAAGGACGCTGACATTGCCACGCGCGAGCAGGCCATGCGCGACAAGGAAAAGCTGCTGGCGGACGCCAAAGCCAGGCTCGATGAACAGGTGGCCGATCAGGTGGCAGCGCAACTGAAAACGGATCGCACCCGAATTGCGGCGGAGGAAGCCAAAAAAGCCAAGCAGGCGGCCGCAGCCGATCTGGAACGGAAGGCCCAGGAACTCGCCGACCTGCAAGACGTACTGAAACAGCGCAACGAAAAACTCGCCGAAGCGCAGAACGCACAGGCCGAGCTCATCAAGAAGCAGCGCGAACTCGATGACGCCAAGCGCGAACTGGAATTGACCGTGGAAAAGCGCGTGCAGGACGGCCTGACCGAAGTGCGCACCCAGGCCAGGCGTGAGGCCGAAGAAGGGCTCAAGCTCAAGGTGATGGAAAAAGACCAGACCATCGCCTCGATGCAGCAGAAAATCGAAGAACTCAAGCAGAAGGCCGAGCAGGGCTCGCAGCAGTTGCAGGGCGAAGTGCAGGAACTGGAGCTGGAAAACCTGCTGCGCGCCAAGTTCCCGTTCGACACCATCGAGCCGGTGCCCAAAGGCGAATTCGGCGGCGACGCGCTGCAACGGGTGGTCAGCCCGAGCGGCCAGCCGAGCGGCACGATACTTTGGGAATCGAAGCGCACCCGGAACTGGAGCGATGGCTGGCTGGCCAAGCTGCGGGACGATCAGCGCACCGCGAAAGCGGAAATTGCCGTCCTCGTCAGCCAGGTGCTGCCCAAGGGCGTGGAATCCTTCGATGTCATCGACGGCGTCTGGGTCACCAGCCCGCGCGCCGCGCTGCCCGTGGCGACCGTGCTGCGCCACACGCTGCTACAAGTCAGCATGGCGCGGCAAGTCTCCGAAGGCCAGCAGACGAAGACCGAGATGGTCTATCAGTACCTCACCGGCCCGCGCTTCCGCCATCGCGTCGAAGCCATCGTCGAAGCGTTCTCTTCGATGCAGGAAGACCTGGACAAGGAGCGCAAGGCGATCATGAAGCAGTGGGCGAAGCGGGAAGAGCAGATTGAGCGGGTGATGAGAGCGACGGTGGGGATGTATGGGGACTTGCAGGGGATTGCTGGGAAGTCGTTGCAGGAGATTGATGGGCTTGATCTGATCGCGTTAGCGGCTCCAGGCATATCAAAAGTCGGTGGAAACGGTGGCTAGAAGCAGCAAAACTTTAACCAATTGGTCAGTGGCGTAGGTATGGCTATTCCACATCGCTTTCCATCACTGGTTGATGAGCCGACAACCCAGACCGTGATTATTGCGGGCGCAGGACTTTCAGTCGGCTATGTGCCAATTGCTGACGATCTCAAAAGCAACCTTGATAAGGCTGCACAAAAATTGGGGATCGTTCTCGTTGATGGTTTCTATGAATTAGCGGAAGCTGTACTGGAAAGTGTTGTCAATAGTGGGAAGTCAGATGCAGACAGTCGTTTGTGGCTTGCTGAAGCGCTTGGCCTGCTTGATGATCGACGTTGGTTCGGAGAGACCGGCTTGCCTCTTTCTGGAAACACACCTCGGCATCGAGCTATCGCGCGCTTTGCAGTTGAAAGACGCTTGAGGGCAATTGTCAGCCTCAATTGGGACACATTATTGGAAGCTGCACTGGACAGCGTAGGCTTGACCGATGGTGACAGGGCGCCACGTCCATGGGGAATAACGGCGCGGGTAAGCATTGTTGATGACACTCATCTGCCTCACTTGAGTCATGCCCATATTTTTCCTGTCATCAAACCCCATGGCTGTGTGCGCAATCTTGAACAAGCAAGACGTCAGTTTCGATCTACTGGAACAACTCCGCCAGTCATCTTCAAATTAACTCAATCAGAGTTAGACAACCTTCCGACCGGACAAAAGTTGGTCAACAATAAGGTTGAGGGCTATTTGTCTGAGTGTCCGTTGATTGCCATTGGATGGAAGGCAAGTGAATGCTACTTGCGCAACACCGTTATCAATACTGCTCAAACTGTGCACCGTACAGAACTCGATGCCTTCACATTGGTATCCCGCTCTTGGTACCTCAATCATGATGATATCGTTAATGCATACAACAAGACTAAACTTGGGGCATTCGCTGAAGTGGGCAATCCGGAACAGCTGGATTGTCTGTTTCTATGGGTTCAAGCTAGGTATGCTCTGAATAGGCTGATTGGAGCATCGTCTGGCCCGAATCAAGCCGCAATACTGCAACTGCTCCAAGAACTCGATCAACCTGTACCCGGCCATTTCATCCTGCGCTGGGTGGATAGTTGGCTACCTACATGGGTACGGCTGTGCTGGCGGGCAGGCGTGATGCAAGGCAATGATCCATACACCAACAAGAGTATTGAGCCTTGGGACATCCCCGTAATGCCGCGAGATGTGCATGTGCCATTGGGCACTATGACGGGCGAGCGACGCGAGTTGAAGGCTGCAGCCAAACTCTTGGACGCATTAAGCAGCGACCTGAGCCGATTCGATTTCGAGAGGTTTCCTGGTGGCTTCTGGGTCGCCGAAACCCGCAGCCTTTATATCCCACTCCCGGGGTGGCAGGGAGCTGCGCAAGCTGCCGACCTTGCTGCACTTAAACCATTGATTGAAGCTCTTCGCGGTCTTGGGTTCGTTCGGAATATCCAATTAGTATGGCTTGATACTGAGGCCACACCACCCAGTCAAACAGACCGTGACCAACTCGCCGCCCAGGTGAGGAGACTAATGCCTCTAGCAAATTTTGCTGCCGTAGATGCTCTAACTTGGATCGAACTTGAAGCGCTGAGGGGAGACACCCATGAAGCCGTGGCTTGAACAGTGTGAAAGTTGGCTGCTGCGCCATTACCAAAATGTTTTAGGACTGGGCTTTGCCGATGGATCAGTGAAATTACGCCGGCTACCTGCGGATTCTCTGACGAATGAGGCAGTAACTGGGGAAGTGCACGGCCTAGCCGTCGAAGATGCCGATATAGGCTGGCTCCTATTCTTGCTACCTTATGAGCCGGATCGACTTGAGCCACAGGTTAATCAGGCACTCGGCCTGCGCTCACGCTTACTAAGGGAATCCAACTACACTGGAAATGTAAATGCTGGAGACAATGAAGACCAAGACAGCACTTGGCGGGTGGGTCTCGTCTGGCTAGTCGAGAACAACAAGTGGGCAGACTGGCAACGCCACATCATAGAATTGCGGCGCGAATCAGGAGCGGTCGAAGAAATTTCTGTTGACGCCATTAAGGTCACGCGGGATGACGTCCACTCCGCACTTGACGCACACGGGTTACCCCGATTGCTGCTACATACCCGCGCGTTGTTGTCACAATCGGAGACAGAGGCGGAAAAATGGCTTTCCGCTGATGAGCAGGTCTTTGCCGAATTGGAAAGCTTCTCGCAACGGTTCGACACCCCGCGCACCCGTACATTTGCGCGCGAGTTAGAAGAAAGAGCGAAATCCTTTCAACCCGCGGAGACGCGCCAACATTCATCGGCAGCGCGCCAATTCCAGCGTTTCCGCGTTAAACATTTCCGCAATCTCGATACCCTTGAAGTCGTGGCTGACCATGCCGAGGACGCCAAAGCACAGGCTATCGTCTTGTTCGGTCCTAACGGCACGGGCAAGTCCAGCTTCGCCGAAGCACTCTCTCTGGCTGCTTTCAATACTTCTCCCCGGCTAGAGGAATTTATGGACGATGAGGACTTGCGGCGTCCGACGGCTGAAACCTATCTCAAGGACTATCTAACACCGCTAGATTCGGTCAACAGTTCGAATGCAAAGCCATGTTTTGCTTGGCACAAGGGAGATAAATACGAAGAAACCCCATTTGTCCTGAATCCTGATGAGGAAAGCAAACGTCGGTTTGAAGGCGTTGTGCTGAATCAAGAAGATTCTCTAAAGTTCACTGAGTTACCTCGTGAGGAGCTTGCGGCACGAGTGCTCAAGGGCTACTCAGCGCTTGCTGACAATCTTTCAGCATGGTTAGTGCAAGAGGAGAAGCGTACCAACGAAATAAAACTGAACTTCACCCGCAAACACGGATTGAGTGGTGCGATTAAACGTAGCGTTACTGCCTATGACCGTCTTGCCCAGTCGCTGCTGTCAGAACAATTGCAACGGCCTTCACCAGAATTTCTCGATTGGTTACGCTTCTTGGGGCGGCTATCAGACCAAGATGGGGAACACGCTTCCAAGCTTGTTTCAGACTGGACACACCAGCAGGCCAATGTCGTGATCCGCTTGGCTGAATCATTGGCGAAGCTCCAGCAAATCGGCGCTTCCCAATCACATGTAGCTCAGGCGATACGCGAAAAACTCGATGAGTTCGATAGACTCGCTAAGCAATCCAGCGACTTACGCCAACGCCTGGAGAGCCGGATCGTCACCCTGCGCGAGCAGCTTGATGTTGTGCTAACCCAGATGGAAAGCTGGGGCTTGTGGTTAGCCTCCCACGCAACTGCTCCAGCTGCGCCGCAAGAGAATGGTCAGGTATTGAAGGTCGAAATCGAGAATCTTGCCAAAGAGCGAGTTGAGTTGGAGAAAATTGGGAAGATGCTTCGCGGCCGCCTTGACTTGCTAGATCAGGCCAAGCAGTTCCTTGTAAATCATCATTGGAGCGCCCAGCATCCGGATACCTGTCCTGTATGCAACAGCGACGTGGCGGAGCGCCAGGGAATTGAGATGGTTGTCTCGATGTTACAGGAAGAAACCAATACAACGATTCAAACATTACGCGTACGTCACGTTGAGATCCAGAATCGGCAAAAGGACTTGGATGCAAAACTCAAGGCGGTAGGGGTATCGACCCAGACGATTCATTCGCGACGCCAAAACCAGAGAAATTGCTTAGGCGCGTGCTAGATCTCGCGACTATTCCCGGCGATCTAGTCCTCGACTCCTTCGCCGGCTCCGGCACCACCGGCGCGGTCGCCCACAAGATGGGCCGGCGCTGGATCATGGTCGAGCTGGGCGAGCACTGCCACACCCACATCATTCCGCGCCTGAAGAAAGTCGTCGACGGCGAAGACTCCGGCGGCATTACGAAGAGCGTCGATTGGAAAGGCGGCGGCGGTTTCCGCTACTACCGCCTGGCGCCTTCGCTGCTGGAAAAGGACAAGTGGGGCAACTGGGTCATCCATCGCGACTATAACGCGGCGATGCTGGCCGAGGCGCTGTGCAAGCTGGAAGGCTTCAGCTACGCGCCGTCCGACGCGGTGTATTGGCAGCACGGCCATTCCACCGAGCGCGACTTCATCTATGTCACCACCGCCACGCTGAGCCATGAGCAGTTGCAGCAGCTCGCCGACGAGGTGGGGCCGGAGCGCTCGCTGCTGGTGCTGTGCCCCGCCTTCCGCGGCAAGGGCGAGTTCGCCAACCTGACGGTGAAGAAGATTCCCAAGCAGGTGCTCTCGCGCTGCGAGTGGGGACATGACGATTACAGCCTGCGGGTGGAGAACCTGCCGCAGAAGCCGCCCGAGCCGGGGCAACAGTCATTCGAGTTGGAGTAGCATAAGAAAATGCTGCTGCCTCCTCTCAACAGTACCGACGATCTGCCGCCGGGCATACACCGAACCGGTTGGGACGAAATCGAGCGCCGATTCGGAAAGGGAACGCCACGGCGTTCAAGTGCCCTTGCGAAGTTGCGGCATCTGCATGAACTGGCCGCGCGGACAGGGGCTCTGGAGCGCTTCCTGATTTTCGGGAGCTTCGTCTCATCGAAAGCCGAGCCGCGCGATGTGGACATCGTGCTGGTGATGAAGAACGAGTTCAGGCTGGAGGACGCGCCACGGGAATCGCGCACGCTGTTTTCGCATCCGGACGCCGAGGCGCGCTTCGGCGCAAGCGTATTCTGGGTGCGGCAAGGCATGTTGCCGGATGAGTTGATGAAGGAGTTTCTGGAGACTTGGCAGATAAAACGGGATGGATCACAACGCGGATTACTGGAGGTCGAACCATGATAGAGAACCATGAAGAACTAGCCCACACTCGCGAACGCGTGGCGCAACTGGAGCGACTCCTGGAAGCATTGCACGTCACAGCCAGGGCGGAGGAGTGGCCGGCGATGAGTTCCGGCTATCGCCTGGAGATCGAGCGCATGCAGGGTGAGATTCTCGACTATTTGGTCGAAGGCACGCCGCGACGTCCGGCCAATGCAATTGCTTGAGGCGGAACCGATAGGCTACGCGGTGCGTAGCCTATCGGGACGGACG
>Ga0208566_1001400_pt1 | contig 14043 bp, 15 predicted proteins | sample PL_2010_150m_FD_184159 | JGI IMG/M metagenome (GOLD analysis project Ga0208566, IMG submission 184159) | Freshwater microbial communities from Powell Lake, British Columbia, Canada to study Microbial Dark Matter (Phase II) - PL_2010_150m... | ecosystem: Environmental > Aquatic > Freshwater >...
ACATCATCCGCCAGTTTGTAACCCGAAACGGAGCGAAGGATCTCGCCGCAGCACAGGCAGTTCTCGCCCTGGTATTCCCGGTCCGGAAGCTCCACGCCGATAAGGTCCAGAATTTCCTTGACCAGGGGATACTTGTCGGGGATGAGGCGGTTGGAGCAGGGCCGCTGATAGGCGGCCTTGATGGCGAGGGGCGTGATCCGGTCTCGCATTTCCTTCATTCGCCCCAGAAGGAAATCCATGTAGTAGACGGGTTTGAAGGGCACATCGATCCCATAGGCGGAGGCGATGGCGGTGAAGGTGCCGTAGCATTCGTCATGGAGACAGATGACCTCCTTCGCGCCCAGCTTGACGAAATTCTCAATGACGATGGGCAGGCGCTCCTTGATGACGGACATCCGGGCGAAATGGGTGTGGACGGCGGGACACATGAATTCCGCTCCGAATGCGGCGGCCGAGGCCACCTCCTTGAAGATCTCCCCTGTCCCCAGGATCCCAAGGTCGGGAATGAAGCAGCATGACAGGGCCTTGTCCTTCACCTGACCGACCATGTACTTGCCCTGCATCTGGGTCATGTTTTTCCACTGGTTGGTGATGGGTCGGGGAGCGGTGAACATGCCTCTTTCTTCCCGGCGCTCGCTGATGAGATAGAAGGGATGGTTACCTCTTTTACAGTACTCCTCGCAGGCATAACAGGTGGCGCATTCGTGAAGCACCCGGGAATCCTCTCCCCGGACAACCTTCATCATTTCTCCATGGGCCTCGTCATGGCGAGCAAAAGACATGTACTGGCACTTCAGCAGACAATTGGCGGAGGTACAGGTGGCACAGACCGTTTCTTTCCATTTCAGGGCATACATAAGGACCTCCTTTTTCGTTTTTCCGGACAGGCGTTAACCCTCCGAACAACGGTAAGGCGTAGAACCCCCATTTTGCATTTCTGCGCAAAACCGTCCGGTCACTTTTTCTGCCGTCTCCAGAACGGACCGGTCTTGCCGATCTCTTTCATGGTTTGGCCCATTTCACGGGCGTACTCGAACATGTGTGAGACATAATCTTGATCCAGCCGCCGTTTGAAGTAGGGTCCTGAGAAAAGCCGCATCATATCGGGGAGCGGCGTGATTCCCTCGTCGCTGCCTTCGGCGAAGGAGGCCCAATTGCGAACATGCCCTTCCGACCGGAAGAGGTTCATCGTCGCTCAGGCATATCCGACGTCTTCAAACCATTTCCAGAACGGAACGGTCACATAGGCCATGTATCCGAAGGCTTCTTCATTCAGGACCCGGCCGTCCCGGAGCACGACTTGAAGAGGTTCACCACAGTCCAGACAGGGGAAATCCACCGTTACCGTTTTGCCAGGGAAGAGCCAGCAGACCGCCAGCGATTCGAATCCTCACTGACCGAACCATTTCTGCCGGCCGTCGATGGTAATGCGGTAATGGGTGGGGAGGTTGTTGAAGGGTGCAAAGGAGACGATGTGGTCGGTCCTTGGATACAGCCAGCCGGCGATGCCTGAGCTGAAAAGGTCGTGAAGGGTCTTTCTGCCCTCTTCGACGGCAAGACCGAGAGACGATGCCAGTTCCGTATAAAACGGCGCCTGGCCCGTTTCGACCATGCGCTTCATGATCACATGAAACGCCTTATCCAAAATCGTTGGTTCATCCATGGCATTTTCCTCCTCTTTTCGGTATATGAAAACATGTGGCAGTCAGCCATTCCATAGCCGGGGAAATCTTGATGCTCTATTGTTTTTTATCTGAAAGGAACCAGATAAATCCGATCACCTTCTTTATACACCTTCACCAGTTCACAATGCCTCATTACCGCCAGTTGTGACTGCAACTCTATCTCTTTCAGATTAATTTTGCAATTGAACCATTCGAACATGAACATTTGAAAACCGAAAAATGCGGTGCTCTTCAGCCTTGACGACCTCGTCAAAAGTCGAAAATGCCCAAGAATCGTCATTCCGGTGAAAACCGGAATCCAGAGATTTCAAAGTGTTACAAAAACACTGGACCCCGGTTTTCACCGGTGTGACGACTTTTGACGAGGTCATCAGCCTTGACATATTATGAGCATATGCTTTATATGAAAATCCCCCCAACCCCCCTTTGCTAAAGGGGGGCACGGGGGGATTTTCATGTTTCGTTGTGCCCGCGCCTGGGCATAGGGCTTATTATCGATTCCGCGGAGGGAGATTATGCCGAGACCGAAGTGCTGCCGACAGATCGGCGCCATGCCGGGGAAAACCTGTTTCCAGCCGGAGGGGGCGGCGTCTTCGTCTTTTGATGAAGTGCTTTTGACCCTCGACGAATACGAGGCGATCCGCCTGGCCGACCTCGAAGGGTTGTACCAGGAGAAGGCGGCCTCCCGGATGAACATTTCGCGGCAGACCTTCGGCAGGATCATCGAGGCGGCGCACCGGAAGGTCGCCGATGTCCTCGTCAACGGGAAGATCCTGAAGATCGAAGGCGGTTTCGTTTCCATGAAGGCGGAAGAACCGATCCGGTGTCCGCGCTGCCGCCGGGCATTCAGCCCTGACTGCGGCAAGCGCAATGAAATGAGCTGTCCGCATTGCAGAGAGCATGCGTAAAATCAAACTGTTTTGAAAGGGAGAACATCATGAAAATCGCTTTACCGTCACGTCAGAATCGAGTGGACGAGCACTTCGGCCACTGTGAGTATTTTACGGTATTCACCGTAAATGAAAACCATGAAATCCTGTCGGAGGAAACGGTTTCCTCCCCGGCGAATTGCGGCTGCAAATCGAGCATTGCCCAGACGCTGGCGCAGATGGGCGTCAAGATGATGCTGGCCGGAAACATGGGGCAGGGGGCCGTGAATGTATTGAACAGTTGCGGGATCGATGTGCTGAAGGGGTGCTCCGGCGACGTGAAAAAGGTCGCCGAAGGTTGGCTTGCCGGAAACCTGAAGGATTCGGGAATCGCCTGCGATCTGCATGGGCACGGATGTCATGAAGTCTGACGGGAATGGGTATTAAAACGTCACCACCAGGAACCCACATTTGATGGTCGCTGAAGATAACACATTGTCGGATGAAGAGCTCATGGCCAGGATTGCCGGGAGCGACGCACAGGCGTTTGAAATCCTGGTACAGCGCCATCAGCGGCGTATTCTCAATCTGATCTATCGTTCCATCGGAGATCGGATGCAGGCCGAGGACGTGGCCCAGGAGGTTTTTCTGCGGGTATGGCGGGGGGCTGAAGATTACAAACCAAAGGCAAAATTCACCACCTGGGTCTATCGCATCGCGGTCAATCTATGCCTGGATTCGATCAAGTCATCACATTACCGGCAATCTTTCGTCCATCCTGAGGGAGGCTCGCAAAGTCCCGCCGAACAAAAGGGGCCTGTTGGCGCAGGCGACGGCGCCCCATCACCGGAGGAGCTTCTGATCGATGCCGAAGAGAGCCGCAGGATCTTTGCCGCCATTCAGGGCCTGCCTGCCAACCAGCGGCTTGCCGTCGTTCTCAAGAAATTTGACGGTCTTTCCTACGATGAAATCAGCCGGATCCTGGGATGCTCCAAGTCGGCTGTTGAATCACTGCTTGTGCGGGCAAAAAGAACCCTTCGCGATAAGTTGCTTCTGCCCGGTTCGTGATCGGCGCCCCTCCGTCATCACCCCTTCTGTCTGGCGTCCCATTATCCTTGATACGCGCCTCCAGGACGTCCAGCGGTAATGCCCGCCATCCGCCTTCGGTCAGGCGAGGAGCCTCTTCTTGGCAGGCGTGGGCTCGGGTTCCTTCGCCGTCCCGCCGCCCGCCTTGGCCTTGTCGATCACCTCGATGACGGACAGGAAATACATGTGGAGGTTCTCCAACTCGGCGAGGTCGTAGCGGACCTTCCCGTCCAGCAGGCGGTTCGTCAGCGTCTGGCCCGCGGTGTAGACGGACTGGAAGGGGGAGGGAGGCTCCGCTGGCGTTTCCGTGTTGGCCTGGGCGGCCTTCTTCAGGAGTTCCGTCAGCCTTTTGTTCGTCACGGGGTTCTCCAGGATGCTTTCGAAGACGCTCATGAGCCCCGGGTTTGAAAGGTTGGCGGCCAGGATGTAGCCCTGGGAGACGGGAACGGCCCCCGTTTTGACGGCATCGCGGATTTGCAGAGGAAGTGTCAGTAATGACAGGAGATTTTGCATGGTGGCCGTCGATATGCCGGCGATTTTAGCAATTGCGCTAACAGTTAGCGCAAATTCATTCGCGACCCTCTTTTCATCCCGGCGGAGGCTGATGAGTTCGTTGATGATCCCATCCGTATCCATGTCCGTGTGTCTGGCCAGAACGAAGGAGACAATCGCGTTCGCCTTGTCAATCGGATCAATCTCCTGCCGCTGAAGATTCTCGATCAACTGGATCGTCAGGATCTCCTCACTGGACTGGACGTTCGGAAGGATGCGGGCGGGGATCGTCGCCAGGCCGAGCTTTTGACAGGCCAGGTACCGCCGCTCTCCGGCCAGGAGGAGGAACTTGTCCTCCCGCGGCGTCACGATGATGGGTTCGATGACCCCCTGCGCGGCGATGGAATCGACGAACCCCTGGGAGTCTTCGTCGTCGATATTGGCGTCGGTCCGGATCTGCTTTTCCACGATGATCAGATCCAATGTGATGTTTTGGAACTCGTCGGTAGCGGCTGTCGTGGCCGTTGAGGCTTCTCCCGCCATTGCCGCTGCCGCAGTTCCCTGATCCGCCGTTGTTGCGCTGGTCCTCGTTGCCATTTTCTTCTCCTCCTTTTTCGATTCGAAAAAACGGTTTTCATACAGCCCAGACGGGCATGGCGGCGCAGGAGCGTGAAGAGGAACTCTTCGCGGTGGCCGACGTGGCAACGATGGTGGAAGTCGAGCGTTTTCTGCATCAGCGGTGGTTTAGCTCACGTCGGCATCCGTTGTCGGGAAGCGAAGGGTCTGTCGCCCGCCTGGTCCATAAACTTATGGGGGAGAATATCACCGGGAAGAACCTATGGCAAGAATAATCATCCCTAAAATCATTGACAAACCGTAGTTAAAGTGATTGAGTAAACTCGGTTTTCGGCTGGCTTGTTTCATCATAAAACGGCAATCGGGTTCCTTCCACAAGCTTCAACAGGATCATGGGGCAGGGGAAAGGCCGCGTCGGGAGCGCCATAAAACATTGATTCCATCCATCGGATCGCAGCCGCGCCTGGGAAGACGGATCGCATCCTTGCTACCGATGCCCCGGTTCGCCCAAAGCCGAAATTCCCGCTCAACCGCGGGAAGGAGGCCGCAGCCATCATTCTGAAGCATCAGTAGAAACGTGTCGGATAGGGTAAATCAAATCAGCTCCGCGCGTTACCCAGTTATACGATACAGGAGGAATGAGTTTTGCCCACGGAAAAAATCACCCTCTCCCAGCTCGAATCCTTCCTATTCAAATCCGCCGATATCCTGCGGGGCAAGATGGACGCCTCGGAATTCAAGGAATTCATCTTCGGGATGCTCTTCCTCAAGCGCCTCTCCGATGAGTTCGACCGCAAGCGCGAGCAATTACGCCAGAGAAATTTCGCCCATCTGAAGGATCAGCCCGAGCTTGTCAAAGAACTGCTGGAGGACAAAGTGCTCTTCATCAATGCCGACCGCGAATACGCCGAAGGCAAGGCCCAGAACAAGCTTCGCCCAGAGGACATCGAAAAGATCGACTTCGTCTTCACCCACAAGCGGGAGATCCCCAAATACAGCCGCCTGGTGGACAAGGCCGAAATCGTCAATACCCACGACTACAACCTCAACATCCGCCGCTATGTGGACAACACCCCCGACCCGGAACCGGAGGATGTGCAGGCGCATCTGATCGGCGGCATCCCCGAGGCGGAGGTCGGCGCCCGCGCTGCCGATTTTGCCCGCTTCGGCATACAGCCCGCTACGCTCTTCGAGCCAGGGCGAACCGGTTACCTCGCTTTCCACACTGGGAACGTCGAGCCCCAGCTCGGCATTTTCGGAAAGCCCGCCATCAAGGCCATCCTTGAAGCCGACCCCGCGCTCCGGGAGACCCTGACCGCGCACCGCAACGTCCTGGAGGCCTGGTGGGCGGTGGCCCGCGATGATTTTGCCGGACTGCGTGACGGTAAAAAGATGCCGGACGTCCGCCACGAGCTGCTGACCACGCTCAAAGGCAAGCTCATTCCCTTGAACGTCCTCGATGAGTTCAAGAGCGCCGGGGTGTTTGTGAACTGGTGGCAGCAGATCCGCTATGACCTCAAAACCATCATCTCCACCGGCTGGCACCACAGCCTGATTCCCGACGACTACTTGATAGCAGCCTTCTTTCAGACCGAAACCGACGAGATTGAGGCGTTGGAGGCGCGGATCGGCGAGGCGCAGAGCGAGCTGGCCGAGGCGGTTGAAACCGCGCAGGAGGTGGCCGCCTATGAACCCGAAGAGGACGAGAGCGTCACCGCCGCCGTCATCAAGAAGGCCCTCAAGGAGCTGATCGACGACCTAGGAGCGCCGTCCCTGGGAGCGCCGAGCACCAGCTCGGCCCTTAAAGAACTGGCAAAACTCCAAGCCCAGGAAAATGCCATCATCGCCATTGAAAAGCGCATCAAGGAGAGCAAAACCGCGCTGAAAATCAAAACCGACGAGCTGGAACACAAGCTCCAGCTCAAGCGCCTGGGCGGCGACGAATTCAAGGCCGAAAGCCGGGAGCTGATCCGGCAGGTAGATGCCCAACTGACGGCGCTCGATTCCGCCAACAAGGACGACAAGAAAAGGATCACTGCCATGAGCAAGGACAAGACCGCCCTGCAAGCCCGTCTCGCCAGGACCGACTCCATTCTTGCCGCCATCGGCGGCTGGCTCACCGATGAAGAGGCCCGGGGGCTGATCCTGAAAAAGCTCTATGATCTCGCCGCGGGCGAGCTGAACCGCTACCTCAACGCCGAAAAGCGCGGCCTCATCGCCGCAGTGGAAAACCTCTGGGACAAATACGCCGTCTCCAGTCGCGAATTGGAACGCCAACGAACCGAAACCCTAACAACGCTGGACAGGTTTTTGAAGGACTTGGGGTATCTGGAGGCCGAGACAACATAAGCAGGGACAAAGGATACGCCCGGATAAGCAAACCATGCTTGACAGAGTGTAATGCATTGAGTAAAATCACTCACCGTATTGAGTAAATTGTAAATCGCGTTTTTTCGTGCCGCTCATTGAGGAGGATCAACAGGAATGTATCATCGCCCCATGTATCATACGCTGTTGAAAAGACTACAGGAACAGCGCCGGTTCATCCAGGTCCTCGCCGGGCCGAGGCAAACGGGGAAGACCACGATCGTACGCCAAGTCACGGACGCTAACCAGATCCCGGTCCATTATGCCTCCGCAGACGAGCCCACCCTCCAGAGCCGGGCATGGATCGAGCAGCAGTGGGAAACGGGAAGGCTCCTGGTTGCAGAGACAACGGGCAAGGGCGAAGCGCTCCTTGTTCTGGACGAGGTTCAGAAGGTGACCGGCTGGTCCGAAGTTGTAAAAAGGCTCTGGGACAGCGACACACGCAATAACATATCCCTCAAGGTCGTTCTCCTGGGTTCGGCGCCGCTCCTGATTCAGCGGGGGCTGACCGAAAGCCTCGCCGGTCGTTTTGAGATCATTCCTGTGACCCACTGGTCTTACGCCGAGATGCAGGAGGCTTTCGGGTGGGATCTTGACCATTTTATCTATTTCGGCGGCTATCCCGGTGCGGCTGACCTGATCGACGACCGGCAACGTTGGTCGCGCTACATCATCGACTCGCTTATCGAAACGACCCTTTCCCGCGACATCCTGCTCCTGACTCGGGTCGACAAACCCGCGTTGCTCAGGCGCCTTTTCCAGCTCGGCTGCTCCTTTTCCGGACAAATCCTTTCCTACCAGAAAATGATCGGGCAGCTCCAGGATGCGGGCAATACGACGACCCTGGCCCACTACCTGGAACTCCTGACCGGCGCCGGCATGCTGACCGGCCTGCAAAAGTTTGCCGCGCATCAGGTCCGCGAGCGTGCGTCGAGCCCCAAGCTTCAGGTATTGAACACGGCGCTCCTCAGCGCGCAATCGAGGCTGACCTTCGAGGAGGCGCGAAAGGACCGGGAGTTCTGGGGCAGGCTGGCGGAATCGGCCGTCGGCGCTCATCTGATCAACAGCGCAGCGGGAACGGGCGTCGAACTGTTCTACTGGCGCGAGCGCGGCAGGGAGGTCGATTTTGTCCTGCGTTCCGGGAAGACCGTGGTCGCCATCGAAGTTAAGAGCGGCTCCCGCAAGGAGGGGCTGCCGGGGATGGACGCCTTTGACAAAACCTTCCAACCGCAGCGGAAACTGCTGGCTGGCGGTGACGGCATACCCCTGGAAAAGTTCATGCTCACCCCGGCGGCGGAATGGGTAGCAGGATGAATGAAAGGAAACTGGGCGGATTTATATGGGGTTTGGCGTATTGGAGAAACGGATCGTGAAACGAATCCGCATCTTCATCAGAAAGCCTTAACTGGCCTTCGCAGCCGTCGGCGGGATTACCGGGGAAGTTGCCGGGGAAGTTACCGGGGAAGTACAGAGACTCCTGACGGTACTGGTTGGAGAGATGAAACGTACGGACATCCAGAAAGCTCTGGCCCTCCGGCATGAAGACTACTTCAGGGAGGCTTATCTCATTCCGGCGCTAACCGCCGGTATCATCGAAATGACCATTCCCGGCAAGTCCACAAGCAGCAAGCAGAAATACCGGCTCACTCAAAAAGGACGCGACCTCATCGCGAAACTGGCGAAGGAGGCGGGGGCTGATGGAAAGTAAAACGAAACCGCAGATGGATGATCTAATGTCGGCCACTGAAATTCGGCCACGGCCGGTGGCCGAATTTCAGTGGCCGACTATGGAACGAGTGGCCGCAGGGGAAGAAGAAACCCGAATTGCGCAACGGACCGTTGCGCAATTACCTTGGGCGAACAATGTCTGAAAGCTTCCCTGTCGATCATCGAGGCGATCGAGGAGGAGTTGGAAGCACGTTTGAAGGATGAAGGTGAAGTGTGAAATGAAGGCTGTGGAAGGTTGGATTACAAAACGGTTTGACGAAATCGGGACAATCTTTTCCGGATCGACTCCTTCAACATCAGTCCGTTCTTTTTGGAATGGCGAAATTGTATGGGTGACGCCCAATGATCTGAGCAAATTGAATACGCCTTACCTCAGCGACTCTGAAAAACGCATTACAGTGAAAGGCCTCGATGGATGTTCGGCTCATCTACTGCCCGCTTGGTCAATCGTCATGTCGTCCCGCGCACCGATTGGATATGTTGCGATTCCCACGGTTGAATTTTGCACGAATCAAGGGTGCAAAAGCATACACCTCATGACGAGCTGGAGAAGGAATACGACACTCAATTCAAGATCGTCTTCGACGCCATCCGCCAATTGATGGCCCCACCGACCAAATCCCGCCGGAAGATCGGTTTTTGAAGACAGGATAGAAATGCTTGACTCTATAAAGAATGATGTGCGAAAAGAAAAGCAACACACCTGCCACGCCTCTCAACGATGCGCACCCCGGCGGGTATTTTTTTGTCCAACATCAGGAAGTGAATCAGCCGCATTCACATAGAATTGCTATCCGGCTGGCGGCTGTCCTGATTTGCACATGTTTGAGATCGAGGAGTCTTTATGCCGATCATCAACCTGACCGAAGAAGAATTGACGAAGCTTTGGGAAGCCGTGAACGATGGTGCCGAACCACCGCCCGCCTTGGCCCTGTCGATTACCTCGATGACGGACAGGAAAAACAGGCAAAGGTTCTCCAACTCGATGAGGTCGTAGCGGACCTTCTCCTCCTTTTTCGATTCGAAAAAACGGCTTCATGCAACCCAGACGGGCATGGCGGCGCAGGAGTGTGCGGAGGAACTCTTCGCGGTGGCGATGTGGCAACGATGGTGGAAGTCGAGCGTTTTCTGCATCAGCCGTGGTTCAGCTCACGTCGGCATCCGTTGTCGGGAAGCGAAGGGTCTGTCGCCCGCCTGGTCCATAAACTTATGGGGGAGAATATCACCGGGAAGAACCTATGGCAAGAATAATCATCCCTAAAATCATTGACAATGTGTAGCCTGTAGGCTACTATGCCTCATGGTCGAAATACGCAAAACCGAGAATTTCGCTCAGTAGCTTGACGAACTGCGTGACCTCCGTGCAAGAGCGCGAATTCAGGTCAGAATCGAGCGCCTGGCTGCTGGAAATGCCGGAGATGTGAAAGCTGTCGGGGAGGGTGTCTCTGAATTGCGAATCGATTACGGTCCGGGGTACAGAGTGTATTTCACCAAGCGGGGGCATGCGGTGGTTATTCTGTTGGCAGGAGGTGACAAGCACACCCAAGCCAATGATGTCAGAATTGCCCAGCGCCTCGCAGATAACTTATAGGAGAATCAACGATGAAAAAAACCATCACCACTCGATACGATGTTGCCGAACATCTCCGAACACCGGAGGAGATGGCCGCCTATCTGGAAGCCTGCCTTGAGGAGGCGGAAGGTGATGCTGCATTGATTACCAAGGCTCTGGGCGATATTGCTCGTGCGAAGGGAATGACCCAAGTGGCACGTGATGCCGGCTTGTCACGGGAAAGTCTTTATAGAGCTCTTTCCGGTGATCGCAGTCCTGGCTTTGATACGATCCTCAAAGTAGTCGGTGCACTGGGTCTCCAACTTCATGCCGGAGCTGCTGACTGTCGAACCAGCCGCTGCACCCAATCGCCAACAAGTGGCTCTGTGTGAGCTTTTTGTTGGGCGATAGAAGGCGGTGCGAGGCGGTGGCCATTAATAACCCTGACCAGAGAAAGGGGCAGAGCAGATGAGTGACGAAACGAAAGCGTGTCCGGTATGTGGGGAAAGCATTAAGGCGGCGGCGATCAAGTGCCGTTTCTGCAATACCGATCTGGCCGCCTACTCGGCCGCGAAAGAGGCCGAGACCGAGAAGACCTTGTTCGCTGGCCATCCAGCGGTCATCTACAACTTCTGGCAATGGGTGGCTGTCACCTTCACGCTCGGCATAGCCTACCTCTTCTACTGGATCCAAAGCATCTCTACAACCTACCAGATAACAACGCAGCGAGTCAGAATTGAACGGGGCATCTTCTCCAAATTGAAAGAAAACGTCGAGTTGTTTCGAGTTGATCACTTCGATCTGCACAAGCCGCTGGGAATGCGGCTTGCCGGTCAATGCCTCCTCCACCTTCGCTCGTCGGACACCAGCTTTCCAACGGTGATGATCCTTGGCATCCCGAATCTGGAGTCTCTGGCCGACACGTTGCGCGAATGCTCGCTCCGCGAGCGTACGAGAAGGCGGGTGACTACATTCGTCCAGGCGTGACGTTGCGCCCGTCAGAACGGGTGCAACATCCTCCTGCTAGGCAGCGGGCGATTGTGAGGGAACCTGAATGCCATTACCGATCAATATCCATGAACTGCTCCGCGGCAAGAGTGTCGAATGGGAGCGACTGGAGTTCAAGGCGGGGTGGAACCCCCTCGGCTCGCTTCACACGATCTGTGCCTTTGCCAACGACTTCCACAATCTTGGCGGCGGCTATATCGTCGTCGGGGTTGGAGAGAAGAGCGGACAGCCGGTTTTGCCCCCCAAAGGGCTTGATCCCGGCAGCATAGACGCCATCCAGAAGGAGATTCTCAACCTCGGACACAGCGCCATCCAGCCGGACTACCACGCCATCGTCGTGCCCTATGAAATCGATGGGCGAACCATCCTTGTGATCTGGGCGCCGGGTGGCCAGACCCGACCGTACAGGGCGAAGCTCAAGTTTGGCAAGAACGATAAAGAGTTCGGCTATTTCATCCGCAAAGGCTCCAGTACCGTCCGGGCAAAAGGAGCGGATGAAACCGAGCTCCTTTCCCTTGCCGCCACCGTGCCGTTCGACGACCGGATCAACCAGCGTGCCAAAGTGGACGATCTCTCCCTTGATCTGATGCAGGAATATCTTCAGCATGTCGGCAGCGACTTGGCCAAGCAGGCCGCCGGCCTGTCGATGCTCGAGTTAGGCCGGCAAATGGGCGTCATCGGAGGGCCGGACGAAGCGCCGTTTCCCCTCAACGTCGGTCTGATGATGTTCAACCCCGAGCCTTACCGGTTTTTCCCCGCCATGCAGATTGATGTGGTCTGGTTCCCCAAGGAAGGACCGGGCGGCAACAAGTTCTCCGAAAAGATCTTCAAGGGGCCTTTACCGCGGATGACCAGTGACGCGCTGGATTACATCAAGCGCAGCTTCCTCAGCGAAACCGTCATCAAGCATCCGGGGCGCGCCGAGTCCTCCCGCGTCGAGAATATTCCTTACATTGCCATTGAAGAAGCGGTGGTGAATGCCGTTTACCACCGCGGCTACGATGTCCGGGAGCCGGTGGAAATCCGCATTATGCATGACGAGTTGGTGGTCTTGAGTTACCCCGGTCCGGACCGTTCCGTGCGCCTGGAGCAACTTCGGGCCGGCAAGGCCATGCCTCGACGCTACCGGAATCGGCGCATAGGCGAGTTCCTAAAGGAGCTGGAGTTCACCGAAGGCCGCTCCACGGGCATTCCCAAGATCATTGACGTCATGCAGGCCAACGGCTCGCCTCCTGCCGAATTTGACTTCGACGAAGACCATAGCTACTTCATGGTACACCTGCCGGTGCATCCGGCGGCATTGAAGGTGGCCGATTTAGAGGTGGGGGAATCGGCTGATGTGGATACCCCGCAAGTCACCGGGCAAGGTGGCACCAAGTCGGCACTAAGTCGGCACCAAGTCGAAATCCTGAACCAATGCAGGGAAGAGAGGCCCATCGGCGATCTGATGGAAATAGCAAAACGTACCGACCGCACCAAGTTTCGGAACCAAGTCTTGAACCCTCTTCTCAATGCCGGATTGCTGGAGATGACCATTCCCGATAAGCCTCGCAGCAGCAAGCAGAAATACAGGCTTACCGAGAAAGGCCGTGCCGTTCTTGCGCCGCTGGAGAGGAAAGAAGCATGAACGAAGCGAACCACAGCCATTCTCAAGACATGCCCGAAGGAGTGAGTTACTATGTGCCCTTTAGTGAAGGAAGAATACTTGAAAGACATATTGGCCCATATTACTTCGGATCAAGCTGTCCATATACTGACGGTGCTTGGGGAAAAACGAAGTGACGTTAGGAGCAGGCCATGAAAAGGGAAAAAATAAACTCCCAGATCCGCAACAGCACCGCCGAGTTTCTGATATTTACCCGGCAGGCGGGCGAAGACGGCATCGAGGTGAGGGTGGCGGAGGAAACAGTCTGGCTGACGCAGAAGCTGATTAGCGTGCTCTTCGACAAGGGCCGCAGCACGATCACCGAGCATCTGAAAAAAATCTTCGAGACCGGAGAACTGGATGAAAAGGCAGTATGTCGGGATTTCCGACATACTGCCGAGGACAGCAAGGATTACACGACGCGGTTTTACAACCTCGACGCCATCATTGCCGTGGGCTTTCGGGTGAACTCAGCCCGCGCCATTCAGTTCCGTCAGTGGGCAACGGGAGTTTTGCGCGACTATGCCATCCGCGGCTACGTACTGGACAAAGAGCGGCTGAAGAACGGCGCCTTCTTCAGCAAGGAGTATTTCGAAAACCTGCTGGCCGAAATCCGCGAAATCAGGGCGAGCGAGCGGAAGTTCTACCAGAAGATCACCGACATCTATGTCACGGCGATGGATTATAGTGTGGATGCCGAGATCACGCAGATGTTCTTTGCCGCCGTCCAGAACAAACTCCATTTCGCCATCCATGGGCGCACCTCCGCCGAACTGATCGTGGAGCGGGCGGATAGCAAGAAAGAGCAGATGGGGTTGACCACTTGGAAGAATGCTCCTCACGGGAAGATCATCAAACCGGATGTCTCCATCGCGAAGAATTACCTCACCGAGAAGGAACTGAAGTCACTGGACCGGTTTGTGACGATGTATCTCGATTACGCCGAGGATCAGGCCGAGAGGAATATCCCGATGACCATGGAAGACTGGGCCAAAAAACTTAACGCCTTCCTCCAGTTCAACGAACGGGACATCC
>Ga0208566_1001402_pt1 | contig 14036 bp, 6 predicted proteins | sample PL_2010_150m_FD_184159 | JGI IMG/M metagenome (GOLD analysis project Ga0208566, IMG submission 184159) | Freshwater microbial communities from Powell Lake, British Columbia, Canada to study Microbial Dark Matter (Phase II) - PL_2010_150m... | ecosystem: Environmental > Aquatic > Freshwater > Lake...
AGTATCGGTGTCGGTATCCGTATCCGTGTCCGTATCCGTATCCGTGTCGGTATCCGTATCCGTGTCGGTATCCGTATCCGTGTCGGTATCCGTATCAGATTGATGCGGCGGCTCTATCGGCGGCGTCGGCTGTGTTGGCTCTGCCGGCGTCAGTTCTGTCGGCGTCGTTGGCTCTGTCGGAGCAGCGGCATCCACTGGTGACTGCGGCTGCGCCGCCTGCGCACCACCGCCAATAGGCGTTACAACATCTGGCGCACGCGGCTCCGGCGGTGCATCTCGCACCACATCAGGATTGGCCACGCTGACTTCAGCCTTGGGGAGCGGCTGATCAATAGGCGGAACGGGGATTTGCTGGCCTTGGCTGTTGGTATCCATGGGCGGAACATCTACACCAGCAGGAGCTGCTTGGCGGGGAACGTTTAAGCCATCATTACGGACAGCCCCCTCGTCCAGTTTCAGACGATCTCGCTCTTCACTTTCACGCAAGCCCGACTGGATATTTTCATTACCCGCGCCATCAACCCGTTCCGGCGTAGCCGTAACGGGTTCGGTAGGAGCAGCACCGCCTTGCGCTTGCTCGCGGCTTAGGACAGTCATATCATCCAACAGAACCGCTTCTTGATTCTGTGTGACATTTTCAGCACCGGATTGCCCTGGATTTTGAGCGTTGGTGTCCTCGGCCATGATCTTTCCCCTAATATTGGAATTTCTGATGCGGTTATCCTACAAGGAACCATTACAAGGTTATAGACAGCCAAAGGTTATAACACTGACACCCACATGGAATGGGCCGGTGAGAATCATGTCTAACCGCTGTCTTAAATACAGGCTGCCCGAATTTGGTAAAGCGTCGTCTCTCCTAAAAGGACTTTCTCAATCCCATCCTGTTTGAGCGTTTTAGTTCCATCTTTTATGGATTGAATGACGATATCTGGCACAGCGGCTTTATGGCGAATTAGCCGCTTAATTTCCGGAGAGGTGATGATAAGTTCGTGCAAACCTATCCGTCCGCGAAAACCGGAGTTTCCGCAACTTGCGCACCCGACATGCGTGTAGAGCTGGATATTTCCACTTTCATCGCCATACTGCTCGCGCCAATGCTTGACGAGTTTGGGGAGATCTTTCTGGTGGTACATGCTTTCGACGCTGGCCAGTGAGGCAAATTCCTCGGCTATTTCCAATAACTCGGAGGCACTTGCCTGATGGCTGGTTTTACATGCGGGGCATAACTTTTTGGCCAGTCGCTGCGCCAGAACAGCTAGCATGGCATCAGCAAAATTAAATGGGTCCATTCCCATTTCTATTAACCGGGTTACACTTTCCGCAGCGCTATTGGTATGCAAGGTGGAAAGCACCAAGTGTCCAGTAAGGGATGCCTCAAGAGCCACTTTTGCAGTTTCCTGATCCCGCATTTCGCCGATCATGATGACATCCGGGTCGGCCCGCATAAATGCCCGGATTACCGAGGCAAAGTCCAATCCAATCTTAGGGTTGATTTGCACCTGACAAAGATGATCCTGAGAGATCTCAACCGGGTCTTCCGCAGTCCACACCTTGATTTCGGGACGACTGATTTCACGAAGGATGGAATGCAGCATGGTGGTTTTTCCTGAACCCGTAGGGCCGCAGACCAGCACAATGCCGTACGGCTTGAGGATAACCTCCCGCAGTTTTCGAAAATTCGATTCACTCAAGCCAATATCCTTAAGTGGAATGGCCACGCCGGAAGATAGCAAACGCATCACCATGTCTTCCATTCCACCGGCGGTGGGTAGCGTGGCGACACGCAGTTCAAGCTTTCCCTTGCGCGGATGACTGAAGACGATTTTCCCATCCTGAGGTCTGCGCCGCTCGGCGATGTTGAGATGACTCATGATTTTCAAGCGGGATACGACCGAGTTACGATAAGCGGACGGAAGGGTGTAATAGGTATATAGCTGGCCATCGCGGCGGAAACGTATCTGGAGTGTTTTCGATTCAAGCTTGGATTCAAGATGGATATCTGATGCGCCCTGATCATAGGCGTCGACTATCATCTTGTTTACCAGTTTGACCAACGAATTATCGGAAACATCGGTTTCGTCATCGTCAAGCTGTAGTTCGTCTTCAACATTGACCACGCTGAGTGCAACATAATCCTCCGCGGCACTGTCGATAAAGCTTTGCATGTCCTGAAATTTTTCTTCGGCGGTTTTGTCCTCCCCATAAATTTGCAGTTGCGCATTAATGTTTTTGAGTGTGGCACCGACCAGGACAATGCTTTTTCCGGTAGTAAACGACAGAAAATCCCGCCCCTGAAAAGCCATAGGATTTTCTACGGCAACAACCAGGCGCCCCCCAAAAATGCAAAGCGGAATGGCTTTATGCTCAATCGCAGCCTCACGCGGAACAAGTTTCATCGCCTCCATCTCGACATGAAAGTACGCGAGATTGACAAATACAAACCCCAGACGTTTGGCGGCGATCCTTTCGATTTCCTCTTCCGAGGCATACCCTAATTTGGCGAGCGATTTTCCCAAGTGACCGGTTTTGTGCTTAACCTGATCGGCAAGCGCAATTTTCAATTGCTTTCGAGTAATAATTCCATCGTGAACCAGCGCCTCACCCAACTTCAGCTCAAACTGGGGCGTAGATTCCCTGTCGAGCGCTTCCTGCAATTGTTCGACAGTCGTAATGCCTGCCGTATCGGGCTTTTTCTTGGTGGGCGGCGGCGGAAGAAGGCGGCTATGAAACGTTTGAAGCTCGAATAGCTCCGTCATGACATCTTCGGGAAACCCTTGCCGGTCGCCACGGGTATCAATCAACAGGTCATCCAGATAGTCATCTATCTCATGAGCCCCCCAGAGCACGACGATTTTTCGGTATATTCTGGGATACTTTTGCTTTAATTTGCGGGGTAACGCTCCCTCATTTCCTTCGAATGCCTTAAGAAATTTTTTCTCTAAGGCATCGCTATCCAAAGGCATGGCAGCTTGCCCTGAATTTATCTTCCCAGCCGTTTTCTCATGCTTGCCGGGTATTTTCCCGGGGATAGCGGAATTGCATTTCCCTTGGCCGGCTGTTACTGCTTCCAACTGGAGCTCAACCTGCGGCACGGTTTCCTTGGGCGGTTCTACCTGCGGCAAGGTTGCAACAGCGTGGTTTACCCTGTCAGTTATTCCATTTTTTGGAATTGATTCCAGCTCGAGTACTGGTTTTGGAGCGGGCGTTACCGAGGGAGTTAGCGCAGATGTTGACGCACGAGGAGATTCGGTTGCTGTTTCGGGTGCCGACTTGAGCAGCGACGCAGATTTTTGCCCGGATGCTGGCGCTGCCGCCGATTTTTGCGCTGTTTTTGGCGCAACCGTGGACGCCGGCGCTGGCCTCGAAACAGGATGAGGTGACGGCTTTGGCTCTGACACGGGGGGCGGAGGCAGCGCTGATTTTTGTACCGTTTCTGGCGCCGCCACAGCTACTTTTTTTGGCGCGAGAACGGGTTCAGACGCTGTAATTGATGCCGGTGTAGCTGACGCTGTGGGGGTAGGCACAGGTGGCGTTTTTTGCTCGACTTTTGACGCAGACACGCTCTTCTGTGGCGACTTTGACGCTGGCAAGGGTGCGGGCAAAGACACACTTTTAGGTGCAGGGGCCAGCTCTGCTTTTGGTGCAAGGTCGGATTGGGGTGTCGCTATTGCGACAGCGTCTGTCGTCGCTGGTTTTATGGCGGCAGGTGCAGAAACCGGCATAGATTTTTGCACGGACTCAGGTACGCCCCGCGATTCGGATGCTGGCTTAGACTCAAGCGCTGACGATGACGTTAATTTCGATTCTGGTTTGGGTGTCGGCTTTGGCTCAGCTAGAGGTTCAGCACCAGACGTTTTTTTCTGCGCAGCCACCACTTCTGCTGCCGCTGCAGGTGCGGGTTCTGGCGCTATTTTTGGGGTGGGTTCAGGTGCCTGCACTGGTTTTGGCGCGGGCATAGGTGCCGCTTCCGCGGCAGGCACAGAAACCATCGTTGCCGCTGGCGCGACATCCGGCACCGCGATCATTTGCGCGGTGGGCTCCGGCTTGGGCGCGGGCTTGGATTCCAGCCTTGGCTCTGACACGATCTCGGTTGCAACCACGGGTTCAGTCACTTGCTCTGGCACTGACGCGGGCATGGATACGGGTTCGGTAGCCACCTTTGCTTCCAGCACTGGCGGAGATAGCGGTTGGCGCTGATCAACTTGATCCGTATCAGGGCTGCTTACACTGCCGCCGCCCAGCGACGTCCCTTCTTTGGGGAAGAGGCGGGAATGGAAATTCTGGAGGGAAACAATTTCAGCGATGTCTTTTTCTGATAAGGCACTTCGCCCGCTCCGGGGTTTTAACAAAAGTTCGTTAAGAAACCCGTCCATCTCCTGAGAGCCCCACAGCATGACGATATTACTGATGACTCTAGGATGCTTTTCCTTAAGATGTGTGGGAAAAAACGCCTCATTTCCTTCAAATGCCTTGAGGAAATTTTGTCTAAGCGCATTAAATTCGTTCGAATTCACAATAGGTTACAGAATATAATTGCTACCGTTCATGGAACGACAGCGAGATGACATCAATCAAAGGTTTAGTCAGGTATGCCAGCAAGGTTTTCTCACCGGTCAGAATCTCGGCTTCGACGCTCATCCCAGGCTGCAGCGGGTTTCGTCCCGGCACCCCCCCCCACATAGGGATTGTTCAGCTCGACCAGCCCCTTGTAATAGGGAAGATTGTTATCCCCCACGACGCTGGAGGCGCTAACCCGTCTAAGGGTGCCTTTAGCGACACCGAACCTGGCGTAATCGAAGCTGGTTACCCGCAGATTAACCGGCTGCCCCACCCTGACAAAGCCAATGTCGCGCGGAGAGATACGGATGTCGGCTTCCACCACGGTTTTGTCCGAGACGATCTGCATCAGCAACGCTCCCGGCTGGATAACCTGGCCGACGTTTTGGACGCGCAGATCCTGAACATAACCACGGCTGGGGGCACGCACTTCAAGCCGGTCCACGCGAGCCTTCAGACGCTGAATACCCTCTTCAACCTCGGCCAGCTCGGCACGCACCACCCCTAACTCGCCCAAGGCATCACGCCGCAATTGATTCTGGGTATCGGTATAACGATTTTGAACCTCTGCCAACTCCTGCTGAGCAACGCCAATTTCTTCCGTCAACCGTGCGACTTCGCCAGAAGCCGTGACTTTTGCACGCCGTGTTTCCAATAGCACCGTTCGATTTATCAGGCGGCGAGATGCCAAGTCTTCACGCATCTCGGAAAGCTCCCCGGTCAGCGCCAGATGCTCCTTTGCCACACCGAGGGCGGTTTCCAGTTGGTGGACGCGCTGCTTGCGCTGATTGATTTGCCGTTCCAAAATTGAAAGCGTCGAACTTCGTGTGGCCAATTGAGTGACGTAAATTTCCCGTTGACTGGAAACCATATCGGATTGATTGACGACGAGTGCGGAAAAATCAGGTTTCCTACCCTCCGTATAGGCGATCAGACGCTCTTCGCGCAGACGTAAGGATTCCCGACGTGCTTCCATCTGACCAAGCTCGGCAAGCGCCTGAGAGCCTTCAATACGCACTAAAATCTGACCTTCTTCGACCAGCTTTCGTTCTTCCACGTTCAGTTCCGTCACCACGCCGCCGTCCATATGCTGGACCATTTTGGCTTTACTGAACGGGATCACTTCGCCCGGAGCTCGTGCCACTTCCTTCATATTCGTCAGCGCTGCCCAGGCCAGAAATCCCAACACCAGCGCCCCGACGATGAACAAGATAGGGCGAACAAAGCCAGGAATCAGCTCTTCTTCGACATGGATGGAGTCTGAAAGCAGGCGACGCTCCCTGCTTCCCAGTGGCGTTTGAAGCGGCGCTTCCAATCCCCGACGTTTCACTTTATTTTTGAAGAACATTTTAGCTCAGCCCCGTCATGATTTTATCCTTGATACTGTCAAAAGCTCCCATGGCAACCACATTGCCGCGCTGCATCAGGATGACGAAATCCGCCAACCGCATGTGACCCGGTCGATGCGAAACCATGATTAGCGTGGAGCGCCCGCGCAGCCATTCGATGCAACGGATTAACGCTTCTTCCCCTGCCTGGTCCATACCGGTGCCTGGTTCGTCAAGCAACACGATGGCGGCGGGCTTGAGAATCGTGCGCGCCAGCGAGAGACGCTGGCGGAATCCGTGCGGCAGTTGATCTGAGCGGCTGTTGGAAATGCGGGTATTGAAACCTTCCGGCAGTGCTGCAATATCTTCAGCCAGTCCAGCCATATCAACGGCCCAATTCAACTCTTCTTCCGTTGCGGCAGGGTGTACCAAGCGCAGATTCTGCGCTACCGTACCGTAGAACAGCTCGCAGTGCTGCGGCATGTAACTGATTTTGGCACGCAGGTCCGCAGCGGTAAGTTGGCGGATATCCACGTTGTCCAGCCGAATGGTTCCCGCCTGAGGGATATAGACGCGCTCGATCAGCTTGAGCATGGTCGACTTGCCCGAGCCGTTGCCGCCCGCAATCACCACCACCTGCCCCGGTTCCACCGAAAACGACACCCCCAGCAACGCGGGGTCGGCATCGGTTACGTAGCGAAAGGACACCCGCGCAAAACTCAAGGAACCTTGCGCGCTGGGGCGGATGGTCTGCGTCGCGCCGACTTCCGATTCGCCTTGCAGGCGCATCAGGTTCTCGACTTGACGCATATTGGCGCGAATGCGCACGAGAGCGGTTGCCGCCATAAAAATATTCTGCAGCGGACTGGTAACGCGCCATAGAATCATCATGGTCGCCACCATGGTGCCGCCGCTGATTTGAGCGTGAATCGCCAGATAAGCTGACAGCGCCAACGCTACCAGACCGGTAGTAGAGCCAACAATCTGAGCGGTACTGGTGATCCGGGCATGTACCTGATGATCGCGGAAATTGGCCATTACCGACCTGCCACTCATCTCCCGGAACCGACTCACCCACGATTGACCGACCCCAACTGAGCGAATTGGGCGCATATCGATCAACGTCTCGTTCAGAAATTCCCAGCGGGTTGACGCAAGCCGGGATGAGTTCGTCACCGACCTCTCGCTATTTTTATGCTTCAGAACCCCCAGCAATGCGAAAGAAAGTGCGGACGCCAACACGACCAACAACACCCATGGGTTAATAACCCCGATGGCCACCACCAGCACCATGGTCGAGGGCACTTCAAATGCGAGTACGGAAAGCGGCCCCACGAAGAAGTCGCGCAAACTCTCCAGACTTTTGATTCGCCCCACTTGCTGGCTGACCGACGCCCCCTCGATAGAGGCTGCCGGCAAAGTGATGATGCGCTTAAACAGGCTGTTTCCCAGGATATACTCGAAGCGGCCACCGATAAAGGCCATTACCCGGCCTTTGAGGTTGCGCAAAAATCCATCGACGACGATGGCGATGATTACCCCGATCATCAGGTAAGCCCCCATGGCAATATCACCGGTAGGCAGCACGTGATCGTAAATCGACCTGACGAATAAAGGCGGCGCCAAGCCGAGGAATGCCCCTGCAATCGTCAGCGCAAACGCCAGCAAAATGTGGCTGCGGAAACGCAACATCAACGATCCGATCCAGTTCGATTCGGGGCGACGTTCTTTGGGTGAGCTCTCTTTTTTTCGGAAAAGAAAGACCTCGCCAGCCTCCGACGGCGGATCAATCTCGATCTCAGCGCGCTGGGCACTGTCGAAAACCAGCAAATGCCCATTAGGCAGGAGCTTCAAAACCACCATTGCAGGCTGATTGCGCGGGACGAAAAGACAAGGCATCAGGCGAGGGTCCAGCCGCGCCAGATTGCCATCGAGATGCTTGGGGAAAAGCCCCAGATTGGCCATTACCGAACACAACCCGGAAAGTTCCATGCGGCTTACCAGGTGCGGCATAGCCTCCGCCAGCTCGCGCGGCGTCCCTTGCCATTGGAACGCCTTCAACAGCGGTAGCAAACAAATGGAAAAATCGGATTCATCATCGAACTGGCGACGGATGATAACGGAAAGATCCGCTGTACCCTCGGGACGATCAGGAAAGAAGAATATATCTGACGATGCGGCGACTGCTGCGTCAGAGCGGGTCTCAACCACGCCTTCCAGCAAGCGGCCATCGACCAGGGAGTAGATTTTGTCCGCAAGCGCGATCAGTGAAGGACGATGCGTCACCAGCACCATGGTGCATTTACCCTTGAGCTCGGCGAAATAATCGCGCAGCAACTGATCTCCGTGCATATCCAGGGATATGTTGGCCTCATCAAACAGGATGACACTGGGCTTGCGTACCAGCGCCCTGATGATGGTGATAATCTGGCGCACCCCCGCTGGCAGGGTATGCGCCACGCCCTCGCCGAGGGGCGTTTCATAACCCAGTTTCATACCCGCCACGATCCGATCCAACCCCAGCTTATGAGCGAGTTTCAGCGCCTCCTCGTTCAGGCTGGGGTCGAACATCGTCAGATTTTCGAGAATGTTGCCGGTAACGATGGTGCCGGTTTGCGGCAACAGCGCGATCTCTTTGTATACGCTATCCGCGTTGAAACTATTCAGCGGCACACCATCCACAAGAATTTCGCCGGAATCCGGGCGTTGCATACCGTTCATCAACGATAGCAGACTGGTTTTTCCGCTACCGCTTTCCCCGCGAATGGCGATAGATTCCCCCGCCGCGACGGTCAGGGAAAGATTGGAAAACAACTCGGTATCCGCACGACGGTTTTGTTCCCCGCCATGGAGATGGCTAGCGGTCAAAGGAACATTGGAGAGCAATTTTGCATCTTCGTGGGTCAGCGTGACATTGCGTAACGCCAAGCCTTTGGCAAGCGGCGGAATCACCGGCTTCCCCTCATCGGCCTCATGGGGCATATTGAGCACCGCGTTCAACCGTTCATGGGCCGCAACGAAAGACTGGTAGCGCATCCACACGGATAACCCGCGCCGTAGCGGTTGTAATGCCCGCACGGAAAGCATCATGCATGCGGCAAGACCGCCGGGCGTCATTTTTCCGCTGATCACGAGCCATGAACTGGCAAAAACCACCCCGACGATCATGACCTGGGAAAACAGGATGCCCATGTTCCCGGCCAATGTGTTACCCCGCGCCAATGCTTCACCGAGCTCGGAACTGGCTTCCTGCAAGCGCTCGTAACGGCGCAGCATCAGCGATTCCATGGTCAATGTCTTCACCGAATGGATGCCCGACAGCACCTCCGATAAAAAGCCCAAGCGACGGTCATCCAGGACATTACGCTGCTGGACCTGCTTGCGCATCCAGTTGCCGAAGTAATAAATGAGGTAGGTAAACAGCAAAAGAAGGAAAACCGGCACCGCCACCAGCCATCCGCCGATGATGTAGATCAGCACCAGAAAAATTGCCACGAAAGGGAGATCGAACAACACCAGCAAGGCTTGACCGGAATAGAAGTCAGCCACCTTGGCGGCAGCCAGTATCCGCTCCGCGTGGGCACCCGGTTCCTCACGCTGGTAGCGCTGCAACGGAACCCGCATCAAGCGCTCTAGCGCGGCAACACTGGCTTTATGCTCAAAGCGTGCGCCCAGCCAACTGGTAACCAGCCCATTCATTGCACGCAAGACCTCTTCCAAAATCAGCGCTAGCACCACCCCGACAACCAGAAAGGTCAGCGTCTCGAGCGACTGGTTTACCACTACGCGGTCAAGAATCTGGAGAATTGCCAGGGGAAGCGCCAGCGCCAGGATGTTGGACAAGAAAGCGGACAACCCCAGCCCCGGCAACACTCGACGCAAATCGGCTGAACGGAATACCTGGCGCAATGCGCTCTCCGCGGAGGCGTGCCCAGCCTGGTTCTTATTACCCGGAATTTCCCGAGCGGGGATCGAAAGCGTTCTTTCCATGTTATTCCATTACCAAACAGTCTATTGCCCGACGAAGCAAGGGGTGGGTGAATGATAGGTATCCATCGGCACTCCTCGACAGAACGCCCGCCGCCGTCGCGCGCTCCACCTGTTGTCGCAAGGATTCGGCAACTTCGCCCAAGGTTTCCGCAATGTCCTCAACCGTTGTGGCTGGATTTCGGGCTACCGTGCGGAGCAAATTACGATCCAAAGACAAACCGTCCAGGCGGGCGGTAACCACCACCAGCAGCGGTAACGCCAGCCGCCCGACATCATGATGCCGCGCCAACTCAACGGCAAACAACGGCACACCCGCCGCAGTACTGGAAATATCCTGTACCTCGCTCGCTCCCGCCTTGGCGGCATCCTTGCCCAACGACTCGCACACCAGCGCTCGAATAGCTTCTGCGGACAGGCGGCGCAGATTGATCGACTCGGCAGGATGACTACCACTGCCGATCACCCCTCTGCGGCCTGCAAAAATCACCAATTTTCCAATTCCGACCGCTTCGGTACCGGCAGCAGACAATAGCTCCTGTTGCTCCCTGGGCAGCAAATGAAAGTCATCGACGATAACCAGTTCGGGAGAGCAAACCGGTTTGGCGCTCAGACGTGCGGCGACCTCTTCCACTGTGCAATTGGCACACTTTCCGTTGTCGTAAAGACCTTTTCCCAACACCGCCGGCAGGCAGCGGAAATACTTTGCCTCCCCACCCAGGCGAAGGCAATGCTGTAAAACCTCGTCGCAAAGACGGGTTTTACCCATCCCCATCTCGCCTTCGACATGAATTAACCCGCCATACCCTTTCGCCGCCTCGCTCATCGCCGCGTCCAGCGTCGCCAATTCATCGGCACGACCGTACAGGGAATAGGCACGTCGCGACCCCGTCCAGTGCAGCTTCTTGAGAGTTGGGAAAGCCATGACCGGCGCGACCTCCTGGGACCCGCCGATACCGAATACGTCGATCAAATCCAGGGTGGCGGAGTCGAATGCGAGGCAGCCCGGAGGCGTATCGTTCAGCAGCTCCCGAGCGGAAGCGATAACGGCGCTGGCAATGGCTTCCCCGGTCCAGCCACCAAAGCGTTTCATGCTCGCAATCGCCAGCCCGGCAGTCAGGCAACCCCGCATTTTTTCCGCCATGCCGGCGTCCGCGGACAGCAAATCGTCGTACACTGACCGCGCGGTTTGCAAGGCAATCGCCAAATCATATTCGGTTACCCGCTGGATACCGAATATGACATCCCCGGCATTCCCCTTGCGCGCCAGAAAAACCGCATCGTTAGCTGAAGCCAGAGCTACCAGAGTCCCATGCATGAGTTTTACCGCCAGATGATTAGCATCTTCCGGTAGCGCCATACTCAGCACCACGCAGGGTCTGCGCTCGAGCAAACCGTCTACGTTCAGTTTCGCACCGTGATTTTCCTGTCCATGCAGCATATCCATGCCGCGCGATACCGCCATGGCGCGGTTGGTCACATTCAGCTTCTTGAAAAGCGCGACAATATGCTGCTTGACCGTGCCGACGCCGATATCCAGCTCCCGTGCGACTTCCTTGTTGACCTTGCCCGCTTGCAGGAGCTTAAGAATTTGGCGCTGACGCTGGGTCAGTTCGGGCTGGGCGGCGGCTTTAGGAGTGCCGCTCATGACTGACGGCCTTTCCCTTCTTTGGATAGGCTTTTCTCGTCAGCCGCGCTTTGCGGAGCCGTTATCTCATTAACGACGCCCTTTTCCGCCAGCGAGTGCAGCGAAACGGCTCGGCACCGCTGTTGAGCCGTGCGCAACGTTGCGCAGAGTTCGTCCGCCGGTTGGTTGCCGTGGAATTTAGCGATGAACAAGCGGAACCAGGAAGCGCGCTCCTCTCCCGTATCATCCACACGCCCCTGTTGGCGAGGCAGCAAAGTACGGTTTTCCATCTGTTTGGGGAAACGGGTACGCAAGTCCCGCCATGCCGCAGTAATAGCGTTGCGCTCATACAAGCCGGTGATTTCTACCAGCCAATAATCGCCGGCTTCGCGTAACTGATTTTCAGACCAGTCAATCCCATCGGTCTGCGACCGGCTAGGCAGGGTCGCCGTGAGCATCACGTCGACTCGATCACTCAGGAAATGCCCTTTATTCAGTTCCTGGTTCATTGAAGTAGCCTCCGGCGCCTTCGCCGTCACATCGACACCAGCAGCAAGATTTTCCGGCTGGTTTTGCGGCGCCTCATTTTCCGCCTTCGACTGCGGTTTCGTCGCGGTCAGAACCACGCCATAATCAATCTCGGCGGTCAGCGACGCCGGTCGCACCCCGTCGCCAGGCAGGACGATGCCCTGCGAAACACCCCCGCCCAACGCGCTGAACAAGCCAACCAGCCCGCGATAGCGCTCCAATCGGGCGTTGTACCATTCATCCAGGTTGCGGTGGTAGGTGCGTTCGGTATCGAGCACCACCAGATAATCTACCGCGCCGGCCATGTAGGATTCCTGACTGAAATCCCAGGCGCGCCGCGCCGAATCGGTAGCCACCCGTTGCGCGTCCAGACGGCTCCCCATCAAGCGGATGGCGCTCAGGGAATCGTCGACTTCGCGCACTGCGTCATAAATCACTCGCACATAGGTTTCCACCAACTCTTCATGCACTGCTTGGGCGAAATCCACTTCGCGAGAGCGTTTACCCTTATCGAATATGGTGATCGAGAGATTGGCGATCGCGTTCCAAAACAACGCATGGGGCTGAAACAGCTGCGACAGGTACGCACTGCCATACCCCACCTGCGCGGTCAAATCCAAGGGAGGAAGCACCCGTGCGCGCGCCACGTCGATATCGGCATCGGCCGACAAAAGCCGCGATTCCACCACGCGCACGTCCGGCCTGCGCAACAGCAAAGCAGACGGCACGCCGGGAAGCACTGACGGGAAGTTGACCGAATCGAGCCCGTTCTCGGAAAGTTTTAACACGCCCGGCGTGGCGCCCGCCAAGGAGGTCAAGCGATTGAGCACGACCTCCCGCTGCTGCTGCAGCACCGGGATGGTCGCCTTGACCGCATAGACCGCCGCTTTTTGTTGCTCCATCTCAGTGACGGTGGCGTCGCCCTTATCCAGACGCGCCGCCACCGACGCGAGCATTTCACTCAGCGCCTTTTCGGTTTCGTGCGCAACCCTCAAGCGGTCGTTAAGCGACAGATATTCCACATAGGTAACCGCCACACTGGCAACCACATTACGCTGCACATCGTCGCGCTGAAAAGTTGCCCGCCACAACTGAAGCTCGGCGGACTCGAACATCGCAGAGCGCTCCCCCCAAATATCGGGCCGCCAGTCGCCGCGGAGACTGGCCTGGTAGATTCTGCGAGACTGGACCTGACCACCCGGGGCAACCGTTCCGACACCGCCAGATGGCCCCGTATTGCTCGCCTGGACAGGCAGGGTAATTACCGGGACTTTATCTGCGCCCGCTTGATCAAGGCGCGCCTGACTTTGCGCAATGCGCCATGCAGCGATTCGCAAATCGGGATTATTGGCAAGCGCGCGATCCATCAGCGCATCCAGCTCCGAACTTCCCATAAGACGCCACCACTCCGCCAGCACGCCGCTCAATGCAAACGACGGTTCGGGCGAGGAAACCGTGGCAGCCACAGGCTTATTGGAATGGGTCATATCGGTGACCGCCGGTGCTTTCGTATAGCGCTCGGGCAGCGCCACCATCGGCACATCGTAGCGGTCGCGCTTTACCGCACAACCAGTCAGCAGCAGCAAACACAGCGCGATGAGCGCCACGCCGCGCAAAGCGGGATCACGATGATATTTGTGTATGCTCGGAAGCATGGTTTACACAGCCGCCATACAAAATACCGAGATCTTCATTTCGCGTCATCCATCAAAAAGTCTAGCTGCCTGCTCCCCCCGAACTTACCCTTGGCTGCACTTCCCCGAACCTTCTTGGGGGAAATGTCGATAGTTTCCAGAATGCTTTTGAAATCAATTTTTCGCTCAGCCATCTCGCCCATCAGCACAGCCACAATCGCCCAATGAGACGGCACCTCCCCCTGCGTGGCGTAGTTAGTCACCGAGTTGCAGTTGAGCTTCACCAGATCGGCAAACTGCTTCGAAGTCAAACCAGCCTTGCCTAGCTGTCGGCGGAACTCTTCATATGTCATTTACACAACTCTTTATATG
>Ga0208566_1001403_pt1 | contig 14035 bp, 10 predicted proteins | sample PL_2010_150m_FD_184159 | JGI IMG/M metagenome (GOLD analysis project Ga0208566, IMG submission 184159) | Freshwater microbial communities from Powell Lake, British Columbia, Canada to study Microbial Dark Matter (Phase II) - PL_2010_150m... | ecosystem: Environmental > Aquatic > Freshwater >...
CACATTTGAACTGCTAAGTAGCGAAATAGCGAAAAGCGAAATGGCGAAATAGCGAAAATTTGGTAACACGTCACGAGTCACGCGTTACGGATTTCTGCATTTCTGCATTCCCGCATTCTGAATTCCTGCATTGAAATTAAAAGATCTCTTTTGAAACTGAAATAATCTCATCCAGTTCTTTTTTTGAATCTGATTCATCACCGTAGATAAATGTGGAAGTAAGGTATATCCATTCTTCTTTCGTCAATCCATAAAGTTCTTTGGCAATTATAACTTCCAACTCCGCACGAAGATGAACTTCATCAATATTTTCTTCATGGATGATTCCAAGTTCTTCTCCAAGCGGTTCAAATAATCCTTTTTCACTTTTGGAAAAAAGAAGTTGATAAGCTAATCCTGCAATCTGTTGTTTTTGCTTTTCTGAGATACCAGGAACTGGCAACTCATAAATGAAATTCATTGTGAGATTAGCAGATATTTTGTTCCGGATGTAGTAGTTCAATGTCATGGAATTCATCAAAGCCATAAGATATAACGGATCTTCATCTGCCACCCTTCTCTGGATGAAAGTATCCTTTCCTTTTTTATCGTAAAAAAAGTTTACCAGAAAATTCATTGAATGACCCACAAAGACATTTTTGGGTAGAATGGATGAAATCAGAGTTCTTTCATTGGTCGAACTTCCAACTGTTCGATATGCTAACCGGTATGACTGAAAATCCAATAAATAACCGTTGCCTGAAAAAATACCGGGAATTTTCTGTTTGTCCAGTGACGTTTCTTGCCTGATCCGGAAATATTCTTTTTCTAAAAGTTCTGTCTTTGCTTGTTCTTCCTGTAACCAGAACTTTGGAAGAGAATAAGAGGAATTGAATTGATGAACCATTTTTCCTTCATACAAAGCAATTGGTTCTTGTGGTTTTTTTCCGGAAGGGGAAAACAGATGACTATCATTGGTCATGTGAAACTCTGCCCTGAATCTATAACCATGTTCCTCAAGAAGTAATTTGCCGTTCCTTATTTTACAACAGAGTTCATAATCCCTTGCCGTTTTAAACTCCATGATCGAAAGATTCGTGGGGGAAAATCGTTCAATCATTTCTCTATCTATTTCAATAAAGTCATCCGAATAAAGAGAGGAAGGATCATGCAGGTAAAACTTGGTTTTAAAGGTATAATTATTCCCTGGTATTGATTTTTGGCAGAGAATGACTGAAAATTTAAAGCGGTTATCAACGTCCGGGAAGATCTTGGTTTTACTCCGATCTCCCTCCTTTTCATAAAATCCGCGATTTTCAAAAGAATAAAGTTCAGAAAGAATATTTTCTTTGATAAGGAGCTTCCTTAATTCAGAGCAGCCTTTATCAGTTTGGATTCCAGAAGGAACAAGTAAATTCAGGAAACCATCCTTTTTAATTAATTGCAGATCGCGTTCAATAAAAAGCTTAAAATAGTTAAAGTCACCAGCATCCTGATAAAAATAATTTTCTTTAAGATAATCGCTGTATTGTTCATAGAAGCCCGTATATTTTCCCCAGGCTTCTAAAAAATCTTTGTCTTCTTTAAGCTTTTGATTAAACCATTTTTCAAATTCCAGTACATCAAAGTTGAATTTTGATTTATGCGCAAATTCTTTTTTAACAGGTTTAATGGCTTCCCAGGGAGGATTGCCGATAATTCCTGAGAATCCCTGATCCTCTGAAGGTAAAATATTTCCATCTTCATCAAAGAATAGATAAAAGAATTTCAGGCAGATCAGATTGGGATTTTTTATAGACTTATCCACTTCTTTTAATCGGTGAACAATGGGATAGGCAAAATCGAATATCTTTTCAATATAGGCGGGATTTGTAGGTTTTTCAAGATAATCCCGCCTGAGTTTATGAAGTGACCTTATTTCTTCTTTGAAGCTTTTGGAGATTTCATCTAACTGAACCTGAACCGGCAGATCATAAAGAGAATCTGCACAATGGAAATTAAACCCGAGATTGGGTAGTATGTGGTTACTGTTTTGATTAAGAGATTTGTACCGGTAGAGGCTCTTTTCCACCTTGATCATTTCTTTCCACAGATTTGTCTTGGCCGTTTCAAGAGCTCTTTCGTCAATGTCGATGGCGTGGATATGACGCAGGATAATGGATGACATAAGTTTCCTGCGGTTGTCAAGAAACGTTTTTTTTATAAAATCCTGTGCTTCTGTAATGTATTCAGGAACCTCGAACATACCATGGATTTCCCTGGCGTATTCGAGTTTGGAGTAGATCATTTCATAGTATTTGTATATTTCGCGGAAAACCTTAATGAGAAAACTTCCGCTTCCCGAAGCGGTATCGGCAATCGTAATCCGGTAAAGTCCCTCCATGTGTTGCCAGGCGCCTTGGTAATCATGCTGCTCCAGATTCCTGGTAATCTCTGAGACGACCGGTTCGAATAAACATTTTACAAGTTTTTCACTCATATATTGTGTGATCATCCTGTGCGTATAGAAGATACCGCTGTCTTTGCGTTGCTTTGCAATAAATGTCTCGTAAGCTTTCCCAAAAACATCTTCGTCGATTTTACGATAATTATAGTGGATCAAACCCTTCCCGAAAGTAGATTCCCATATTCCTAATCCCAGAACACGTTCAAAAACAGATCTGAATGTCAGGATATTTTCATCGTCCTTTTCTATAAAATCCCAGATTTTGAGTTTGAATAATTCAGTATCATAGTATTCATAAAACCATTCTTCCAGTTCGCCGAAAAAATTGTCAAAAAGCTTCAGATTGCTCTTATATTGCCATTTTTCGACTTTACTGTTATATTCATCATCCAGGAATTTATAAGGAATCAATCCGTAATCCTCGAGGGTTTTAATAAAGATTACTTTGTTGATCAGCAAGACGATCAATTCATTTTTAGAAAGGGAATCGTTCTCCTTGAAACTAACGTTTTTGAACTCTTCAAACCATTTCGAAAGATCCTGGAAGAAAGGCGTTTCTAATTCCGGTTTCACATACTGATCTTCAAGCATCCTAACATTATCCCATAAGCAATCATTTTCAAGGAACATGTATTGGAGTTCGGTAAATGAGATTTCAAAGAAGGGTTGATATTTTATCAGGGAATCCCTGTTAAAGAGATAAGACTCGCGAAGGTTGGTTAGAATAATGTAATCGTTTTGGGTCAGGTATTTTTGAACCTGAACCTGATGTTCTTCATATTTAAGTTTCGCCGCTTTTATTCCGGAAGGTCTTCCTTCATTATCCTCCGTTCTGAAGAATCCCGGCTTCAGCTCGATCAGGATCGGAGCCTCTTTTTTTTCCTGGACAATATAATCTGCAAAACCGGATAGGGTTTTTACTTCACTGAATCCTTCCTGATGAAATACATCCTCAACCAGATGGTGCAGTAATGTAGCCGTAGCGGTTTCCGGTTTTGATGCATAAATGATACTTTCAAGGTAATGCTTTATATGCGGATAATTGAATGACAACATCTCTTCCTGAAGGCTTTTAATATTGAGTGTTGAAATCAAATTAAGCCTTTCAAGTTCGGCAATGATCTTACGGGGATCCATTAATCTGAAATTAATTTCTGTCTGCATCAAAAGTATTGAAAATTAAGTTGGATATTTTTTTTTGTGAATAAGATTTGATAAATGGGAACTAAAGCGTTCCTTCATCCGCAAAGCTGTAGTACCGGTCATCGCCGATGATGAGGTGGTCCAGTACGGCCACATCCAGCATAAATCCAGCATCCCGGATCTTCTTCGTGATCTTTTGATCGGCTTCACTGGGTTGAATATTCCCGGAGGGATGATTATGCCCCAGGATGATGGAAGATGCATGTTGATCCAATGCGATCTTATAGATTTTTTTTGGGTCGACCACCGTACCGGATACGCCGCCTTCGCTGATGCTGCATTTCCGGATCACCTTGTTGGCTTTGTTCAGCAGGATGATCCAGAAAGCTTCATACGGCTGATCGCCCATTACGCTCCGGAAGATCTCGAAGGCATCCCGGCTGCAGGCGATCTTCTCTTTTGCCAGTACTTCCGATTCATTTCTCCTTTTTCCGAGTTCCAGCGCAGCGATCAGGGTAACTGCCTTGGCTTCCCCGATCCCGTTGAATCCCATCAGGTCATTGATGCCCATCTTTGAGATCTCAATCAAATTTTCGCCCACCGTGAGAAGAATCCGTTTTGCCAGGTCCACTGCCGACTCTGAGCGGCTGCCCGATCCAAGCAGTATGGCGATCAGTTCGGCATCGCTCAGGGAATTCTTCCCCTTCAGCTGTAATTTTTCCCTCGGTCGGTCTTCCTCTGCCCAGTTCTTGATCGGGAAATGGTTTTCGTATCTTTCCATGTTTTTTCCTCTTAATCGGAGAAAAAGCAAAAGGTAATACGACCAGAAGCATTAATTTTGAACAGGGAAATAAATTAAACTTCATGATTAACATACCTCATCCTCTCATCGAACTGCAAACCGTTGATTCGACCAATCTTTATGCGGAACAGCTTCTTAAGACGCAAAAAGTTCCGGAAGGCACCATCATTATTGCACATCAACAGACTTCCGGAAAGGGACAGGGGGAGAATAGTTGGGAGAGTGAGCCCGGCAAAAATGCCACGTTCAGCATGATTTTATTTCCTGAGTTCCTGTTGCCCGGGCAGCAGTTTTTATTGAATAAAACGATCGCAATGGGTGTTCTTGATTTTCTTGCCCGGTTTCAGATTGAAGAGAGATGTTCCATTAAATGGCCGAATGATATCTATGCCGGGAATCGCAAGATCGGTGGGATCCTCATTCAGAATACTGTTTGTGGAACTGTGTATGAATCGTGCATTGCCGGGATCGGTGTCAACATCAACCAGGAAACATTCCATCCCGGCCTTCCCAACCCGGTTTCCCTGAAACAACTAACTGGAATGAATTATCCTGTGAAGAATGCCGTGGATTTCATTGTTGCACGCATCGACGAACGCTATCAGCAGCTGCAGAAAGGATTATATGAGCCTCTTGACGGGGAATACAGGGAACAGCTTCTCGGAATCAATGAATGGAGGGATTATTTTGTTGATAAAAAGTTGATAAAAGGAAAGATCAGGGGTGTGGATGAATCCGGGATGTTGATGATGGAGATGGAGAATGAATCCATCCGGTATTTTAATCACGGAGAAGTTGAGTTTGTTTTTCCTTAGCGTTGTGGGTTTTTCTATGTGTTCTATGTGCCCCTGCCTGCCGGCAGCAGGTATGTGGTGAAAAAAAGTGGTATTTTACTTATTGTACCGTTTTCCAAAACTCACACTGAGGTAAGCAGTCAGAAAGAAACTTTGTTTGGGATTATAAGCCATGATCGCAATGGGAATGGGTGAGTAATCCAGGATGGCTCCGATCTCCAGCGCTTTAATGGCCCTGTTCCGTGTTCCGAATTCAAAATCCAGTCCGCCCTTGGCATATATACCCGGATGAAATTCCAGGTTAAGGATCCCGGTAAGAAAGGCTCCTCTTCCATAGATATTATCGAGAAAATGAATTTCAGGGTTATAGTGCTCCTCCGTTACCTGATAATCAGTGGTGTTCGTTGAATGAATGATAAAAAGATATATTGGTTTTGTAATACCGACCGAAAGTCCGCCGTAATAAAGATAGCTGAGCTGTACCCCTCCCCAATAGGGCTTCCGGTTTAAGATATGCTGGAACCCAATTCCCCCGCGGAGAAAATAAACAGAATTCAATTTCCCGTAAATATAGCTTTTGGAATCAGAATAATAGGGGTTGATGGTCTTGACCTCTTTGGCTGATTTATATGTCGTGAACTCGATTTCCCACATGAACTGTTTTAACGCTGCAAGGTTTCTGCCTTCCCGGAGTTTTAACCCCCACCCATTGCTGTTGATGTGAATTCCCAGGCTCCATTGCCTCTCAAGCAGTACATTGTCGAGCGTATCGCTGAGCGCCGGGGTTTCTTCCTGCGCATAGCAAGAAATGCTGAAAGAACCCAGCATGCAAAGGAAGATCGCAAGGATAAACTTACGCATGGATGAAAAAGATGGAGTCAGAAAGCAAAGGTAAAAAGAAAAAAGACAAAAGGGAAGACGATAACGGCTTCCCTTCACTCAAAAAATTTTTATCGACGAGGATCGGTCAACGCCGCTCAATTTGATATCTTTGCCTGTCTCCTCCGTACGCGGCGCATTTTGAACTGGAAGTACAGGAAACAGTAAGCATGGCAATTAACAGGAGAACCGATATCGCTGCAATAACTTTTTTCATGTTATTCAATGGGGTTTAAATTATATATTGCAAAGTAAATGAATTCCAATGATATAAACAACATATTTCAAATATTATTGTTTTAAAGTTATTAACTACAGATTGTTTAAGAATATGGGTGACATCAATCCTTCCATTGAAGAAAGCTGGAAATCTGTTCTTTCCGCGGAATTTAATAAACCCTATTTCCTGGAATTGAAGGATTTTTTGCTGGAAGAGAAAAAAAAATTCAGGGTATTTCCTCCGGGGCCCCTCATTTTTAATGCCTTTAACCATACTCCTTTCGGGAACGTGAAAGTGGTGTTTATTGGCCAGGATCCTTATCACGGCTATGGCCAGGCCCACGGATTGTGTTTTTCCGTTCCCAACGGCGTTCCCAAACCGCCTTCCCTGGTCAATATCTTTAATGAACTTGAAAATGACCTTGGCATCAGCCCACCTCCTCACGGGAACCTTGAAAAGTGGGCCGACCAGGGGGTGCTGCTGCTCAATGCAACCCTGACCGTAAGGGAAAACCAGGCCGGATCGCACCAGCGAAGAGGGTGGGAGGCATTCACCGATGCGGCCATCCGCCAGCTTTCTGCACAAAAGGATGGAGTGATATTCGTATTATGGGGTAACTTCGCCATCGCAAAGAAAGAACTTATCGATTCAACCCGCCATCCTGTCCTTACGGCTGCGCATCCTTCCCCACTTTCTGCCAGCAAGGGATTCTTTGGCTGCCGCCATTTCTCAAAGATCAACGAGATCCTCAGGAAACAGGGGAAACAGGAAATCGACTGGAGGCTTTAATTAACAGACACTTCATTTATCTTTAACCAGAAAATCCTATGAGACACATCTGTAAAATCCGGAAAATCTTTATTCTCTCATTGTTACTGCTGATTTTATGCTCCTGCACAAAACATCATTCACTCGAAATAACTCCCATCAATTATGGCAACATCATCTTTACATTTTCGCATAAGGTAAACGGGGAATCATTGAAATTAGATAACATGCTTTATCAAACTTCCCTCGGAAACAGCTATGAGGTCACTGATCTCCAGTACTTCATCTCCCGCGTTTCGTTGCATTCTGTAAAAGGGAAATGGCACGACATAACGACCGATAATGGGATCCATTATACTGATGCACGGAACAACTATTCCTGCTCATGGTGGGTGAACGACCTTTTGCCAGCCGGAACCTATGATACGGTTGCTTTCATCTTCGGGCTTGATGAGAAGCAGAATACCTCAGGCCGTTTTACTGATCCCCCGGAAAGAGATATGTTGTGGCCTGACGTGCTGGGCGGAGGGTATCATTATATGAAGATGAACCTGAAATGGAAAAACGATACCATGGCTCAATCGCTGCCATTTATGTTCCACCTGGGCATCGGCCAGGTTTACGCAGCGGATACCGTAACCCCGGATTCCATCATCGGCTTTGTTCAGAATTATTTTCGGGTCAGCCTTCCTTGCAAGCTGGACCTCACCGCCGGCGGCTATCACCAGGTTATGCTGCAGATGAATGTGGATCGGTGGTTCGACGGGCAGAATGCATTTGATTTCTCTGCCTACCCGAACGGGATCATGCAGAACCAGGAAGGAATGTTCAAGGCTTGCTTGAACGGAAGGAAAGCATTCAGCGTAACCATCACAAATTGAAAATGAAAAATGAAAAATGAAAAACAAAAGTTCATTATGTAGATTATTCAGATACCCGCCTTTTCCAATCTATCTTCTATTCTTAACTTTCAGTTTTCTATTCATCTCCTCTTGTACGAAAAAGACTGAACCCGCACCGGCGTTTCATGCCACGCCCTATACGATTCAAATACCTCTTCATTTTCCCCGTGAACTGAACATCCCTGCGGATAACCCGATGACGGTCGAAGGCATTATGCTCGGCCGGTATTTGTTCTATGATGGCCGCCTCTCCGGACGTCCCGGCCCCGATTCCCTGATGAGTTGCGCCACCTGCCACATCCAGACTCATTCATTTGTCTGCGGGATCGATCACCCGGTGTTTACAGGCGGGCGTCCCCATGGGCTGACCGGCATCCCGACGCCCCATTACATGCTCCCGATGATTAACCTGATTTGGACAAATCATGGGTATCTGTGGAACGGGAAGGTCGCTGAAGATAATCCGCAGGCAGGGTACCGCAACATCGAAGATATAGTGGGCATGGCCATCATGGCGCCCCACGAGATCCATGGAGATACGAATCGCACCAAGGCAATGATCCAACAGATAAAGGGATATCCCGAACTGTTCACCAAGGCCTTTGGCAGCAGTATCGTAACAGAAAAAAACATCGCCAGGGCCATTGCCCAGTTTGTCCGTACCCTGATCTCAGCCGATTCTAAATTCGACCGCTTCATGCAGGGAAAAGTCCAGCTTTCAGGTTCCGAATTGAACGGGTATGTATTGTTCATGACCGAACAGGGAGGCGATTGTTTTCATTGCCATGGCGGCGACGGGAACCCGTTATTCACTACAAACCTCTTCTACAATAATGGAAAAGATGCTGTTTTTACCGATCCCTACGACCGTTTTTCCATTACCGGCAGCGCCTCCGATATCGGTGCCTACAAGGCGCCCACACTTCGGAATCTTGTTTTTACAGCTCCCTACATGCATGATGGAAGGTTCAAGACGTTGGATGAGGTTATTGATTTCTATAGCTCCGGGTTGGTGTGGTCGCCTTCGATCAGTCCGCTTATGCACCACATTGCTACGGGTGGAGTAAGACTCACCCCATCTCAGAAAGCCGACCTGAAAGCCTTCTTACTGACATTCACCGACAGTACATACGTTACAAACCCTGCATTTTCGAGGCCATCAAAAATGCCCGATGAATAAAATGATTTTGTTAGATTAGCAGAAATTAACACAACATCATATGCTTGCCTTTCCCAATGCCAAGATCAACCTGGGACTGAATGTAACCGGAATCCGCACCGATGGATTTCACGATATTGAGACAGTGCTCTTTCCCGTTGCTTTCCGCGATATTCTCGAGATCGTACCTTCCGGTGAGCAGCAGGTTGAGTTTCGTCATTCAGGGTTGACTATTCCGGGGAAGGGAGATGAGAACCTATGCCTCCGTGCGTATCATCTTATTAAGTCCGGATTTCAGATCCCAACGGTCAGGATGCACCTGCATAAAGTGATCCCGATGGGAGCAGGACTGGGTGGAGGATCATCCGATGCTGCATTTACGATAAAATTACTGAATGATCTTTTCTCCCTTGCCCTGACTCCTGACCAAATGATGGATTATGCCGGTAAACTGGGCAGCGACTGTGCATTTTTTATCGATAACAAGCCCGTTTTCGCAATCGGAAGAGGGGATCAGTTTGAACCCGTTGAACTGAATCTGGCCGGTTATTCCATTGTCATCGTTATTCCTCCCGTTCATGTGAGTACGACAGAAGCCTATGAATATGTTGCAGTAAAAAAACCGGTTGAAAGCCTCCGGTCTATCCTGAAAGCATCTCCCGGTGAATGGAAGCATCGCCTGGTAAACGATTTTGAGCGTTCGGTATTTCAACGTTATCCCGGGATCCTGCAGATAAAGGAAAAGCTCTATGAAGCAGGTGCAGTTTATGTATCCATGAGTGGAAGCGGGTCGGCAGTGTATGGCTTGTTTGATCAACTCCTGCCGGATCTGAGTTCTTTTGCGGGTTGCAGTACCTGGACAGGGAAGTTGTCCTAAAAAAAAAGCCCTGCGGTTGCAGGGCTCAAGGTTAAAAGTAAGCTGAATATTTGTTAACTACAGGAGTTTAACATTTACCGCATTCAAACCTTTTTTGCCTTCTTTCAGCTCAAAAGTTACTTCATCATTTTCCCTGATCTCATCAATAAGACCTGATACATGTACAAAGTATTCTTTTTCTGATTCATTGTCTTTAATAAATCCGAATCCTTTGGATTCATTAAAAAATTTCACTTTTCCTTCTTTCATAATAATATGTTAAAAATATCGGCAAAGGTAGTCAAAATAATGATATAATATCAAAATTACTTTTAATTTATCATTTTAACCTCTGAATCTGCCTCCAGGCATGTCAAAATACCCTGTAAACAGTAGGTTAACGCAACTTATAGCACATAGGACACTATAGATTAGGAAAGTGAATTTATTCTTTACCTATGGAATATGGAAGTGGAATCATTTCTTTCAAATTCCACTGCAGCAACATGAGCCCAGCCATCGTCGAAGGTCCTAACGATCTGATATTTTAGGCTTTTTCCGATCGGGATATTTTTTGTTTCCCACAGATAAAACAGGAGGCCGTATTTTGTAGGCTTTGCAAAATTGACCGAAAAAGGAAGAGGGTTTCCTGTCAGAAAACCATTCCTGGGATCTTCGATGCCCTGGTAGATCGGGAAATTTGCCTCAATTGTATCCTTACTCCAGTTTTGTTCGGCCCAGTGTATCGCTTGCTGGCTGACATTCACCACCAGCTTGTACGACATATCGCAGGTATCCGGCGATTGTGACATGTTTTTATGTCCAAGCACTACCCCGTAACCGCAGAAGAAGAGGACCAACACCCATTGGATCACTGTGAGGTTTGGGAATATTTTTTCGAAGAGTACGATGGCTGTATAGGTGCCGCCCAGCACAATGAATGGGATGACGTAAAGAATGTAGCGGGTCAGGTAATAGTTGATGTCGGCAAAGATGAATGCCAGGAGAATAAATAGTGTGAATGTGTAAATGATCTTCCCCTTCGGCTCGATCTTTAACAGCTTTGAAAAAAGGTTCAGCACGATCCCTGCCAGGAATGCAACCCCGACCATCCATCTGCCCTGCCAGATGAACATATCCTGGAAGATACGTCCTGCTCCTTTTGAAAGTTTTTCCATCTCCCAATGGATGTATCCCATGTGCTCGGGAAAGAGGAACCAGCCGTTTTGGATTTTCTGGATAATGAGGAAGAGTCCGAATACGAATAGGGGAGTGGCACCCAGCAAAAACAGCCGGAACCGTTTCAGTGTAAAGAAATCTTTATCGGTGATGGATTCGATGAATAACAGGATCAGTGCAGTCAGCGGGATGACGATGGCCGATTCTTTTGTCATCATGGCCAGGGAGCCGAAGATAGCATAGAGGGTCCACTTTTTTTTCAGGATCCCATAGATACATCCCAGTGTGAAGAATGTGAGCATCATCTCCGGAAGGATCTGTACCGATAAGGTGAAGAAGATGGGCTGGGCAGAGAGAAGGATGGTGGCAATGAAGGCAACTTTCCCGTTGAAAAGGTTTTTTGCAATTATGAAGAACAATACCAGCGTGGCGATCCCGAGGAAGAGTGCAAAGAGGTGGCCAGCGATGATGGTTTCGCCGAAGATTTTAAAGACGAGGGCGTTGCAGAAAGTAAACAGCAGTGGATGCCCGCGTGAAAAAAGGGGGTCGAGGCTTCCGGGTAAAAGGCTGATGTGGCCCGCATCTTTCATGTGGAATGCGGCCGGTACATATACGCCCATCTCATCCCAGTAGTATGGTATGTTAACATCGTGGAGCTTACATAAAAAGAAAACGAGAATCGCCGCAGCCGTCAATAACTCATAGTGGCGGTTTTTTACCAGTTTCCATAATGGATTCATAAAACAAGGCTGTTTTAATTGGATTTGATGTGTCAAAAATAGGAAATAAAATTAAGTAGCGAAATGGCGAAGTAGCGAAATGGCGAAAATTTCGTCACGCGTTACGCGTAACGCGTTACCAAATTATCAATTAATCCAGCATCTAGCATCCAGAATCCAGAATCGTTTTTCAATTACCATCATCTTCCTAATAAAACAATCCCCGCCCACATGTAGGGCAACGAAGTTTCCGGCCTGGAAATCATCTTCAGCTTTACCTCACGCAAGGCGGCGCTATAATTCTTACCGGAAAAATAACTCCGGTAAAAGTTCAGCATGAATTCACAGGTCAGATGATCCGGGATGCTCCAGAGTGAATAAACCACGTTTGAGGCGCCGGCAAGATAAAAGCCACGGGTTAAAGCGAGCACACCTTCTGTCAGGGTGACCTTGCCTTCACCGGTTGAACAGGCGCTCAATACCACCAGTGAAGCATCCAGCTGCAGGTTGCTGATCTCATCAAGGTGCAGGAGTCCGTCATCCTTATCCTGATGGCCAATGGAATGATTGCTTTTTGAAAAAACCAGGGCCGAGTTCATCGGGTCGCTTTCAGAGATGAAACTGTGTGTTGCGATATGGATATGGGTGTTACCGGGAGCATGTAACCGGAAGTTTCTTTCCGTTGCAGAGGTGTCAAGAAATACCAATTGATGCCCGGGCTCTTGCCCGAACAATCCTGCAATACCTGAGACTTCTTTCAATGCAAAAGGAAGAGGATTCAGTGATACCGGTTTATCAGGAGTATTTCTGAAAACAGGCGTAAAACCGGCAAAACCATAAGAGGTTGTTAGCAGTCCGGCCTTTGCTGTATCTTTGAACCAGGCTTCAGCTGAGAAATGATAGTTGATCTCGAAATCCCTGATCAGGTAATGCCAGGAAGAAGAATTTGTGCCTGAAGCTTCGATGGGATCTTCACGTATCAGCGTCTCGAAAGGAAAAAGTGAAAGTTCTTCATCGGGAATAATAATTAGTCGCCGGATACCATTTAACCGGGGCTCTATCGGAGCTATGAGACAATTGTATAAACTACGGCTCAGGGATGAAAAGTTCCGGATTCCTGCACCTTTTAATTGGTGCAGGCATTCCTTTAAGGCCACTTTAAAAGAGGGGGGCAGTGTGACTCTCTTCATCGATGACCCATCGGGCCGGATCAGGAATAGATAGATGACGGAATCAATATAGAGATATTCAAGCATCGCCTCATCATTCCTTAAACTTTTCATGATCATGGAAGGATGTCCCTTCCTTTCATGCTGTGTTTGCAAAGGATAATCCGGATAAAATATATCGATCTTTTTTCGCAGTGAATCCAGTTGCAGCTTAAGATCGATCACCTTGTTCTGCAGTTCATTCATCCCTGAAAGCTGAGAGGGTCCGGGTGAAGGATCTTCCTTGACATATTTTCTGGAATAAAAAACGATCTCATCTTTCAGTTCTCTGATTTTTTCCATGATGGAATCAGGAACCCCGGAAAGTTGCATGGAACGGTTTTCCTCCATGTCTTCCAGCAACATCCTGTTTTTGCTTGCATCAACCAGGGAAAAAAGAACATCAAAGTCCGGTATTCCTTTTTTTTCCTTAAGGAAGAAACCGGATTCTATGGCTCCGGCCAGGATCGATTTTGTGGATTCATGAAATGTCATGCGGGATGATCCCTGACCGAAATCCTTGCTGATATGATCGCAGATCTTTAGCGCCGTGAGAAAATCATTAAAAGAGAGGGATAAGGAAACTGCATCGAAGCCAGTATGAATTGCTGACTGCAGCCGGCTTCTGCCCCTGAACTCGAAAATTTTATAAAGGTCCAGAAGGTCAGGCTCATACCTGCTGATAGTTGCTTCGTCAATACTGAAATTAATTGAATCCGGAAGAAGGGTCGCCATCGCTTGGTTATAATATTTTATGGATCTTTCCCATTCTTTTTGCCGGGTCTGAATATCTCCCTTGAAAAGGTAAACCCTTGAGCTTTCATGTTTCATGTTTGTTCCTGTTGACTTTATCAACTCCAGGCAATTTTCCAGGCATGACATTGCTGAATCCACCTGCCCGAACCGGGTATAACACTCCGCCATGCCTTCGTTCGATGAGATCAGGATATTCATTGATGAAATGCTGCTTCCGGCAGTAAG
>Ga0208566_1001406_pt1 | contig 14016 bp, 14 predicted proteins | sample PL_2010_150m_FD_184159 | JGI IMG/M metagenome (GOLD analysis project Ga0208566, IMG submission 184159) | Freshwater microbial communities from Powell Lake, British Columbia, Canada to study Microbial Dark Matter (Phase II) - PL_2010_150m... | ecosystem: Environmental > Aquatic > Freshwater >...
GCAGCGCGCCGGCTACTACCGGCAGGAACGCATCCGAAAAGATGGCGGTCGATGGGCATGGATCAAGACGGTTACCGACGTTCCCGAATCACCATCCCCGAGTTTGCCGGGGATGGTGAACACCATACCTGGTGAAGCCATGGATGGAGCCGCCATGCATGGCTCGACCATCCATGGCGCCGCCATGCCTGGCCAACTAGGGGATATACCAATAGGAGGTAAACAAGGAGGAAGTAAACAAGAGGAATTACCACCACCAGGATTTGAGCAGGTAAAAACACCACCACCACCGTCATCCACCGCGCAGAAGCGATCCACAGCCTCAACCAAAACGGCTCCGGTGGTGGCGGATCTGGATGACCTGGTCACCGCTGCCTATTGGCAGGCTACGCAGTCAGGCAAGCCCATCAAGAACCCGTCAGCATGGCGAACCCGGGTGCGACAACGCCTGCAGGCAGGAGCGAGTCAGGAAGACCTTCTCTGCCTTGAGGCGTGGCAATCACATCTCGATGCCAAAGCGCGCCATCAATCCGAGAAAGACAAGCGGGTGGCCACGATGGAGCAGGTTGCCGACCCGGAAACGGCCAGGCGGCACCTTCGCAATTTTCGGCGAAAGCACCCCAACTCGATCGATGGCGAAACGACGGCAATCCAACATCAAGATGACGGAAGGACACCACAATGATTCTGGCAATCCTCAATACCAAGGGCGGCGTCGGCAAGACCACTACCGCACTCAACCTGGCCATCGCCTGCAAGCTGCGCGGCCGTGATGTCCTCGCCGTGGATGGTGACCGGCAGGGCACCCTGATGGCCGCGCTCTCGGGCCGCGAGATCGAACCCACGATTCCCTGCGTCCATTACCCCGATGGTCAGGCGCTGCGTCAGCAAGTGACGCTGGCCAAGGATCGCTATACCGATATCGTCATCGATGCCGGCGGGCGGGATTCGACCGCCATGCGCGCTGCACTGGTCCTGGCTGATCACGTCCTCATTCCGCTGCAACCCCGATCCTTTGACCTTTGGGCGTTGAATGACATGACCGGTTTGCTGGCCCAGGCACGAGCCACCCGGGATATCTCGGCCTCCGTCTTCCTCTGCATGGCTGATCCGACCGGCAGCGACAACGCCGCAACGGCCGGATCGCTGCCGCCGGGTGTTGGCTATGTCGATGCGCCCGTGGTGCGACGGAAGGCCGTGGCCAGCATTGCGGCGATGGGCTGTTCGATCCTTGAATTCCCAGCCAGAGACGAGAAAGCCGCCCATGAGTACCGTTGCCTGGCGGCGGCCGTTTTCGGTTGGCCATACGTTGAAACAACGGAAGGATGACGGTGAACCGATGGTGAAACAACGGAAACCTGATGCAGCGCCACTTCAGGCCGATATCGATGATTTCATCGATCAGGCGCCGGACGGCAGGAAGTCGATCAAGCGGGCGGGGAGGAAATGCGCAATCACCGTTTCAATTGATCCAGCCGTCCTGGAGCGGCTGGATGATTGGGCAAGAGGCAGGGGGATCAGTCGGGCGGCGGCAATTGCCGTGGCGGTGGCAAAGTTGAAATAGATTACTTTGGTCGCAAATCGATATCGTCGATTCTGACTGACTTGATATGTACGGCTAACTGCCGTATCATCAGTTCAGGAGGATCATGCCATGTCTGCAACTGCTGCCACAGCTCGTCTCGAAGCCAGAATCAGTACCGATCTGCACGCGATGCTCAAGCGTGCGGCGGAGATACAGGGGCGCACCATGACCGACTTTGTCGTGTCTGCGGTCCAGCTTGCGGCCCAGGAAGCCATCGAAACTGCGGAAGTCATTCGCTTGTCGCTCGCTGATCAAGAGTGTTTTGCTCAAGCCCTGCTGGCACCGCCGCGTCCGGCCCCAGCCTTGAAACGTGCGTTTGCCCGGCGTCGCAAACTGATTAGTGCCGAGTGAGCAGGGCCCCGTTTCGGATCGCACTGTTGAATGCCGAGCATGATCGCTCGGCATTCAACAGTGGTTCCAAGCCCCTGGATAGCTATCTAAGGCAGCAAGTTACCCAGGACAGCCGACGCCGCATAACAGCCTGCTTCGTTGCGCTGGATACCGATAACAGAATTGCCGGCTACTACACGCTGGCATCAGCAAGTTTGCCGCTGTCAGAGTTACCAGCCGACATCGGCAAAAAATTACCTCGATATCCTTCTGTTCCGGCGGTTCGGTTAGGCCGGTTGGCGGTCGATCAAGATTTCCAGGGACAAGGGCTTGGCGGGGCATTGTTGGCCGATGCCCTTGATCGAGCCATTCGTTCCGAAATAGCTGCGTTTGCGATGGTGGTCAATGCCAAGGATGACCGTGCTGCAATGTTTTATCACCACCATGGGTTCATTATTTTGCCGACGGCAAAATTGACTTTGTTTTTACCATTGGCATCGGTACCGAAGTAGTTTTATCCTCATGGGTGGTTGGGCAGCACATCGGCCTTATGTGGAGCGCTACATAAGGCCGAGGAGCAGTCCGATCCACAGGTCGACAAGGCAGGCCGCTTCGGCCGACGACCGGGCTTCGGCCACTCCGGCCATTGACGTACGTCGCCGCCAACGGCAGCAACGAATCGGTCAGCGGTCGTAGCGGTTCTACGCGATCTCGAAGGCGACTAACAAATCGGCCGGTACCGCCTCGTGGAAAACCATGCCACAGTCAGTCACCAGCGTCCTGAGCTGGAAATCGGGGCCCACCAGTCCTATAGCTCCACGGGTGTTATGATCAAACAATTCGCGCCGAATCAACGTGTTACTTTCGTAATACAGAAAACACTCGCTGCAAGGGGAGAAAATTTTTCCGGGTTTTCGGTCGGCTGCCGATCAAAGAGACGAAGCGGGCCAAATTCCCCGCAAGAAGCTCTTGAGTAAGGAGGAATATGGCTCCGCCCCTGATCAAAAAGACCGCGCAAGGGGACCTCTATTCGCGCCCGTCCTCAGTCGAAGCGCAGATCGACGAGGTTGCCAAGCTCAGTCCACCTGAACTGAAGGCGCGACTTGACGTCACGAACCCCAAGCAGGAGGGCTTTCTACGTCCCGAGACATTGGTGCATCTGCTGCGGCAGGGCATCGCGACCGACAGCATGAAGACGTTCAATGTCGTCCTGCCGGTCCTTCTGAAGCGTTGCGAAAAGACGCTAGAAGGAAAAATATTCAATTTCCTTCCCTCCGCTGACAAGCTGCGCGAGGACATCTTGGGACAGTTCGCTGAACTCCTCGCCAGTGATGGCCGGGGCGATATTCCGGACGAGCTCGATTTCTATGAATGCAGGTTCAACAGCGCCTTTCGGACCTTCTGGATCAGTTGCGTCCGGGAAGTTGGGCACTCGGGCCAGTTCGCTGCGGTCGAGTCCGAAGAGGAGCTGGACGAGTTGTTCGCCGATGAGGAGCCTCTGAAGGGCATTTCAGATTCCCTGCACAACGACACGCCGGAAACGCGTCTGCGCATGAAGCAATTGCTCCAGGCGATCGAGACGTTACCCAAAAAGGAACGCGATGCAGTCGTGCTCGTCCACGTCATGGGCTTCAAGGAGGAGTCCAACGACCTTGACGAGGAGACAGCCGCGACCAAGTGCAACTGCACGGGTCGCACCATCCGCAACCGGCTCGCCAGCGCCGCGGCCAAGCTGGACCGATTCCAGGAGGACCAATGAAATTCACACAATCCGCGGACGCCACTTCACTGCGCGCCGCCTGCTACGAAATCTCGATGGCAAAGGACGTACCGGACGCCGCCCTGCTTGACGAGGTCGTACGCCGTTATCCGCAATTCGGCAGCGAACTCACTGAATTTGCGATCCTGGTCGCGCTGGACGCACTGCGTGAATGCGCAGGCGCCCACGAGGTTGTGCCCGAGGGCGGCGACTCCGTCAGCCCGGCGGTCAGTCGTGCCATGAGCCGTTTCCACAATCGTCTTCACGCTGAAAGCCTCAACGCGGCGGCTCCGGCAAAGAAGCCCGCCATGGGCGAAGATGTGAATCCGTTCAGTGGGCTCTCGCGGCAGGAGTTCCGGAATCTTGCTGCTCGCCTAGATACGACAACTGTCTTTGTGAGCAAGCTGCGTGATCGAGAGATTGAGCCGGATACCATGACATCCGGGTTTCGCGAGTACGCTGCGGCGGAAATGAACGTACCCGTTGAACTCCTGAATGCGCATCTCGATGCCATGCGTGGCAGTGCTGTTGTGCCGGCAAGGTTTCACAAGGCTGATGGCAAGCCATCCCACGGCGAACGGCAAACGTTTGAGGAAGCTGTGAGAAACTCGGGCATGACCGAAGAGCAGCGACGCAAGTTCCTGGAGCTTTGATGTGGACGCGTTCGAGCTGATCCGGCGTGAAGCAGAGAGACTGCATGGGGCTGTCGTCGCCAAAGGCGCCGATCCGTTTGAGCCGTACGCGCTGGTTCTTGCCGCCGCGACTCACCTCGACCTCGAAATCTATTGGCTCCCCATCGGTGATCCGGCGCTCAAAGGCGGGCGCGCGCTGTTCGACGACCAGGGCGGAGCGATCTTGTGCGAGAACGTCGAAGACCCGATCGAGCGCGCGCAACTTCTCGCCCATGAGATCGGCCACGCAAAGCTTCATACAGCAGGCGGGTCCTGCACTGAACATGACATCGACCCGTCCCGCACAACGGAAGCTGCACCGGTAGGGCTGCAGAGGGTCGAAGACTACGGGGCGCGCGAGCGGCGAGAACTGCAAGCCAACGTTTTCGGTCGGGAGCTTCTGCTTCCCCGCGGGTTCGCGTGCGACCTGCACAGTCGAGACGGGCAATCGGCGTGTGCGCTGGCCAAGCGCACCGGCCTGCCGCTGGCGCTGATCCGCCAACAGTTGTTCGACGCTTTGCTGCTTCCTGCTTGGTCGCAGGACAACGTCCCTCAGTCGCAGGAGGTAGGCAGCTACCGCCCTGACCCCGGCCAGGACCGCGCCGCCGCACACCGGAACTCCGCCTTCCAGCTGCAGGCCGGTCCCGGCACGGGCAAGACGCGTACCCTGATTCGCCGCGTCACTTCCCTTGTCGCGGAGGGCGTCGATCCAGCCTCCATCTTGGTGCTCACGTTCTCGAATCGCGCGGCAGGCGAACTATCCGAGCGACTGATCGCCGCCATTCCCGATGCTGCGCCGCGACTATGGATCGGCACATTCCACGCGTTCGGTCTAGATCTCGTGCGTCGGCATTACGATCGGCTCGGGCTCAGCCCCCACCCCGGCCTGTTCGATCGCAGCGACGCGATCGCAGTGCTGGAAGAAATTCTTCCGACCCTCCCACTGCGGCACTACCGTAACCTCTGGGATCCCGCGATGGTCCTCAAAGACATCATTTCGGCCATTTCGCGAGCGAAAGATGAATTGGTCGATGCCGCGGCGTACCGGCAGCTCGCGCTGCAAATGCGTGCGAACGCGAGTGACGAAAAGTCGCAGGTCGACGCCGACAAGTGCCTGGAGATCGCGGACATCTATGATCTGTACCAGCAGGCTCTCGCGAGACACGGCGCGGTCGACTTCGGAGACCTGATCATGCGGCCCGCGCGACTGCTGGAATCAGATGAGGAAGTTCGCCTCACGGTGCAACTGCGGCATCGCCACGTTCTGGTCGACGAATATCAGGACGTCAATCGGGCCAGCGCGAGGCTTCTCAAAGCGCTCGCCGGTGACGGGCAGCGGCTCTGGGCAGTGGGCGATGCACGCCAGTCAATCTATCGCTTTCGCGGGGCATCGTCCACGAACATGGTCCGGTTCGTAAAGGACTATCCCGGCGCATCGGTCGACAGGTTGGAAGTGAACTACCGTTCCAGCGAGCAGATCGTCGAGACGGCAGAGGCCGTCGCGCCGCACATGGGCGCGTCGCAAGGAATGCTCCCGCTCGACCTCACGGCAGATCGCGGTCGTGGTCCCACACGACCGCAGATCCGCCGCTTCGAAACGCTGCAGGACGAAGTCGCTGGGATCGCGGCAAGCATTCTCGAGCTGGAGCGCCAGCAGGTACCTTTGCGCAAGCAGGCCGTGCTGTGTCGGTCGAACGCGCGTCTGAATGACATCGCGTCCGAGCTCGAGGCGCGAGGCATCCCAGTTCTTCACCTGGGAAGCCTGTTTGAACGCGACGAGGTTCGCGATCTTCTCGCGCTACTGAGCCTCGCGGTCGATCCCTTTGCGGACGGTCTGGTCCGCGTGGGCGCCGTGCCGCGCTACCAATTGGGTCTGCAAGACGTCTACGCAATCAGCCGCTACTTGCGGACCAGCCCGTGCGAGCCGATGGCTGGCCTTGCGGCGGCCCTGCGCGGCGCGGAGGTGTCGGACACAGGGCGCGCGGGACTTGCTCGTCTGGTCGAAGATCTCGCGGGCCTCGCCTCGCATTCGACCCCTTGGGAGTTCTTGTCAACCTACCTGCTGGACAGGACTGACCTGGCACTGCGATGGGCGCAATCGACGACGACGACTGACAAGGTCCGAGCAGTCGCGGTCTGGCAATTCCTGAACTTCGTTCGCGAGCAAGGTCCCGTTGCAGGTGGAAGGCCGATCCAGCGCACGCTCGATCGCGTCCGGCAGCTGGTCTTGCTCGCCGAAGAGCGGGACTTACGTCAGGTCCCTGCGGCCGCGCTCCACCTCGACGCCGTCCGGTTGATGACCGTTCACGGGAGCAAAGGCCTGGAATTCGAAGCGGTCCACGTCCCAGGGCTCACGGTCACGAGCTTTCCTTCGTCGTACAAGCCGCAGCGTTGCCCGACGCCCGCCGGAATGATCGTGGACGCGCTCGGCTCGCCCGCAGACGAGGCGCGTCGCTCCCAGGAGGACGAAGAGCAGTGCCTGTTCTTTGTCGCGCTATCGAGGGCGCGAACGCATCTGCGGCTGTACTTGTGCAGCCGCCAGCCAAACGGCAAAGCGCGCGGGCCCTCGGCCTTCCTCGATTGGCTTCCCCCGACGCTGGTCGATACCGTGCCCCAGCCCGCCCAGCTTCCCTTGCCCACCGATGCGTCGCGCCCGCAGCCGATCGCGATCACGTGGGCGGCGGACTGGCGGCTCACCGACAGCCGCTTGGGGTCTTATGAGAAGTGTCCGCGAAGATTTTTCTATACCCACGTGCTGCGCTTGGGGGGCGCCAGGAAGCCCACCGCCTTCTCGCAAACGCACGATTGCTTGTACCACCTCTTGCGGTGGATGGGCGAGCAGCGCAAGACGGATCAACCGACGATCGAGCAGGCTGAAGCCGCCTTCGAAAACATTTGGCAGGAGCATGGACCGACCGCGCATGCTTTCGCCCAGGACTACCGGCGGGTTGCGTCGCGACTGGTCGCCGCTTTCGTCGCCTCCGGCGCCGGGCGGCGCTTCCGGAATTCCGAAGCGCTGGTGATCGATTTGCCCAACGGTCAGGTGATCGTGGAGCCGAGCGAAATCGCCGAACTGCCGGACGGCTCGGTGGTCGTGCGACGCGTGCGCACCGGCCACAAGCGCAGCGACGAGTACGACCGCTTGGAATACACGCTTTACCAGCTTGCGGCGCAAGCGCGTTTCGGCGCGGGCGTGGTGGTGCAGGCCCTGCACTTGACCGATGAGACCGCCGAAGCTGTCTGCATTACGGCGACGAAGGTGAAGAACCGACAAGAGAACACTGTCAAGATGCTGGCCGGCATCGCGGCAGGCCGATTCGCGCCCGAGCCGGATGCTGTCACCTGCCCGCGCTGCCCCCATTTCTTCGCGTGCTCCGCGCTCGCTGCGGGCGCTCTCGACTTGACCTGATCGCGAGATCGATTTCCGGTTTCTGCTACCGAGCCCGATTACACGGGTAGGGGCGAAGAGAAGCATGGGGCTTCGCACTTCGGACCCGCGGAGCGCGAGCTATGAAATCGATCGACATCTTCTACCAAGGCGAGAACATCGCCGGCATCGAGCATCTGGGGGCCACCGACGACCGCACGTTCGGCGAACTGCAGGCCCGCCTGGCCGTCCAGCACGGCCTGCCGCCCGACGTGCTGATCTTCATCGAGGGCGATGAGCGGCCAATCGAGCACGGTGTGCACATCGCCGCGCGCAGCGGCGATCGCGGCGTTACGGTGCACGTGCACCGCTGCCGGCACGTGAACGTGGCGGTCACGTTCAACAACACGACGAAGGAACACCTGTTCTCGCCGGCCAGCACCGTCGGCCACGTAAAGCAGTGGATGGCGGAGCACAAGTTCGACATGACCCAGGACGACGCGAGCGAGCACCTCCTGCAGCTTGCGGGTACTACCACCCGACCGTCGTCCAGCACGCACATAGGCGCCCTGACCGACGGTAAGACCTGCGCGGTCGCGTTCGACCTCGTGGCCGACGAGCGAGTCAACGGCAGCGGCGGAGAGACGGCCTGATGGACCCGGACCAGCGTGCCTTCGAGGCGGACCTCGCGAAACCGGCGTTTCGCCTCGGCGTCGCGCGAGGCCGCTGGCGCCACATCACGACGCAATGGCCCTACGCGTTGTTCGCGGTGACGGCCATCGACGGGACGGAACACGTGTTGCGCCTGCACAGCGGCGGCTTTCCCGACGTGCCGCCGACAGGCGGGCCATGGGACCCCCAGGCCAACACGATCCTCGCGTTCGAATGCTGGCCGCGCGGCCGCGGCGGCCGCCTCTCGGCCGTCTTCAGGACCGACTGGCAGGGCGGCACCGCACTGTACCTGCCGTGCGACCGCGTCAGCATCGCGGGCCATCCTAACTGGCGTAGCGAAATGCCTTCCAAGATATGGCGTCCGCGCGACGGTATCTCCCAATACCTGGAACTCGTTCATGAACTTCTCAATTGCCCCGACTATTCGCCGCCTGCTCTCGCCACGGCATGAGCTCTCGTGCTCGTGGTTGTTGTGGCGGCGCCTATGCAGCGCGCTACGCCAACGGGGGCGCGCGAGTACCCGCGAAAGCGGCGCGTTCCTGCTCGGGCGGATAGAGCCGGACGGGCGCCGATGCATTACGGATTACGTGCTTTATGACGATGTGGATCCGAGATGCCTGGACACTGGCATCGTGCGCTTCGACGGTCGGCATTTCGGCACGCTGTGGGCCTATTGCAAGGCACGCGGCCTTGCCGTGGTGGCCGACGTCCACGTGCATCCGGGCGCTGCCGACCAGAGCAACTCCGACCGCGCGCATCCCATGATCTCGCAGCGCGGCCACATCGCGCTCATTCTGCCGAACTTTGCAGCACCGCCGCTGCGCCGTGCGCAGGTGGGGCTCTACAAGTACCAAGGGGCGAAGCAATGGGCTGTGATTCGGCCGTCGCTGCGCGCTGACTTCTTCCACATCGGTATTTAGGAGCACATCGTGGGTTATTCGATCGCGGAAACGCTTCATCGCCTCGTCAAGCAGGCGATGGATAGTGGCGAGGTGGCCAGCCTGGCGGAGGCGCAGACTCTGTTTGCGAACTACAAGTTGCGAATCGAGATCGACGCGCAGTGGGCGCGCGAGCCGATCCAGCAAGCTGTCCTGCTAACGGCGATCGCATTGGGGTGCCGCGTCTTCTTGGGCGGCGTCGACGTCGCCGGCGAGATTGATGTGCCCTTAGTGACGCCGCTGCGCGCGGAGGCAACGCTCGCGGCTGCCGTCGCGGCCTTGGGCGCACGCGTGGCCGGCGCAGACCGGGCAGGCACGATTCCGGTGGTGTGGATCGGCCCGCGGCAGGGTCGGCGCGCGGGTTTTGCCGTGCGCACTGTCGTGGCGGGCTGGCGCGGCGGCATCATGCCGCTGGATTGCGACATCGATCTCGGGTATAGCGGCGCCATGCCGCTGGCTGCGATGCTCGCCGCAAGCTTGGCCGTCAACGAAGCCTTCCTGCATGTCAGCGGCAAGATGACCGCAGCTGGGCGTCGAATTGTCGGAATGTCCCTGTGGCGGCCCGACACCGGCGGCGACTGGCTTCAGCAACAATCCGACGGGCCTGCGCTACGCTACCTGCCGTCGAAGCTATGGCTGATTGGCTTGGGCCATCTCGGGCAGGCCTACCTGTGGGGGCTCGGCATGTTGCCCTACGGGCGTGCCGAGAGTCTTGCACTCGTGCTGCAGGACGTGGACATAATCACGCCCTCAAGCGAGAGCACGTCGGTCCTGTCGGACAGCAGCAATCTCGGGGCGCGCAAGACCCGCGCGATGGCGGCGTGGGCGGAGTCCCGTGGATTCAGTGCTTCCATCGTGGAGCGGCTATTCGCGGCCGACTTCCGGCGGCAGGCCGACGAGCCGGCCGTGGCGCTATGCGGCTTGGACAACGCGCTCGGCCGGCAGGCATTGGACCAGGTTGGATTCGACCTGGTCGTCGAAACCGGCCTCGGCCGCGGAGATCAGGACTTCCGTCGCATCCGCCTTCACACCTTGCCCGGTCGGCGCGGCGCCGCAGAACTTTGGTCGATACACCCGGCAGCCGAATCGGAAAAGACGCAGCCCGCATATTCGCGACTCTGCGATGAAGGCGTGCTGGATCGTTGCGGGATGACCTTGCTGGCAGGCAAGGCCGTGGGCGCTCCCTTCGTCGGCGCCGTAGCGGCCTCGCTGGCGCTGTCGGAGATTCTTCGCCTACTGCACGGAGCTGGCGTTCACCAGGTCATCGATGTCGATATGCTAGCGCTCGAAGAACGCGTCGCTTGCAGGAACCCGCGCGACTTCAGCACGTTCAACCCAGGTTTCGTCGGTGTGTCGGCGTAGTGTGTCTACGCACTAAGGGCGTTGCCTAACCTCACGCGACAGAAGATTACTGTTGAACTCCTCGATGCTGTAGCGCTGAAAGGCGCGATTAACTGTCAAATCCTACGACAAGCGTCACGGTCCGTTGATGGCCGTGTACCATCCGCCACACCACAGCCATGCATCTGTTACAGGCTGGCGTCGACATCAGCGTCATTGCACTGTGGCTTGGCCACGAGAGTCCCGTAACCACGCACCATTACGTCGAGGCCGACCTGACCATGAAGGACCGTGCTTTGGCCAGATTGCATGAACCGGATGTCAGGATCCAGCGCTACCGTGCGCCTGACTCATTGATCGACTTCCTGAAGACCTTGTGATTATGTGGAGATCAAAATACGCATCAGCCTCTGCCCTTCAGCGGTTGGCGCGTATCCCCAGGCTCAGGTCCACATAATCGAGCGGTCCACATGATCGGCCTTATGTGGAGCGCTACATAAGGCCGATGAGCCGACTGGCTAATACGGTAAAGATTGCTCATTCATTGCTACCGCTGCAGGCAATGTTGCAAAAATGTAGTGCCCGTCAGGAAAAATAATTCCTGCCATTCGTCCCGCCCTGTCCCTGTCAATCCCGCTGTTTTCCCGGCTGTCCCGGTGATGCCAGCGCCACTCCGAACCCTCGCTTGACACCCGTTTCCCCAGTCGATTATCTTGCGTCTCATCAACCGTGACGCGTAACGCATCGCGGCCAAAGTGGTAGCTGGCCACGCAAAACAAACAGCATTTATGAGTGGCGTTATCGGGTTCCGGTGCGCCACATTTCTAAACGGCAGCCGACATCGGCGACCGTCGGATCGAAGGACTCAAGGGAGTTCTCGTCCGTCCAGGCAGTGATAGCGGCTTCGCTCGTCCCTGCATTCCATGGCTTTACCGCTTCGGCGGTTTTTATTTTCCATCCTGGCCGTCAAAGAGACGGGACGCGATAGAAAAATCGCGCACGCCCAGATGCCTTGGGCCTTTTGATGCATTGGTGGTCATCCTGCCACTGCACTAAAACCACAACTAAAACTCACGTCCAACGCTCAAGACAACGGGGGCCGCCGAATTTCGGTGGCCAGCAGGCCAGGCAATCTGCCATCCCCGCGATGAGAGTGACCCGGCGTTGAAAGATTCAGCACCGCACCGTCGGCCGCCATGCCGACAGCCATCCCCCCGCCGGGCGCAAGCCCTTCGCGATGGTGTGCGCGTGAATCCATGGGCACGAGGCCTGCCCCAAATAGCCTCATCCCGGTCGTGATCGACGACCAGCACTCCGCAGCGACCGGCTGATTCCGGTTCAACACTCACCAACGGGTGGCGGGGATCGGAGTGCGGTTGGACCCCGGATGATCGGTGTGGGTGCGTGATCTGCACCCCGCTTCGATCCTCGCCTCCCGTGGCCGGCGTTCAGTCATCGATCACCTTTAACACACCGAATTGGAAATCAGCATGAGCAAGTTCACCACGAAACGGAATTTTGGCTATGGCAAGCAGATGGACTGGGCCGGCCATCAGGCACTGTTGGATATCTATGGCCGGGGCCATTTCGGATCGGTGGCCAGTCATACGCAACGCTGGCGGAGATTTTGCCACTGGGCACAGGTGACCCATGGCATTCGTGATGTCTGCGATATCGATCAAAGCGTTCTGGAGGCCTACGCATCCGATCTGGTCAGCCTGGTGCAGGAAGAGGTCATGGCGGTCAGCTACGCCCAGAACCTGATCGTCTCAGCGAACATTACTCTGGAAGCGTTACGTCAGGACAAGACCATCCGCATCGATTCCCCTGCGAGTTTGGTAGGGCGGCGCCAGACCGTGCGCACCACCCCACCGGACGGGTTGGATTGGACTGTCGTCGACCTGTTGGTAGCCAGCTTACGCGCGAAAAATTTGCTGCGGGCGGCCGTCATTGTCCTACTGTGCCGCAGTTTCGGTGTTCGCCTCCGGGAGGCAATCCTCGCCAACTTGGCGGACTGGCAGCGCCAGGCAAGAGAACGTGGACAGATCGATGTCAGAGAAGGAACCAAAGGTGGCCGAGGCAAGGAGGTAGAGCGTTGGGCTCCCGTCAGCGAACGAGGTTTGGCCGCTCTTCTGGATGCAGTCCGTGTTCGCAATCAGTTGAGGTGCGGACAGAACCTCCTCAAACCTGACGAGACCTTTGACGCGCTGGTCAATGATGGCGAAATCCATCGTGCCCGAAAAGTCCTGCACGAATTTGACATCAAGGGCTATCACGATCTGCGGGCAGCACGTGCTTGCGAACGCTATGAGGAGATGTCAGGGTTTCCTGCGCCAGTGAAGCAAGCAGGACCATCGCCCGACAGGGAGGTGGACTACCAGGTCAGGCTGAATCTGGCACGCGAACTCGGTCATGATCGTGTCGATGTCATGTCCGCCTACATTGGCGCTCGGCCATGAGCATTGCTACCTTGCTGAAGCGTGCGCTGCCGGGCTCAAAATCGAGCATCTCTGGCCACATTGAACGGGGTGAGCGCGTCGCGCATGCGATACAGCTGCGCTTCAGCGTCAGTGAACCCCGCCAGTGGCAGGCCAAGCATCTGCGCTGGGTAATGGAACGATGGGCAAGCGAAAAATCGGAGGCGACGCGCTATGACTACTGGCGGACGGTCCGGGCGTTGGCATCAGTTCTGAATCACTGGCCGGATTGGGAGCCGCATTTGCGAGGTGAGTGGTGCAGAGCTGGCAGAGGTGGGCGACCGTCGAAAATCTCCCATTCGAATTCATGCTGAGTCGCTGCTTTGAATCACCAGCGCTGGCAGCACCACCCACCAAGACTCCGATTTCAATCGTCCCCTGAATTCCGGATCGCCGATCATTGTCGATGAACGCCATACCAAACTCTCGACCACGGCGCGAACAATCTTGCCCTTCGGGATGTGGCCATTTTTGGCAAAGCGTCCGACGACCACACCTGACGCGGTTGTAATCTCCCGCCGGTCGCCTTGTTGAATAATGAACAGCGGATCGCCCACGGCAAGACTCGCAAGTTCTCGATGGATCGGATCGTTCTGCTGCTTATATCCAGCAAAGTCCAGGAATACGCCTCTCAGCCCAAGCGAAACGTAGCGCAGCGATAACTCGGGGCGGCGTTCGACGGTTGCCGGTAACGGGGAACGGCAGGTCATTTCGCCCGTGAGCGCTGGCGAGAATGGATTGGAACGCAGCGTTCCCTGACAAAGAACCAGATTCTCTTTCGCCCGCGTCATGCCTACATAGTAGAGGCGCCGCTCATCATCAGACGCTTCACGCCAGTCGCCGCCATCAAGGATCGCGACATGGCCGAACTCTCTT
>Ga0208566_1001407_pt1 | contig 14014 bp, 10 predicted proteins | sample PL_2010_150m_FD_184159 | JGI IMG/M metagenome (GOLD analysis project Ga0208566, IMG submission 184159) | Freshwater microbial communities from Powell Lake, British Columbia, Canada to study Microbial Dark Matter (Phase II) - PL_2010_150m... | ecosystem: Environmental > Aquatic > Freshwater >...
AGGTCGGATTGGATTGGCCGCCCTTGAACTTCTCCGCGTGCAGCGGCCCGGAAAAGCCCGCCACATTCGCCTGCATCCATGCCGTTAGGCGGGTGGTGTCGAGGGCGTCCTTTTCCGTGACCGGGCGCATGCCTGACGATTGCTTTGTCATATATTTCTATTACCTACCCGTTAGACTTAAAACGAAACCGTTTTACCTAAAAATAAGACGCTTTACATTTCCACTTAGAAAAGCATACTATCCGGATAGTATGCGTTAGATGAGCGTTTGTCTACCCCCTATCTACAACATCACTTTAGCTCTCAAGCAAGTCAACTCATCTTATTGAATTGGAGTGACAGCTTGAACCTTCTAAATATCACCCTGCTCGGCGTGGTACGCGGCTGCAAGGTGTTTACGCTTATGTTCAAACAACTGCGTTGGTAGCCTGCCGAAGTAGGTTTCCCAACAGTCAATGGCTGCTATCGCTGAATTACCCTCTTTAAGACCGCGATAGCCACGCTACATATCGAATGGCCGCTTCCATTTCTCGCACGGAATGATCGTTGCGCAGAAGAGCATGTGTGGCTATTGGAAAACAGCCGTTCAAAAGTTCATAGTTTTAGGTGCGCCAATGACAGGTCATGGCCGATTGCGGAAGTATATCCAGCAAAGGCCACCGACCGGTATGGCTGCTACCCGTTCGGCGGCCCATGCTGCCACGACCGCCCGTTCTGAATCTTGACTTTCCGGATGACACTTGCTTGGCCCGGCGGCTGCGAGGTACGCTGAGGCTGCCCGTCAAGCCCTCACGCAAAAGCTTTAGCCGGGATCACGCCGCGGTCGCAATGATCGGCGATCTCCTGCACCAGGCGCGGCAGCAGCGCCCCAGGCAGGTCGTGTCCCATGCCGTTGATCACCACCAGCGCGGCGCCGGGAATCTGCTGCGCGGTATCGCGGCCGGCCGCGAGGGGCACCAACGGGTCGCTGGCGCCATGGATCACCAGCGTCGGTGCGCTGATAGTGCGCAGCAGCTTGCGCCGGTCGCCGGAAGCGATGATGGCCAGCAACTGCCTTGCGGTACCGGCCGGCTCATAGGCGCGGCGCACGCTGTGGCCCACGCGCTGGCGCAATTCTTCGCGGGTCGACGGGTAACCGGGACTGCCGATCACGCCGAACATTTCCACCAGGTGGTCGATCACCGACTCGGTATTCTTGGGGTCGGCGGGACGGCTCAGCAGCACCTTGCGCGCCGGCTTGCTCGGCCGCGAGACCTTCCGGTTGCCTGACGACGACATGATCGACGTCAGGCTCAGCACGCGCTGCGGAAAACGCGCCGCCAGCACCTGGGCGATCATGCCGCCCATCGACACGCCGACGATGTGCGCGCGTGCTATGCCAAGCGTGTCCATCAGGCCGACGGCGTCGCCGGCCATGTCTTGCAGCGTATAGGGTGTGCGCACCGGCAGGCCGAGCGCCACTGCCGCCATGGCCAGCAGCAGATTGGCGCGCTTCTTTCCCGGCGCCCGGCCCGACAGCCCGCTATCGCGATTGTCGAAGCGGATCACGCGATAGCCGCGCGCCGCCAGTCCGTGGCAGAAGTCATCGGGCCAGCCGGTCAACTGCATGCCAAGTCCCATGATGAGCAGGATAGCCGGCTGCGACGGATCGCCGAGCGATTCGTATTCGATGTGCAGGGGCTGGCCGGTCATCGTTCAGTGCACCGCCGCGCGGATGGCACCCTTGCGCCGCGGTACCTTCGACGCTACCTCAACGACCTTGCGGCGCGGCGTCCGCACCGCAACCGGCCGCGGTTTGCGCCTTGTCGCGGGACGCACCAGCGCCAGACACTCCTGAAAGCTTTCGCGCAGGCACTGGGCGAAGACTCCCGGATCGGGCAGTTGCTCGTAGCAGGCAGTGAACGAGATGACAATCATGTCGGCATAACTGGTCACCGAAAACACCAGACCCATGCCGTCGGAAATCGGCATGATCGCCGACACATAGGTCAGGCGGGCACCATGCAGATACAGCGGCACCTGCGGTCCGGGAACGTTGGTGATGGCGCAGTTGGCCAGCGGCGCCCAGTTGCCGAGCAGGGCCGACGCCGAGCGCAGCATCTTGCTGGTGGCGGCAATCGCGGCGGAGGGAGCTTGTTCCGCCAGATCGATCAGCTCGCGCGCACTGATGGCCTGAGCCATGACGGTCGACGACGAACTGGTGGCGTGGATGGCGGCCAGCCGTTCCACCGGATCGGCAATATCGGTGCCAAGCCCCAGGCGCACCCAGGCAAATTTCGCCTGTCCCGCTGAATCGCGCTTGCTGCGCACACCCACCGGCGTTGCCGCGACCAGGCTCTCCTTGGGCAACTCACCCTGCATATCCAGGTAACGCCGCAAGCCGCCGGCGCAAACGGCAAGCACCACGTCATTGACGGTCGCCCCGTCGACCAGGCCACGGATGGCCTTGAAATCCTTCAGCGCAAAACGGCGCGTCTCGAATACGCGGTGCGGCGACACTTCACTGTTGAATCGCGTCAGGGGAAACTCCTGCGGCTCCCCCAGAAATTCCCCGGCCAATGTCTTTGTCGCCGATTTCAGCGTCGTCCAGCTGCGGCGCACCGGTTGCGCCATGCGCAACGGAAAGGTAGCCAGGTTCAGACCGGCGCGGCAGAGCAGACCGAAATTTCCCGGCGCCGACTCGGGAAACCAGGGTGCCGGCGGTGCCGGCGGCGGCGAATCGGGCGAGATGTCGTGCAGCAGGGTCGTGATTTCGTTGTCGCGGGCGACGTCGATCGCGGCATGATGGATCTTCAGCAAGACGGCGAAGCTTCCTTGCGGCAGGTCGAGAAAACTGTCCAGCCCTTCGATCACATACATTTCCCAGAGCGGGCGCTGCAGATCGAGCGGACGGGCGTGGATGCGCGAGGCCTGGATGCAGAACTGGCGCCAGTCGCCGGGCTTGGGCAGGGCGATGTGGCGGACGTGATACTCGATGTCGAAATTCTCGTCCTCGATCCAGTAGGGATAGTCCAGATCCAGCGGCACGCGCAGTATTTTCTGGCGGAAGATCGGCAACTGGCCGAGACGGCTCTCCACATGCGTCAGGATCTGCTTGAAACGGACCATGCCGCCGGGCGCTGTGGACTGGTCGTAGATGTGCAGCAGCGTGACGTTGGAATTGGCGTGGGCGCTGTCCGAATAGATATAGGCGGCGTCGTGTTCGCTGAGTTGTCGCATGGATGGCTTTCGGTGGGGGGTTCAAACAGCCGGCGAGTGTGCTTCGTGGGGCGCGTCGACCTGCGACGCGCCCGAGGTCATGTGCCACACGCGGCCGAGCATGCGCTGCGGGTGAAACGGCTGCCAGTCGTCTTCCGGCTGCGCCAGCCGGTCGGCAACTATGGCCAGCACGATGCCGTTGAAGCCCATCCCGAGATGGCTGCCGGGCACCTGGATGTTTTCGTGGAAGGCCGGATCACCGTCGATGGTGGCCTCCTGCGGCGGCACCACGCCATCGCCCAGCGAGTACAGGCAACTGGTCGGAACCGACAGGCGGCGTTGCTCGCGCAGCGTCTTGGCCCGGGGCTGCATGACATGGGCGGCGGCGCCGAGACGATGCGACACCAGCCGGTAAAGAGCTTTCACGGCGGGAGGCGACTGGCTGCCGGCGGCATCGACGCTGACCGGGCTGCCCAGAGTGATGATAGAACGCACGCATTCGAGCGTGCTTTCAGCGCCGTATAAAGAGAACACGCCGCCCAGGCTCCAGCCGACCAGGCTCACCTTGCGTCCGGTGGCGTGGTGCAGATACCGGATCTTTTGCGGCAGGGCGCTGGCGTGCTTGCTGCGAAAGCCCAGATTGCGCCCCAGCCCCCAGGTGTGCACTTCGTAGCCCTTGCTTTGCAGGAACAGCTTGAGCGCGATCAGCGACTTTTCATCCGCCATGAAGCCGGGCAACAGCAGCACCGGATGTCCATCACCGCGCGGCGCCTGCAGCAACAACGGCAGCGACGCCGGCAGCAAGGCCATTTCGAGCAGGGCGCGCGGTTCCATGATCGAGTTCAGCGCGTGGGGCGAACCGACGTGGGCGTGGCGGACAACGGCGCGACGACGAGGCATGTGCGGCTCCTATATTCCGGCGGCGGTTGCCCGCGTCCGCTTGATTCCAGTTCCGGTCGCAGCGGCTGGCTTGACGGCTGTCCGGCGCCGTACCACCACCGCCGACTTCCCGGCAACGGCTTTGCGCGGGGCTCGTGCAGTTTTCAGCACGCGCTGCTTCAACTCCTCATACGCATCGAGAAAATCATCCGCCAACCGACGCGCATCGGGCACCGCATTGCGCGCCACGACGAAGCCCAGGAACAAGTTTCCGGTATAGCCCACCAGGGTGATGTTGAGGCCGACGCCATGCTCGACAATCGACAGCGGCCAGTAGCCGGTCATGCGCAGGCCATCGACATACAGCGGCACAGCAGGACCGGGCACGTTGGACACGAGCACGTTGGCCAGCACCGGCAGCGTATCGACGACGCGGCTGCGGCCATACAGCGACGCCAGCGCACCGAGTATCCAGGGCACGCCGATCAGCGGAAAATCCGTCGGGATGAATGACTTGGCGCGCCGCGCCACCGTCTTGGTGGCGCCCGCCGAATCGCGAATCGCCCGCAAGCGCTTGAGCGGATCGGCGATATTGGTGGCCAGGCTGACCAGGCTCAGCGTGGCCTGGGTGCGCATCTCCGTATTGCCCTGCTCGCGCAGCGAAATGGGCATCGACGCGATCAGGGATTTGCGCGGGATCGAGGCATTGCGCTTCAGGTAGCGGCGCAGGGCGCCGCTGCACAGCGCCAGCACGACGTCATTGACCGTCGCATCGTTGGCCGCGGCAATCGCCTTGAGTTCGTCGCGGGGAACCGCAGCGGTGGCGAATCCGCGTTCGGGTGTAATCGCCACGTTCAGCGACGTGCGCGGACCGAAGGAGACGCTGCGGCGCAATTCGCCCAAATCCGGCACTGCCGCCGTTCCCGATGCCTTCATGCCCAGAGCCTGGCCGCCCGAACTGCGCACCGAATCGCCGACAATCGCGGCCAGCGTTCGCGCCACGCCGGGCAACTCGCGCACCAGCTTGATGTATTGCGCCGCGTCGTGGCGGAAGGCCGCCGCTGCCAGCGCCAGCGTTCCCGGTCGCGGCTGGGTCGAAGCCACCGTCTTGCCGGCGACCGCGCGCCTGGCCTGCGGACGGGCATCGGGCGAGGTATCGAACAGGGCGCCGGCCAGCGCCACCCCGGCCTGGCCGTCGAGCATGGCGTGGTGGATCTTGAAATAATAGGCCTTGTCGCCGCTGGCCAGCCCTTCCAGGACATACAGCATCCACAAGGGGCGCGAGCGGTCGAGCAATTCGGCATGCAGGTCGGCAACCACCGCTTCGAGTTGCGCCCAGGTGCCCGGCTTCGGAATGCGCACGCGGCGTATGTGCTGGTCAAGGTCGATCTCGCCCTGCAGCCAGACCGGATTCGCCAGTTGCAACGGCAGGGCCGCGAGGCGGCGGCGCAGCACCGGGACCATGCGGCTGTCCATCATGTGCCGGACGGCGGCGAAGAAATCGCCCTTGTAGCCGGCAGGCGTCTCGAACAGATGCAGCGAGCCGACATGCATTGGCGTCGCCGCGGTTTCGAGATTCAGAAAAGCGCCATCGACACCGCTCAGGGTTTCGATCCCGGAATCCATGGTATTTTTCCCGCTCATGCAATCCCCTGTCGGAACGCTGCCTTGCGCCGCCAACCTGCTGTCCCCAGCAGGCCCGGACGCCCTTTCCGGGCCAGTATAATCCGAACACGCCGGCCCACTTGCCCTCTAGAGGCAGGACTCTAAAACCCCTTTTCGCGCCCTGTCAGCTGGGCGTATCCAGCGAGGACCCGCTCATGAAGCAATTCAGCGACCGCACCGCGGTCATCACCGGCGCTGCCAGCGGCATAGGCCTGGAACTGGCTCGACGCGCTGCCCGACAGGGCATGAACCTGGTGCTGGCCGATATCGAATACGGTCGGTTGGAAGAGGCGGCGGCGACGCTGAACCTCCCTGCCGAACGAATGCTGCTGCAAAAGACCGACGTCAGCCGCGAAGATGAAGTCGCCGCGCTGGCCGATGCCGCCTTCGCCCGCTTCGGCAATGTGCATCTGCTGTGCAACAACGCCGGCGTCGGCTTGACGCGTGTCACCTGGGAGCACAGCACGGCCGACTGGGAATGGGTGCTCGGCGTCAATCTCTGGAGCGTGATTCACGGCATCCAGCACTTTGTGCCGAAGATGCTGGCGCAGGGCGAGGAAGGCCATATCGTGAATACCTCGTCTGTCGCCGGCCTCTTGTCCACCCCCGGCATGGCCGCCTACAACGTCAGCAAGCACGGCGTGGTGACGCTGTCCGAAACCCTTTACGGCGAATTGCTGGCAGCCAAGGCGAAAGTCGGCGTCTCGGTGCTGTGCCCGGCCTGGGTGCCGACCGGCATCCATCAGTCGTCGCGCAACCGGCAGGAGCGCTTCGGCACCGCCGCACCCGCCGCCGGGCTGTCCGCTGCCTACGAGGAGCGCATGGGCCAGGCCGTCAAGTCCGGCCGCCTCACGGCCGCCGACATGGCCAGCGAAGTCTTCGCTGCGGTCGGCGAGGGGCGCTTCTACGTCATCCCCCACCGCAAGATCAACAACGCCATAACGCTGCGCACCGACGACATTCTCAATTTGCGCAATCCGACGCCACTGGCTTGAGACAAAAAATATAACAACAGAAGGAAACCCCGATGAAAGCCCTGATCTGCGAAGCCTATGGTCCGATCGACACCCTCGTCGTCAAGGACACTCCCTCCCCCGTGCCCGGCCCCAAACAACTGCTGATCGAAGTCAGGGCCGCCGCCGTCAACTTTCCCGATGCGCTGATGGTGCAGGGCCTCTACCAGGTCAAGCCGCCGTTGCCCTTCACGCCGGGGGCCGAGATCGCCGGCATCGTCAAAGCCGTCGGCAACGAAGTGAAGCACTACAAGCCGGGCGACCGGGTGATCGCCCTGACCAGTACCGGCGGCTTCGCCGAGGAATGCATCGCCGATGCGGCGCGCGTCATGCCGCTGGCGGCGAACATGGATTTCGAGACCGGCGCTGCGCTGGTTTTGACCTACGGCACATCGCTGCACGGCCTCAGGGATTGCGGCCACCTGCAGGCCGGCGAAACTCTGGTGGTGCTCGGCGCCGCGGGCGGTGTCGGCATCTCGGCCATCGAGATCGGCAAGGCCATGGGCGCACGGGTCATCGCCGCCGCCTCGTCGGATGACAAACTGGAACTGTGCAAGAGAGTCGGCGCTGACGAGACGGTGAATTACAGCACCGAAAACCTCAAGGACCGCATCAACGAACTCACCGCTGGCAAAGGCGCCGACGTCGTGTACGACCCGGTCGGCGGACCCTATACCGAGCCGGCGCTGCGCGCCCTGGCCTGGCGCGGAAGACTGCTGGTGATCGGCTTCGCCGCCGGCGACATCCCGAAGATTCCGCTGAACCTGGCGCTGCTCAAGGAACGCTCGATCATCGGCGTGTATTGGGGCGATTCGACCCGGCACGATCCGGCCGGCCACCTGGCCAATCTGCGCCAGCTCCACGAATGGTTCGCCGCCGGCACCATCCATCCCATAGTCAGCGAGCGCTTCCCGCTCGCCGCGGCAAAAGATGCGATCGCCAAGATCGCCAACCGTCAGGTCAAGGGCAAGATCGTTGTTTTGCCCAATAATTGACCAACCTGAAGACCCTTATTGCCACAGAGTTAACAGAGGAAAACCCTCTTTCCGCTTTTCTCTGTGATCTCTGTGTCCTCTGTGGCTAATCGTTTAGCCTATTATTTCAACAAGGAACAGCATGGAACAGCGCACTCAGTTTTACATCGGCGGACTATGGGTAAACCCGGTCGCGCCGTCGGGCAACGGCAGCATCGAAGTCTTCTCGCCCACCGACGGCGCCCTGCTGGCGACCATCCCGCAGGGCGATGCCGCCGACGCTGACGCCGCCGTGATGGCCGCGCGGAGCGCCTTCGCGGCCTGGAGCGCGACGCCGGCCGCCGAGCGCGCTGCTTATCTGAAGAAGATCCAGGAAGGCCTCAAGGCCCGCACCGATGAAATCGCCCGGACCATCACGCTGGAAATGGGAATGCCCTACAAGATGTCGCAACGCATCCAGGTCGGTTCGCCGACCGCGAGCTTCGGCATGTATTCGAAAATGCTGGCCGACTTTCCCTTCGAGGAACGCGTCGGCAATTCGAAGGTAGTACGCGAAGCCGTCGGCGTGGTCGTCGCCATCACACCGTGGAACTATCCGCTGCACCAGATCGCCGCCAAGGTCGCCGCGGCGCTGGCGACCGGCTGCACCGTGGTGCTGAAACCCTCCGAGGTCGCGCCGCTGAATGCCTTCCAGTTGGCCGAAATCATCGACGCTGCCGGCGTGCCCGCCGGCGTCTTCAACCTCGTCACCGGCTACGGCCCGGTGATCGGCGAAGCCCTGGTGACACACCCGGAAGTCGATATGGTTTCCTTCACCGGCTCGACCCGTGCCGGCACGCGCGTCTCCGAACTCGCCTCGGCCACGATCAAGCGCGTCGCGCTGGAACTCGGCGGCAAGTCGGCCGCGATCATCCTCGACGACGCCGACTTCAAGGTCGCGGTCAAGGCCGTGATCGGCAACTGCTACCTCAACTCGGGCCAGACCTGCACCGCGCACACCCGCATGCTGGTACCCGCGTCGCGTTACGACGAAGCCGCGAAGCTCGCCGTCGAAGCGGCCCAGGCCTACCGTCCCGGCGACCCGCTGGCCGAAGGCACCACGCTCGGCCCGCTGGCATCCAAGATGCAGCAGGACCGCGTCCGCGACTACATCGGCAAGGGCATCGCCGAGGGCGCGGCACTGCTGACCGGCGGCGCCGATCTGCCGGCAGGCGTGAATTCCGCCGGCTACTATGTCGCGCCCACCATCTTCGGCCGCGTCAAGCCGGACAGCATCCTCGCCCAGGAAGAAATCTTCGGCCCGGTGCTCTCAATCATTACCTACAGCGATGAAGACGATGCCGTTCGCATCGCCAACGGCACCGTCTATGGCCTCGCCGGCGGCGTCTGGTCGGCCAGCGACGAACACGCCGAGCAAGTCGCCCGCCGCCTGCGCACCGGTCAGGTCGAGATCAACGGGGGCCCCTTCAACATCTACGCGCCCTTCGGCGGCTACAAGCAGTCCGGCAACGGCCGCGAGCTGGGAAAATACGGCCTCGAAGAGTTCCTCGAATACAAGGCGATGCAGTTCCGCCCGGCGCCCAAGGCATAGGCGGCTATAGCGAACGCCAGATCAAAAGGGCGCAATACAAACTGCGCTCTTTCTTGCATCCGGCGAACCGCAAGCGGCGCCGCACGCGGATCGCCGGCGCCGACTCTTGCCTTGGCGCGTTGTCCCCGCGTGCTACCATGCCGCGCCCGCCATGTCCGATCCCATCCACCAAATTAAGCGCATCTTCGCCCCCGAGGGGCCGCTCGCCGCCGCCGTGCCAGGCTTTCGCCCACGGCCGCAGCAGTTGGAGATGGCGCAGCGCATTGCCGCGGCCATCGCGGGCAACCTTGCACTGGTGACGGAGGCCGGCACCGGTACCGGCAAGACCTTCGCCTATCTCGTGCCGGCGCTGCTCTCGGGCGGCAAGGTGATTGTTTCCACCGGCACCAAGACGCTGCAGGACCAGCTCTTCAACCGCGACCTGCCGACGGTGCGCGATGCGCTCAAGGTAGGCGCCACGATTGCGTTGCTGAAGGGACGCGCGAACTACGTCTGCCCCTATCACCTGGAGCACGCGATGAGCGCCGGGCGGCTGGCCTCGCGCGAAGAGGCGGCGCACCTGCGCAAGATTGCGCGTTTCGCCGAGCGCACCAAAACCGGTGACAAGGCCGAATGCATCGACGTGCCGGAAGATTCCGGGGCCTGGGGCGTGGCGACCTCGACGCGCGAGAACTGCCTCGGCCAGGAATGCCCGAAGGTGAAGAAGTGTTTCGTCCTGGCGGCACGGCAGGATGCGCTGACGGCCGACGTGGTGGTGGTCAATCACCACCTGTTCTTCGCCGACGTGATGCTCAAGGACGAGGGTATGGGCGAACTGCTGCCGGCCTGCAATACCATCATCTTCGACGAAGCGCACCAGTTGCCCGAGGTGGCCGGGCTGTTCTTTGGCGAGAGCGTATCCACCACCCAGATCATCGAACTGGCGCGCGACACGCGCAACGAAGGCATCGTCGCCGCGAAGGACTACCCTGCTTTGCAAGAGGCCGCACAGGCGCTGGACAAGGCGGCGCGCGACCTGCGCCTGGCGGTGAAGGGCGAGAACCAGCGCCTGCCGGCGGCGCGACTGGAGAGCGAAGCCGAGTTCGTTGCTGCCGTGCAGGGACTGGCCGATGCGGTCGCCGAACTCGGACGTCATCTGGGAACCCAGGCCGAGCGCGGCGAGGGACTGGCCAACTGTTTGCGTCGTGCGCAGGAGTTGGCGGCGGCGCTCAAACGCTGGCGCGGCGGCCAGGCCGACCCCGAGGTTTCCGGTGGTGCGGGTTTGGAAAATGAGGTAGTGAAGTGGGTCGAGGTCTATTCGCAGGCGATGTCGCTGAATCTGACGCCGCTCGACATCGCGCCGATCTTCCAGCGCCAGATGGAAGGCCATCCGCGCGCCTGGATTTTCACTTCGGCAACGCTCGCCGTGGGCACGAACTTTTCCCACTATTGCGGCGAACTCGGGCTGACCGAAGCCGATACGGCGGTGTGGGGCAGCCCCTTCGATTACGAAAGGAATGCGCTGCTGTATTCACCGCAGGACATGCCTGATCCCAACAGCCCCTTCTATCAGGAAGCCGTGGCGGAAGCCGCCTGGCCGGCGATCCGCGCCTCGGGCGGGCGTGCCTTCGTGCTGTGCACGTCGCTGCGAGCGATGCGCCGCATCCGCGAGCTGCTGCAGGAAAAGCTTGCCGGCGAAGGTCTCGATCTGCCCTTGTTGATGCAGGGCGAAGGATCGCGCACCGAGTTGCTGGAGCGCTTCCGCTTTCTCGGCAATGCGATCCTGGTCGCCAGCCAGAGCTTCTGGGAGGGCGTCGACGTGCGCGGCGAGGCCTTGTCGCTGGTGGTGATCGACAAGCTGCCCTTCGCGCCGCCGGACGATCCGGTGCTCTCGGCGCGCATCGACCGGCTGCGCGCGGCGGGCCGCAACCCTTTCATGGAATACCAGTTGCCGCGCGCGGTGATCAGCATGAAGCAGGGTTCGGGAAGGCTGATCCGCGACGAGGACGATCGCGGCGTGCTGATGATTTGCGATCCGCGCATGCTTGGAAAACCTTACGGCAAGTCCATCTGGCGTTCCTTGCCGCCGATGCGGCGCACGCGCGACGTGGCCGAGGTCGAAAACTTCTTCATGCGCGCGCTGCCGGTAGAATCGCGGCATGAGTAGTCATTACAGCATCGAACTGGCCGACCGGCTGAATGCCGGCTGCCATTGCGTCTCGCTCGACCGCAAGGAACTGGAAGCGGAACTGGAGCGCGTCAGTCCCGGCTTTCATCATGAGGTGATGGAGGGGCGGCCGCACTTGTTCTCGGATTCTGCGGCGTTTGTCAGTGCCGAGCATGTGCGGCGCATGGTGCGCCTGATCGCGGCGGTCGAGCGCGTCGTAGCGCTGCCCGCCTGGCGCCAGCATGTACTGGCCTGGGCGCCGGAGAGCGCGCGGCACCGGTCGCCGGCGCCCGGGGTCTTCCTCGGCTACGACTTCCACCTGGGCAATACCGGGCCGCAACTCATCGAGATCAATACAAATGCGGGTGGCGCCTTGCTCAACGCCCTGCTTGCACGCGCGCAGAAGGCCTGCTGCGATGACGTCGAAGCGCTGCTGCCCGGCGATCTGGCCGGCGATACGCCGGAACACCTCTTTCTGGAGATGTTTCGTGCCGAGTGGCGCGCCTTCGCTACAGAAGTCGGCGCTGGCGATACGCCGGTCCGGATCGCGATTGTCGACGAAGCGCCGCTGACGCAATACCTGTATCCCGAGTTCGTCCTTTTCCAGCGCTTGTTCAAACACGCCGGCATCGAGGCTGTGATCTGCGATCCGCAGGAACTGGTCTTGCGCGATGGCGCGCTCTGGTACGGCGAGCATGGTGGTTCGCGCATCGACCTGGTCTACAACAGGCTCACCGACTTCGCGCTGGAAGCACCGGCCAGTGCGGTCCTGCGCGCCGCGTGGCTAAGCGATGCAGCGCTGATTACGCCGCATCCGCAGGCGCACGCCCTGTATGCCGACAAGCGCAATCTCGTGGCCTTGTCCGACGACGCGCTGCTGGCGGACTGGGGCGTCGATGCCGAGACGCGCGCGACGCTGGCGGCAAAGATTCCGCGCACCGAACTGGTGGTGCCCGAACACGCCGGCGACCTGTGGGCACGGCGCAGGCAGCTCTTCTTCAAGCCGGCGGCCGGCTACGGTTCCAGGGCCGCCTATCGCGGCGACAAGGTCACCAAACGCGTCTTCGACGAAGTGATGGCCGGCAACTACATTGCGCAGGCGCTGGTGCCGCCTTCCTCGCGTACCTTGCACGTGGACGCGGCGCCGGTCGAACTCAAGCTGGATTTGCGCAACTACGTTTATGCCGGGCATGTGCAGTTGATTGCCGCGCGTTTGTGGCAGGGGCAGACTACCAACTTCCGCACTCCGGGCGGCGGCTTCGCGCCGGTGCTGACGGTGCCTTCGATAGTGGAAATGACATGAAGGTCTTTGGCCTTGCCGGTTATTCCGGTTCGGGAAAAACCACGCTGCTGGAAGCGCTCATTCCGCGCCTGACGGCGGCCGGGCTGAGCGTGTCGCTGATCAAGCACGCCCACCACCGGTTCGACATCGACCAGCCGGGCAAGGATTCCTACCGCCTGCGCGAAGCCGGCTGCTCTGAGGTGCTGTTGATATCCGAGCAGCGCTGGGTGCTCATGCACGAGTTGCGCGGCGCGGCGGAACCTTCGCTGGACGAGCAGATTGCGCGTTTTTCCGAGTGCGATCTGGTGTTGGTCGAAGGCTTTAAGCACACGCCGATTCCCAAGCTGGAGGTGCACCGGCCCTCGGTGGGCAAGCCGCTGATCGTCGGCAGCGGCGTTGAGACCATCGTTGCCGTGGCGACCGACGAGCCGGGCGTGGTGTCCAGGCAGACCGGGTTGCCGGTGCTGGATATCAACGACCGCGACGCAATCACCGATTTCATCTTGCGCCACCAGGGGTTTCGCCGATGAGCGGGATGCTTGATTTCGACGACGCGCTCTGCCGCCTGCTGGCCGGCGCGATGCCGGTGCGCGAGACGGAGAGCGTGCCGACGCAGTCCGCGGCAGGCAGGATACTGGCGCAGGGGCTGCGCTCGGCGCTCGACGTGCCGCCGCTGGACAACACTTCGATGGACGGCTACGCAGTGCGCTGCGCCGATGTGCCTGTTTCGGGTACGCAGCTTGTCGTGGCGCAGCGCATTCCCGCCGGCAGCGTCGGGCAGATGCTGGCGCCCGGAACGGCGGCGCGGATATTTACCGGGGCGCCGCTGCCGGCCGGCGCTGATGCCGTGGTCATGCAGGAATTGTGCGCCCTGGAGGGAGATTGCGTCACCGTGAATCACGTGCCGCGCGCTAGCGAGTGGATTCGTCGTCGCGGCGAGGACATCGCCGCCGGAAGCGAGGTATTGGCTGCGGGTGCCAGGCTTTCCGCGGCGCACCTCGGGGTGGCTGCATCGGTTGGCGCGGCAAACGTGACGGCTTTTCGTCGCCTGCGGGTGGCCCTGTTCTCGACCGGCGACGAACTGGCGATGCCGGGCGAAGCGCTCAAGCCGGGCGGCATCTACAACTCGAACCGCTACACGCTGCGCGCCCTGCTCGAAGGTCTCGGCTGCGAGGTGGCGGATTTCGGCATCGTCCCCGATCGGCGAGATGCCACGCGCGGGGTCTTGCGCGAGGCGGCCGCCGGCAACGATCTGATCCTGACTAG
>Ga0208566_1001408_pt1 | contig 14010 bp, 11 predicted proteins | sample PL_2010_150m_FD_184159 | JGI IMG/M metagenome (GOLD analysis project Ga0208566, IMG submission 184159) | Freshwater microbial communities from Powell Lake, British Columbia, Canada to study Microbial Dark Matter (Phase II) - PL_2010_150m... | ecosystem: Environmental > Aquatic > Freshwater >...
CGACGGTTTAGCCGTGGTCGTGGTGGTCGTCGGTTTAGCCGTGGTCGTCGTCGTCGTGGGTTTGGCCGTGGTCGTGGTTGTCGTGGGTTTGGCCGTGGTCGTGGTGGTCGTGGGTTTGGCCGTGGTCGTAGTCGTCGTGGGTTTGGCCGTGGTCGTGGTGGTCGTCGGTTTGGCCGTGGTCGTGGTCGTCGTCGGTTTGGCCGTGGTCGTAGTCGTCGTCGATTTGGCCGTGGTCGTAGTCGTCGTGGGCTTGGCTGTGGTCGTGGTGGTTGGACTGGCTGTCGTAGTCGTCGTTGGGGTCGCTGTAGTCGGCGTAGAAGGCTTGACTGGCGTAATCGTCATCGGCGATGCAGGAATGAAATTTGGCTTCTTCTGCGGTTGTAGTTTTGGCGCCGGTGCGGAATCGCCTATCACCCCAGCTTCATTGCCCGCAGTGTTGCCTTTGCCAACCGCTACAGCAGTCGAATTCTTCTGGGCGGCGTTGATTTTGGTGTTGCCCTGAATCTGGGTGCCGCCCTTGATAGCACCAGCGGTATTCCTGGCCGAATTGCCTTCACCAACCGATGTGGCGGTTGCGTTCTCCTGCTTGGCATTGATGTCGGTATTACCTTGTATCTGAACGGCTTGCGGCCCCCTGCCGTTTCCCCGTTGAGATACCTGCGCCATAGCGACGGAAGCGGCACAAAGCATTACGCCAAAAGCTGCCAATCGGGTCATTCGCATAATTAAGTTGCCCCTTAGAAGGAAGGATTCGCCACATGTATATTTTTTCCTTATATCAGCAAGCACGATAGTATGCAACTATGCGAGCTTTACTTGTTTTGCGGAAAAAACATTGATTTATTGAGGAAAACCATTTGAACACGAGGGTGGGAAATTCACATTATTAGGGAAAACCCTTACCCCGCAAGAGGGAAAATCCGCATTACTTAGACTGACTAATGAAGAAACATTTTATTTGTAATATATTGCTTCAAATTTGAATGGTGTGCGTTTCATGTTACCCAGATTGGCGACTTTGCGGCAATTTTCCCATTTTGCGGGTGCGGGATCTATCTCAGCCATCGGACACTATGGGCTGCTGATTTTGTTGGTTCAAGGTTTAGACGTAGCGCCTGTCCCGGCCTCTGCGGCAGGTGCGTTGCTTGGCGCAGGGATTAATTATTCATTGAATTATCGCTTTACTTTCCGTAGCACCAAGCGCCACAGGGATGCCGTTCTGAAATTTGCTGCGGTTGCATCGGCAGGGCTGATACTTAATACCATTTTCATGTGGCTGGGTGTTGAACTGTTAGGGTTCCACTACCTGCTTAGCCAAATTGTTACGACAGGGCTTGTCCTGATCTGGAGTTTTTTGGGGAACCGTTATTGGACCTTTCATGTAACGCCGGTAGAAGATTTGTGAAAGTGGAAAAGCGGTGAAATGGTAACCCCCCCTTTTCGTTTGACGCCGCTATTACGCCGCGGATTATTGACCTGCACTATTTTCCTGGTTTCTCTCTCGGCACTGGCCGGGGACATTTCCTTTCGCCTGTCGCTGAGCGGTTCCACGCTCACCGTTACCCTGTTAGGGGAAAGCCCGGCCTTCTACCCGACAGTGCTGCATATGTTGCCCGATGGTCGCTGGGAACCGCTGGCGCCGAAGTCGGGTTCGCCCCTCCCCGCCGAACTGCTTCCCGGCAAGGATTACCAACTGGAATGGCCTGACACGCGACCACTGCAAAGCCTTACCCCGTTTGAACGTTTGCAACCGGTGATGGTGCGTTACTTTGAACAGGATGGGGTCAGCTTCGGCCAGATTTCCTTTTTCCACCCGCCGCCGCCCGCTACAGCGCCCCTTCAGGCCGGCTATAGCGATGGTTTGCTGATGGTCAGTCCACCCGCAGTTAATCGGGCTCCCAGCGACACCGCGCACGCAATTCGCGCCACTTGGGTACTTTGGCCGCAGGAGGAGGGGATCGCTCCGCTTCATCAGGCACTAAGTTTTGAGCATGTGCAACCGGCGGCACAGCGTATCGAATGGCAACCCGGCGCCAATGCGATCCAGTTCAATACCGGTAAAGGACAACCGGAGGCCATATTGCTGCATGAAAGCGCGCAAGGCTACGTTCTGCAAACGCTGCTAGGCAGCGGCTTGCAAGGCCGGCAGCAGCGCGCTGACTGGCTTGAAGCAAATTCGAAATTCTATGGCATTGCCCTCCTGGCTGCGCTCGCCGCCGTGATTGCGCTGCTGCTGTATCGCGTTCGGGTCGCACGGGAGAACCCGCCCCGATGAGAAATGCCTTGATCAGGGCTATCGCACAACGCATGAGTTGGGGCGGTGACATCGCCTTTGCGCTGGTGACGGCAGCCCTGCTGGCAACCGTCCTGGGCATCGGCTTGCTCAATTCCACCAATTGGCCGACCGGGGGCGATAGCGCTTCACACCTCCTTTATGCCTGGCTGTATGCCGACAGCCTGTTGTTTGCCGGCAATCTCACGCCTTGGGTTCCAGAGGTGTTCGGCGGTCTGCCGTTCCTTTCCTACTACTTTCCGTTGCCGTTCGTTGTTATCGCCGTACTGTCCAAGTTTTTGGGCTTTGCCCCTGCCTTCAAATGGGGCGCTTTTCTGGCGGCGCTGGTGTTGCCCGGTGCGGTTTATAGCGCCAGCCGGCGTTGGTTGAATTTCTCCTGGCCGCCGGCATTCTTCGGTGCGCTGGGAGTACTGGCCTTCCTGCTGCATGAGCAGAATTCCATCTGGGGCGGCAATCTGCTTTCCACGCTGGCCGGTGAGTTTGCTTATAGCTACGGCTTGTTGTTTGCGGTCCTGGCGATGATGGCTTGGGCGCGCACGGTTTCTCTTGGCCGGGGATGGGCGTTGGCGGGAGTGCTGGAAGCGGCTTGCGGCTTTTCTCACGGCTTTCCGCTACTGGTCGTGGGTTTCTCCACGGTTTTCCTGCTGCTCGATTGCGCTTCCTGGGATGCTTTCCGGCGAACTTTCGGGCAACTCGCCCGCGGCCACCTGCTGGCCTTCGGCTTGCTCGGCGGCTGGCTGTGGCCGATGCTGGAGATGCATGGTTTGACCATCCCCAACGATGCCTCCTTTCCCTTGGCGAACTGGCGCGATCTCTTGCCGGCTGCGCTGTGGCCTTCGTTTGCGGCGGGCATAGTCGGACTGGTTCTGCTGGCGCTTCCCGCGGTTCGGCGCAATTGGGGATGGGAACAGGCGCTCGCATTGCGCTATTTCATCAGTGCGGCGGGTCTGGCAGCGCTGGCTTTTATCGTCGGCGACCGGCTCGGCCTTGCCGACATCCGTTTTTTTCCGCTGGTCTGGCTGCTCGGCGCCATCGCTTGCGGTTGGCTATTCGGGCAAGCAGTGGCGGTTTTGGGCTCGGCCCCAGATCGTGCCGGCAACGCCCTCCTCCGCCTGGCCCGCACGCTGATCGCAGCAAGTTTAGGCCTCGCCCTGCTCGGCTGGTTGGGCCAGCAGATTCACGCGACGCCGGACTGGACGCTGTGGAATCACTCCGGGCTGGATACCAAGCCGCAATGGCATAATCTGAGCCGGCTGTTCCCCGCGATGCGCGGCGACCTGTGGAGCCCGCGACTGCTTTTCGAACACGATCCGGCGAACAACGACCTCGGTTCGACGCGCACCCTCGAAGCGCTGCCGATGTTCCTCAATCACCGGCCGGTGCTCGAAGGGCTCTACATGGAGTCCGCGCTGCTCGGGCCAGCCGTCTACCAGTTGCAGTCCGAAGTGTCGGCGCACCCGTCTTCGCCGCTGGTGCGCTTCCCCGGCGGGAGTCTCGACCCCTCGTTCGCCGCCCAACACATGAATTTCCTCCACGCCGATACGCTGTTGCTGCGCAGCACGGAAGCCAAGACAGCCATCGAAGCGGGCGCGCTGTTTGAAAAGATTGCCGAGTCCGCCCCTTTCGCGCTGTATCGGCTCAAGCAATTCGATAGCCGCCTGGCGCAAGTGGTCACTCAACCGCTACGTTTTCGTCCGAAGGAAAACTGGATGGAGGATGCCTTTGCCTGGTTCCGCACACGCAGCAGCTTCAATGCTTATCTTCCGGTTTACGGTGAAAATCCAACGCAGCTGGCGGCAAGCGCAGCATCGCCCGCCACAACGGAAGTCCGCGAGAAACGGCTGTCGCGCCACGAACTGGTGTTCGATACGCCCGCGATAGGCCGCCCCCACCTGATCAAGATCGCCTATCATCCGCGCTGGCAGCTGCTCTCCAGGGGCAGCCTGCGAATCGCCGCACCGGGATTCATGCTGGTCGTGCCGGAAGAACGCGAGATCCGGCTGGTCTACGGTCATACGCTGGTAGGCAAGCTGGGGATGGCGGCAACCGCCGTTGCGATTTTCTACTTGCTGCTTACTGCCTTGAAACGTCAGCAGAAACCGGTTGTTCTTCCTCCAAAGCTTTCCCTCAACAGCGTTCGCGCACGGTTGCTCCGTTGGCTCCCGCTGCTAACCGGCTGGGGAATGCTGATTGCTGCTGGCGCATTCTTCGCCCTGCACTCCGCCGAACGGCTCTATAACGACGCCTGGGAGTCGATGAATGCGGCTCGCTACGAAGCGGCCAGCCAGCAGTTTCTGCGTGCCTACGCGTTGCGGCGGGCGCCGGCAAAAAAGGAAGAAGCCTTGTTCTGGTTGGCCAAATCCAGCGAGCTGGCTGGTCATCGCAGCGAGGCGAAAGCACGCTACCGCGAATTGTGCGAACATTACCGTGGTTACTGGCTTCCCGAGAGCCTCTATGCAGCGGCCCAGCTGGAACGCCAGGATGGTCGAAGTGCTGAGGCTGAATCCTATAATCGCCGTCTGCGCGAAGAATATCCCGCTAACCCCTGGACACAGAAACTAGACACCCGCAAATGACTACTGACCGCTCGCTTCATAAACTCAGCGTAGTTGTACCGGCCTTTAACGAAGCAGAAGGCATCGCCGCCTTCCTCGAACAACTATTTGCCGTGCTGCATGGCTGTTGCAACGATTTCGAGGTGTGGGTCATTGATGACGGCAGTTGCGACGCCACTTGGGTGCGGTTATGCGCAGAACGATGTCGTTATCCGCAACTGTATGGACTGCGCTTCACGCGGAACTTCGGCAAGGAGGCCGCGATTCTTGCCGGATTGCGCCATGCACGGGGCGACGCGGTCATCGTGATGGACGCAGATGGCCAGCACCCCCCCGCCCTGTTGCCGGAGATGCTCAAACCCTGGCGCAGCGGTTGCGCACAAATTGTCGCCGCGAAAAAATCCAGGCGCGACCACGATGGCTGGCTGGCACGGTTCAACGCCCGCATTTTCAACGGCTTGATGAAATCACTGACCGGGCTCGACCTGGCCGACGCCTCGGATTTTCGTCTTCTCGATCGCCGGGTCGTCGATACGCTGCTGGCCTTCCCTGAAAAAGTTCGCTTCTTTCGCGGCATGACGGTATGGACTGGTTTTACTACTGCGCAGGTCGACTTCGAGGTGGCGCCGCGGATTGCCGGCAATAGCCAATGGAACACCGCACAGCTGACCCGGCTGGCGGTTACCGCCATTGCCGCCTACAGCGCCAAACCCCTCGGCATGATCTTCCGCCTGGGGTTGCTGGGGATGGTGGCTGCGGCTCTGTTGCTGATACAGGCACTGTATTCCTGGCTGACCAATATTGCCGTTTCCGGCTGGACCTCACTCACCATCGTTTTACTATTCTTCGGCTCCGCGAACCTGCTTGGGATAGGCGTGCTGGGCGTCTATCTCGCCCAAATCTTCGATGAAATCAAGCGCCGGCCCGAGTTTCTGGTGCGGGAAACCCTGGGCGATATGGCAAAGAGAAACTCCATTCCAGGCAACGAAGTCGAGTAGCGAGCAGACTCCGCAGGGATACGGAGAAATGTCTGCTTCCATTCGAACGATTCATAGCCGATAATTTATATCATGCATCTAACTTATCCGTTTCATGGTCTCCCGATCATGGTTTCTTTCCGCGCCATTTCCGCTGCCGGCAGAAGCGTGAGCGTAGCGGGCATGATTAAAGTTTCAGCCGGCACGCACTTTTCCCGGTCTCCCGACGCATGAAGCTCAAGAACAAGATTTGGCTGTTGCTCGGCGCCCTGATGAGCGTGGTTTTGGCAATCGACCTCGCGGTCAGTTACCAGAAGTTGACCACAGAGATATGGGCAGAGGCGGAATACGACGCCAAGACCGTGTACGGATTCATGATGGCAACGCGCCGGATCTATCAGCAACAGTTCATTGATAGCGGCCTGCCGGTGAACAGCAAGACTGTCGGCTTTTTGCCGGCCCATTCTTTCTCGCGCATTTCCAAGGATTTTGCCAACTGGAATCAGAACGGGGTCATCTTCAACAATGTTTCCGACGTGCCGCGTAACCCCGGCAACCAGGCCGACCGCTTCGAACTCGAGGCGATGTCCTGGTTCCGTAGCTCACCCAAGGCGACCGAGCGAATGCAAAAGATTGTCGACGACAAGGGCGTCGGCTATCTGCTTTACACGGCCCCGATCTGGGTCGAACAATCCTGCCTGAAGTGTCATGGCTCGCCCGAAGATGCGCCCCCCAGCATTCGCGAAAAATACTCCGCTGCCTACGGCTATCAAGTTGGTGACCTGCGCGGCGTGGCCAGCATCAAGATTCCAACTGAGAAATTCGATGCCCGTCGGCTGCGGATATGGGGCGGCCAATTGATGAAGAGTCTTGCCGGCTACGCGGCGATTTTTCTGGCGCTGGGATTTATTCTCGACCGGCTGGTAACGCGCCGCCTGTCCCGTTTGCAGAGGGGGGCACAGCAGATTGCGGCGGGCGAATACGGCGCACGCGTTGCCCAGGAAGGACAGGATGAAATTGCCGGTCTCGCCCGGACCTTCAACCTCATGGCGAACGAAGTACAGGCCCGCGACCAGTCCCTCGGCAAACTCTCCCTGGCGGTGGAACAAAGCCCTGAGAGTATCGTCATCACCGATCTTGAGGGCCGCATCGAATACGTCAACGAGTCCTTTGTCCGTAAAACCGGCTACTCCCGCGAGGAGGCGCTGGGTGCCAATTCACGGATACTCAAATCGAACAAGACCCCGCCAGAGTCTTACCAGACGATGTGGGCATCCCTGACTCAGGGCCAGGTGTGGCAGGGTGAATTCATCAACCGGCGCAAGGACGGCAGCGAATATATCGAATCGGCCATCATTTCGCCGGTACGCGCGAGCGACGGCGTCATCACCCATTTTCTGGCGGTGAAGCAGGACATTACCGACAAAAAGCTAGCCGAGGCGCAAATCCATCGCCTAGCCTACTTCGATGCCCTCACCGGCCTGCCCAACCGAACCTTGTTGATGGATCGTCTGACGCAGATGCTGGCGGTTGGTCGCCGTTCTGGGCATCAGGAAGCACTGCTCCTGCTCAACCTTGACCGTTTCAAGAACATCAATGACGCCCGTGGTCATACGCTGGGCGACGCGCTGCTCAAGACCTTGGGCGAGCGCCTGGGAGAACTTTTGCGCGAAGGCGACACGCTGGCGCGGCTGGCCGCAGACGAGTTCGCCCTGCTGCTGCCGGACCTGAATCACCAGCCCGAGCGAGCGAGCCGCCACGCGCTGTCGGTGGCCGACAAAATCCATGCCGCATTGCGCCAGCCTTTTGCCATCGGCGGCGAAGAAGTCACCGTGACCGCCACCCTCGGCATCACCCTATTCCCGGAAGCCCCGGACGAGACGCCCGATCACATCCTGCGCCGGGCTGACAACGCCTTGCACCGCGCCAAGGACGCCGGCGGCAACCAGACGGCTTTCTTCGAGACCGGCATGGGCGAATCGGCGGAACAACGCTTTCGCGTGGAGCGCGAACTTCATCGTGCGATTCCGGCGGGTGAAATGCGCCTCTACTTCCAGCCGCAGGTGGATGCACAGGGAAAACTGGCTGGTGCCGAAGCCTTGGTGCGCTGGCAACACCCCGAGCGCGGCCTGATTCCGCCCGGCGTATTCATCCCGGTGGCAGAAGAATCGGATCTCATTGTCGAACTGGGCGCCTGGGTTCTGGCCGAGGCCTGCCACCTGATGGCGCGGGAAGACATGGCCGGTTATCCGCTACGGCTGTCGGTGAATCTGAGTCCGCGCCACTTCCGCCAGAAAGGCTTCGTACCATGGCTACGGGATTTGCTGTCCGCCACCGGCGCCGACCCGACCCACCTCACCCTGGAAGTGACGGAGGGTCTGATGATCGACAATCTTAACGAGGTGGTGGCAAAGATGAGCGAACTGACCGCCATGGGCATCCACTTCTCGCTGGACGACTTCGGCACCGGCTATTCCTCGCTCGCCTACATCAAGCGCCTGCCGATCCACGAACTGAAGATCGACAAGACCTTCGTCCAGGATGCGCCCACCGACCCGGACGATGCGGCGTTGGTGGAAACCATCCTCGGAGTGGCGCAGCACATGCACCTGAAGGTGGTAGCGGAAGGGGTGGAAACCGAAGAACAAGCCGCTTTTCTTAACGCCCGCGCTGCGGTGATCCACCAAGGATACCTCTATGGCAGACCGGAACCGGCAGAAGCGTGGATCGCGCGCTGGCGAAGGTTATAGAGACGCAAAATCTCTTGTGCCCAGGCTGTCAGGCCGTCGGGTATGCGTCTCTACGATCAAACCGCATCAGTACACCCTACCCAGCGGTCTCTCCCGCCTTCCTTGGCCTGGTACATGCGCTGGTCGGCAATTTCGACCAGATGCTGGCTGTCCTTGGCGCAATCGGCCGACCTTTCGGCGACACCGTAGCTCGCCGTCAGCGGATTGCCGTCCGGGCGTTGCCCCAGGCCGGTGGCGCGCAGCCGTTCCAGCATGGTGAGCGCAGCGGCGCAGTTGGTGTCGGGCAGCACGATCAGGAATTCTTCGCCGCCCCAGCGCACCAGGGCATCGCCGCTACGCAAGTTATGCTGGATCGCCGCGACGGCAGCCACCAACGCCCGGTCGCCGGCTTCGTGCCCATAGCCATCGTTGATCGTCTTGAACTTGTCGAGATCGACAAACACCACGGCCAGGGATGAGCCATTGCGCGCCGCAATATTGAACTGCAAATTAAGAAGTTCATCCCCGCTGGCGCGGCTGAAGCAGCCGGTCAGCGGATCGTGGGTGGCCTGGCGAACCAATGCGGCCATGAATGCTAACTGACTCATCCCCGCCAGCGTGGCGGTGGCAGTGATCAGGAGCAACAGCCAGAAAGCGCCGAGGTGCGTGCTCCAGTTCATGTAATTGAGCTGCATCAGCGCCACCAGCGCCTCCGACATCAATACCGGGGTGGCGAACAGGATGCCTTCCAGCGCCGTCAACGGAAAAACACTCAAGCCCGCCACCATCACGAACGGCAAGAATGCGTAGCCGGCGGCAATAACCGCCGCTGCCCCTTCATTCTGGAAATGGGTCAGCAGCATGTGCGAAAAGATGAAAAACAGCGTCGGAATCGCGAACATGAAGCCAAGCGCACGATACGCATCCGCCATCCGGTGCGAACTGCTGTATGACAATGCCAGCGCACCGAAGGCCAGGCTGGCAACGACCCGGCCAGTCGCCAGCATCAAGGACAGCGGCAAGGCGAATACCACCAGGTCGACGATAATCCACAGCGGCGTCAGCAACGCGAACATCGCTGCCACCAGGCGCACCCTGGAAATGATCATTTCAGCGCGGCGCCTGGCCAGCAAGGGTGGATGGGAAGCCGGGTACGCGAGACAGGAAAGCCCTTCGCAGGAAATATCCGCAAGCAATCGCGTCGTAATTGAATTCAAAAACTGTTTGAATGACTGCATATCACCTCCAACCTGTTTATTATTCAGTCGGCCATAGCTGGCGATTTCCGACCTGATTTATTTTTCTAGCAACATTCAAGCCTGAGTCGTTTATAACAGCACATCCTTGGAGACGCCTTTGCGCTTCAGCAAACGCCTGAGAACCTGCAACGCTTCCAGCTGTATCTGGCGCACCCGCTCGCGGGTGATTGCCAGCCCTCCGGCAAGTTCTTCCAGGGTTTGCGGGTCCTGGCCGTTGAGACCGAAACGGCGTTCGATTACCCAGCATTGTTTGTCCGAAAGCTCTTCCATCCACTCATGCACATAGGCCTCGATCTCAGCGTTTTGCAGCAGGATTTCCGGCTGCAATCCCTGCTCGTCGGGGATCGCTTCGCCGATCGACAAGCTCGGATCGATGTCGAGCGGTGCATCGAGCGAGGCCATGCGTTCATTCAAACCCAGTACATAGCGCACATCCTCCTCGGGACGTTCAAGCAGGTGGGCGACATCGGCTACCGTCGGTTCGCGCTCATTATGGGCTTCCAGATGACGCCAGGCGCGCAGGTAAGTATTCAGTTCCTTGACGATATGCACCGGCAAGCGAATGGTGCGCGACTGGTTCATGATGGCGCGTTCGACATTCTGGCGTATCCACCAGGTTGCGTAGGTGGAAAACCGGTAGCCGCGCTCGGGATCGAATTTTTCCAGGGCGTGCATCAGACCGAGGTTGCCCTCCTCGATCAGGTCGAGCAAGGCCATGCCGCGATTGACGTAATGTTTGGCGATATTGACGACCAGACGCAGGTTGCACTCGATCATGCGCTGACGCGCAGCGAAATCCCCCAGCCTGACTAGCCTTGCCAACCTGACTTCTTCTTCCGCAGTCAGCAATGAGTTCTGGCCGATTTCCCGGAGATAGATCAGGGTGGCGTCGCCCTGAAAATCGGCGACACCGTTTTCCGGCTCAGGCGGGCTTTCTGCGGGCTCTTCAGCCAATGGTGCGTCTTCCCCGTCAGGCTGTTCGTTGTCGTCAAGAGAAGGAGGATTGCTCATGCGGAACCGTCAGTGGAAAGATATTTCATCGGATCGACTGGCTTGCCGAAACGCCGGATTTCGAAGTGCAATTTAACGCGATCGGCATCGCTATCACCCATTTCGGCGATTTTCTGCCCCTTGGTAACGCTTTGCCCTTCCTTGACCAGCACTTGGCTGTTATGGGCGTAGGCGCTCAAGTAGGTTTTATTGTGTTTGATAATGATCAGCTTGCCGTAACCGCGCAAACCGCTGCCGCTATACACCACTTTGCCGGCGGCGGCGGCGCTGACCACCTGCCCGCTCTTGCCGGCGATATCCAGCCCCTTGGCGCTGCCGCCATCGCTGAATTCGCCCACCACCTTACCCTGCGCCGGCCAGCCCCAATCGAGTTTGTCGTCTTCATCGGCGCTGACCTCCTTCTTTTCCTCGGCTGGCTTGGCGGGAACCTTTTCGGCAACCGCCACCACTACCGGAACAGGCGCCGCTTTGGCGGCGGCCTGTTCGCTATAAGGTTGTTTAAGCGCCTTGGGTTCGCTCTTCAGCAAGGCATCGCCTGACGGCGCCTGACTTTCCACCGCCGCCACGCTTTTCAGCGGGGTCACGACCACTTGCCCGGCCTGAGCTGGCGATGAAAGCGGCGCTTGGGTCAACTTGAGCTGCTGCCCGACCTTGATCGTGTAGGGTGGCTCGATGCCATTCCACTCGGCAATTTCCTTGTAATCGCAACCATGTTCGAGGGCGATACCATATAGGGTATCGCCCTTCTGCACCGTGTAGGTTTGCGGACGCGTGTCGGGAAATCTGGCCGGCTTGGCAATGGTTTTTTTCGCGGCGCTTGCTGGCGTGCGATCGACCACCGGTGCCGGACGGGACGAGGACGCACAACCGCCGAGCAGCGATGCCACGGCCAGCAGACACACCGCCAGACGCGTCCTGCCCATCAGGCCACTCCCGGCAACAAGGGGACAAAACGCACCGCTTCCAGCATGGTCTGGCGATATTCCTTGCCGTCGAATTCGACCAGGCACAAACGCTGTTCGGCGGTGCCGATAGGCATGACCAGCCTGCCGCCGAGCGCGAGCTGTTCCAGCAGTTCCGGCGGCACGCGGGTGGCCGCTGCCGTCATGATGATGCCGTCGAACGGCGCCAGTTCCGGCAGCCCCATGGTGCCGTCGGCATGACGCGCACGCACGTTGAGGACGCGCAATTCGCGCAAGTGGTCGCGCGCCTTGGCGAGTAACGGCGCGATGCGCTCGACCGAATAGACCTCCTGTGCCAGACGCGCCAGCACGGAGGTCTGGAAACCGCAGCCGGTGCCGATTTCAAGCACCTTGCCGAGCCTGCCGCCGGCACGCAGCAGTTCCGACATGCGCGCCACGGTGTACGGGTTGGAAATGGTCTGGCCGAAGCCGATAGGCAGCGAGGCATCGTCATAGGCGCGGCTGGCCAACGCTTCATCGACGAAGATGTGGCGCGGAATCGCCCCCATCACTTCGAGTACGACTTCATCTTTGATACCCTGACTGCGCAGGCGTTCGAGCATACGCACGCGGGTGCGTTGGGAAGTCATGCCGATGCCGTGGATCTTGCTGTTCATGCGCGCAACCAAGTGTTCAGGCCGTCGAGCTGGGCGAACTGGGTCAGGTCGATCTGCAACGGCGTAATCGACACCTGGTTCTGCGCCACTGCATGGAAATCGGTGCCGGCCCCGGCATCCTGCGCGGCACCCGCGGCACCTACCCAATACACCGTTTCGCCGCGCGGGTTGACCGACTTCACCACCGGTTCGGCCTTGTGGCGCTTGCCGAGGCGGGTAATCGCGGTGCCTTGCAGCTCCTCGTAAGGCACATCCGGCACGTTGATGTTGAGAAGAATCGGCTGGGGGAAGGGATCGCGCAGGCAACGCGCCACGATGTCGCTGACGACTCGTGCGGCGGTCTGGTAGTTATCCGCCGACTTGCTGGCCAGCGATACCGCGAGCGAGGGAATGCCCAGCAGAAAACCTTCGGTGGCCGCCGCCACCGTGCCGGAATAGATGGTGTCATCGCCCATGTTGGCACCGCGATTGATCCCGGAAATCACCATATCCGGCAATTCCGGCATCATGCCGGTGACCGCCAGATGCACACAGTCGGTCGGCGTGCCGTTAACGTAATGATAACCGCTGGACGACTGGCGCAGACTCAAGGGGCGGTCGAGCGTGAGGGAATTGCTGGCGCCGCTACGGTCGCGTTCCGGCGCAACCACGGTAACATCCGCCACGGTAGCAAGCGCTTGGGCCAGACATGCCAGCCCCGGCGCAAAGTACCCGTCGTCGTTACTCAAAAGAATCCGCATCGGCCTGTCCCGCTTCCCTATTGATAGTGCCAATTATCTTGTTGATGTTCGTCGCCGTTCTTGATGACGGGTACGACAGGAAATGCTGGCTAAACGCTCACGCAGCAAAGGGGCGATTATGTGGCATGAAGTGGCACAAATCAAGGCGCTAGGTATCTCGACAATACGGATTACTCAGCTTCTTCTATCCATGCCGCCTGGATGGCTTCGAGGATTTTTTCGTTGGAGTGGTCGGGGTTGTCGTCGAAACCGTCGAGCGCCATCACCCAAGCGTGCAAATCGGTGAAACGAATCGTGAGCGGATCGACATCGGGATGCAGTTCATACAGTTCGATGGCGATGTCCTGAATGTCGGTCCATTTCATGGCGATCTCCTAGTGCTTTTCGCTGGCCAGATTAATGGTGTACTTGGGGATCTCGACCACCAGATCGCTCTTCCCGACCAACGCCTGACAGCTCAGGCGGGAATTCGGTTCCAACCCCCAGGCTTTGTCCAGCATGTCATCCTCGAGTTCGTCGGAAGGTTCCAGCGACGCGAACCCCTCGCGCACCACGACATGGCAGGTGGTGCAGGCGCAGGATTTCTCGCAGGCATGTTCGATTTCGATATCGTTGGCGAGCAGCGCATCGCAAATCGACACCCCGGTTTCGGCTTCGATCACCGCACCGTCGGGGCACAGTTCCTGGTTGGGCAGTACGATAATTTGCGGCATGGTTTAACCTTCGAGTTCTTCCAGTTTGTGCCCGGCCAGCGCCTGCTGCACGCTACGGTTCATGCGCCGTCCGGCGAAGCTCTCGGTGGCGCGGTTGAGCGCTTCGGCGGCGTTCTTGATGGCTTGCGGCGCATTGCCTTCCAGTGTCACACGC
>Ga0208566_1001410_pt1 | contig 14008 bp, 10 predicted proteins | sample PL_2010_150m_FD_184159 | JGI IMG/M metagenome (GOLD analysis project Ga0208566, IMG submission 184159) | Freshwater microbial communities from Powell Lake, British Columbia, Canada to study Microbial Dark Matter (Phase II) - PL_2010_150m... | ecosystem: Environmental > Aquatic > Freshwater >...
GGTTATAATTTCGGCATGCCTTCCCTCACGTCTATGCTGCTCTCCGGCCTCAATCCCGAACAACTTGCCGCCGTCACCCTCCCGCCGCAACACGCGCTGATCCTTGCCGGTGCCGGCAGCGGCAAGACGCGGGTGCTGACGACGCGCATCGCCTGGCTGATCTCCACCAGTCAGGCCGGGCCGCACAGCATCCTCGCCGTCACCTTCACCAACAAGGCGGCGAAGGAAATGCTCACTCGGCTTTCGGCGATGCTGCCGATCAACACCCGCGGCATGTGGATCGGCACCTTCCACGGACTCTGCAACCGACTGTTGCGCGCCCATTTCCGCGAGGCCGGGCTGCCGCAACTGTTCCAGATCCTCGACCAGGCCGACCAGTTGTCGGCGATCAAGCGCCTGCTGAAGTCGCTCAATGTCGACGACGAGAAATTTCCTCCGCGCGAGTTGCAGCATTTCATCAACGCCCAGAAGGAGCAGGGGCTGCGCGCGGCCGCAGTCGAGGCGTGGGACGATTTCACGCGCAAGCGCGTCGAGCTCTACGAGGCCTACGAGCGGCAGTGCCAACGCGAGGGAGTCGTCGACTTCGCCGAACTGCTGCTGCGTTCCTACGAATTGCTGGAACGCAACGAGATCCTGCGCCGCCACTACCAGGAGCGCTTTCATCACATCCTCGTCGATGAGTTTCAGGATACCAACCGGCTTCAATATCGCTGGTTGAAACTGCTGGCGGGAGGTGGCGCCTCGATGTTCGCAGTCGGCGACGACGACCAGTCGATCTATGGTTTTCGCGGGGCCGAGGTCGGCAACATGCGCGACCTGGAGCGCGAGTTCAAGGTGGCCAACGTCATCCGCCTGGAACAAAACTATCGCTCGCACGGCAACATCCTCGATGCCGCCAACGCCATCATCAAGAACAACGCGGCGCGGCTCGGCAAGAACCTGTGGACCGACGCCGGCAGCGGCGAGCCGATCCGAGTCTTCGAGGCCTTGAGCGACCTCGACGAAGCGCGCTGGATCGTCGATGAGATCAGGGGCCTGACGCGCGACGGCCATACCCGCGCCGAGATCGCCCTGCTGTATCGTTCCAACGCGCAGTCGCGGGTGCTGGAGCACGCCCTGTTCAACGCCGGGCTGCCCTACCGGGTGTATGGCGGACTGCGCTTTTTCGAGCGGCAGGAAATCAAGCACGCATTGGCTTACCTGCGCCTGATCGCCAATACCGACGACGATACGGCATTTGCCCGCGTCGTCAATTTCCCGACCCGCGGCATCGGCGCACGCTCCCTGGAACAACTCGCCGATGCGGCCCGGGCGCAGAACTGCAGCCTGCATGCGGCGATTGCCAGCTTGTCCGGCAAGGCCCAGACCTCCCTGTCCGGCTTCGCCCAGTTGATCGCCAGGATGAGGGATGGCAGCGCCGGCCTGCCGTTGCCCGAAGTGGTCGATCATGTGGTCGAACTCTCCGGCCTGCGCGAGCATTACCGCAACGAAAAGGAAGGCGAGGACCGCCTCGCCAACCTCGATGAATTGCTCAACGCCGCCGCCAGCTTCGTCGCCGAGGAAGGCCAGCGCGAAGCTCCGGCCGAGGGCGCCGAAGAAAGCGGCGACCTCGCCTCCTTCCTGGCGCATGCCGCGCTGGAGGCCGGCGAACACCAGGCCGGCGAGAGCGACGACGCGGTGCAGTTGATGACCGTGCATTCCGCCAAGGGGCTGGAGTTCAACATGGTCTTCATCAGCGGCCTGGAGGAAGGCCTGTTTCCGCACGAGAATTCGGCCCAGGAAGAGAAAGGCCTCGAGGAAGAGCGGCGCCTGATGTATGTCGCGGTGACGCGGGCGCGCCAGCGGCTCTACCTGTCATTCGCCCAGACGCGCATGCTGCACGGCCAGACCCGCTACAACATGGTGTCGCGCTTTGTCGACGAAATCCCGGCGGCGTTGCTGAAGTGGTTGACTCCAAAGTTCAAGCCGAGCGCGGCGGCAGCGCCGCGCGGCCACCCTGCGCCAGCCTACCCGGATCGTGACGTCGCGCGCATTCGCAGCGCGCGACAGGAGGGCGACAGCGGTTTCCATATCGGCCAGAACATCAGGCATACGAAATTCGGCGTCGGGGTCATCGTCAATGCCGAAGGATCGGGCATGGACGCGCGGGTGCAAGTCAACTTCGGCCACGCCGGCATGAAATGGCTGGCGCTCTCCATTGCCAAGCTCACACCCGCATGAGGTAGAGAAGATGAAAGTCCACGCCAATGGCATCGACCTCAACTGCGACATCGCCGGCACAGGACCCTGGCTGACGCTGTCGCATTCGCTGGCCTGCGACCTGAGCATGTGGGACCCGCAGATGGCGGCATTGGCGCCGCACTTCACCGTGTTGCGCTTCGACACCCGAGGCCACGGACTAAGCAGCGCGCCGCCGGAAGACGCGTACGACTGGGGCCGCTTGGCCGGCGACGTGCTCGGTCTGTTCGATGAATTGAAAATTGAACGCAGCCATTTCGTCGGCCTGTCCATGGGCGGCATGATCGGCCAGCATGTGGCATTGCGGGCGCCCGAGCGGATCGCCCGGCTGGTGCTGGCCGACACCTCCAGCCGCTATCCGGCCGGCGCCACCCCGATCTGGGACGAGCGCATCCGGCTGGTCCGCGAGCAGGGCATGGAGGTATTGGTGGATGGCACGCTGGAGCGCTGGTTTACCGCACCGTTCCGCGCCGCCCATCCCGAGATCACCGCGCGCATCGCCGGCCTGATCCGCAACACGCCGCCGGCCGGCTATATCGGCTGCGGCCGCACCATCCCGACTCTGGACATCACCCAACGGCTGCCTGCAATAACGAATCCGACGCTGGTCATCGTCGGCGCCGAGGACGCCGGTACGCCGCCGGCGATGGCGCAAGAGATTGCCGGGGCAATTCCCGGCGCCCGGCTGGAAATCATTCCGGATGCTGCGCACTTGTCCAACATTGAACAAGCGGAAATCTTCAACCGCCTGCTGCTGGAATTTCTCACAAGCGCTGACCCACTACAATGACGCCCTCGCGTCGTAAATTTCACCTTCGGGAGCAAGCATGGATCTGGGCATAGCAGGCAGAAAGGCGCTGGTCTGCGCCGCCAGCAAGGGGCTGGGGCGGGGCTGCGCATTGGCGCTGGCACGTGAAGGCGTGGAGGTCACCATCGTCGCCCGCGGGCGCGACGCGCTCGAGGCGACGGCGGCGGCGATACGCGCCGAAACGGGCAGCAACGTGCAAGTGGTGGTGGCCGACATCGTGACGCCGGACGGTCGTGCGGCGGCGCTGGCCGCCTGTCCGCAGCCGGACATTCTGGTGAATAACGCCGGCGGCCCGCCGCCCGGAGATTTCCGCGACTGGTCGCGCGACGACTGGGTCAAGGCCCTCGACGCCAACATGCTGACGCCGATCGAACTGATCAAGGCCACGGTCGACGGCATGATCGCGCGCAAGTTCGGCCGCATCGTCAATATCACTTCGGGCGCGGTGAAGGCGCCGATCGACGTGCTGGGCCTTTCCAATGGCGCACGTTCCGGCCTGACCGGCTTCGTCGCCGGAATCGCGCGCAAGACCGTCAGACACAACGTCACCATCAACAACCTGCTGCCGGGATTCTTCGACACCGATCGGATCCAGTCGGTGGTCGGCGGCGCCGCCAAGGCCAAGGGCATTTCCTACGAAGCGGCGCTGGCCGAACGCATAGCGACCATCCCCGCCGGCCGGATCGGCAATCCGCTGGAATTCGGCCAGGCCTGCGCCTACCTGTGCAGCGTCCAGGCCGGCTTCGTCACCGGCAGCAATTTCCTGATGGACGGCGGGGCCTACCCGGGCACGTTCTAGCTTTCTGGCACCGGCGCCTACACTGACCCAGGCGAAGCTTGCGTTGCCTGCCCATACCCGATATAGGATGTTAGGGATGGAGACATTGCAGGTATTATGGAATTTCCCAGTTGAGATGTGGCGTTCAAGCCGCGGGGTGTTTCGATGAAACTGTTTTCGACTTTCTACTCTTCGGCAAGGTCGCCACTCGCCGATTACCCCGAACTGCTTGACGACAAACATGTACCCCTGCTACGGACGGCAATCTGGGCGAACCTGATCGGATCGGCGTTGTTCATGTCCTTGATGTTGTCCCTGCCTGGCGACTATCAATGGCGCATGTACATCGCGGCGGGGCTGATGGCTCTTGCCATCGCGTCGCTGGCGGTACTGCGTACCTGGGGACCCGTCGAGACGGTGCGCTTGCTGGCGGTTGGGGGTTGGGTACTTACCACCATCGCGGGTTTCATTGCAGAAGGACTGCGGACGCCGATCCTGATTGTCTATCCGGTGGTGTTGATATTCTCCGGATGGTTGTTGGGCCCGCGCGTCTTTGCGTCCTTGTTCGTCGCCAGCTGCATCGCCGTTTGCGCCATGGCGATCGGCCAATATGCCGGTCACATCGATGTCCTCAGGCCGGTACCCCCGGCCATGATGGCATTGGCTTACCTGTTCGTTCTGCTCATCAGCGCCTTGATGACCTTGTACCTGGTGCGCTTGTTCCGCGAGCGTTTCGCCGAAGAACGTCGGTTGAATGTCGAGATCAGGCAGCACCTTCACGCTGCCGAAAATCGCGAAGCCGAACTGGATCGTTACCGCAACCATCTGGAAAATTTGATCGAGGAACGAACCGGGCAGTTGACCAATGCCAAAGAGCAGGCCGAAGTAGCCAATGTCGCCAAAAGCGCCTTCCTGGCCAACATGAGCCATGAGATTCGCACTCCGCTGAATGGCATTCTGGGTTTTTCACAGCTACTCCTGATGCCGAATCTCGACGCCAGGGAGCAGCATGAATACGCCACGGCGATCCTGAGTTCCGGCAACACCTTGTTGGCTTTGGTGAACGATATTCTCGATCTTTCCAAGGTCGAAGCCGGCAAGATGCAGCTCAAGCCAGTCGAATTCGATCCTCGGCAGATCGTTTCGCAGAGCATCACCATTTTCGGCGAACTCGCCCGAATTAAAGGTCTGGCGATCGAGTCTGCCTGGCTAGGCCCAACCGACCCGTGCTACAAGGCGGATCCGCTCCGCCTGCGCCAGATGCTGTCGAATCTGGTCAGCAATGCCATCAAGTTTACGGCGCACGGATCGGTGCGGGTGGAAGCCGCTGAAGTCGAGCGTAGCGGAGACAGCGCCATTCTGGAGTTTGCCGTCACCGACAGCGGCATCGGTATTCCCCCGGACAAACACGATTTGCTGTTCAAGCCCTTCTCCCAGGTAGATAGCACGACGACGCGCGAGTATGGCGGAACGGGGTTGGGCTTATCCATCGTCCGCAACCTGGCCGTGCTGATGGGTGGAGACGCGGGTGTTGAGAGCCATTCCGGAAAGGGTTCGCGTTTCTGGTTCCGCATTCGGGTCAAACCCCTGCAATCCGGTGCGCGAATTCGCCCACTCGAGACTTGACGCGACATCGGGGAGCAGACATCCCGGGAAGATCTTGCCGAACTGGTACTCCCGCAAACAGTTCATGCAGGTGCCGCAGGAGAGGATCAGATCCTGCTTGTTGCGCATCCTATCGTCCACTGATATGATGCGCATATGGAGTTACCCGAGTACGCGCTGGAACTGCTGTTGGCCTACGATGGCCGGGTGCACTATTTAGCCAGTGGGCACACACTGAGATTCGATGTGAGGCTGATCGAGAAGTCGGCCCAAACACCATACGGCATATCGTATTCACTAACGCTGCATGCCCCTAGCGGTACGCGGCTGCTGGGCTTTGACAACGCCCATCCGGTGCCGCATCGGGGCGGGCGTCACGTGAAGCCGAAGATTGAAGCCGATCACTGGCACCGGACGGCCAACGACCACGGGCGGCCCTATGATTTCGTTTCCGTTGAGACGCTGTTGGAGGACTTTTTCCGGGAGGCCGAACGCATATTGAGCGAGCAGGGTGTGGCTTTCGAAATTGTACGTGATCAGGAGGACTAAGCATGGGCATCAAGATTCAGTCGATGAAGGAACTCAAGGCGGAAATGCTCGGCGTTGCCAAGGGCAAGCGTCAGGCACCCGTCGATGCCGGTCAGGTGTCATTCGATTCCGTGGGCGCGGTAATGCGCTTGCTGACACCGGATAATCGCCAACTGCTTGCCGCCATCGATAAGAACAAACCGACATCAGTTGCCGATCTCGCTCGCATGGTCGGCCGCGCCGAGCCGAACGTCAGCCGGACCCTGGGCAAGCTGGTCGCCGGCGGCTTCGTGCGCCTGAATCCCGGTGCCGGCAAAGCCAAGGTGCCGGAGGTCGTGATTCACCGGCTGACGGTGGATATCGATGTCTGCCATTTGGAAGACCGGGTGGCGGTGGCGTGATCGCTTATTGCCTCAGACACCGGACCACTCCAACGCTGTGGCTAACCAGGTTCAGGGCAACCCGAGATTCTTGCTTTCGGCAGTCACACACCCGGAATCGCTGAGCGATTCGAGGGACCGAACCGCATGTCCAGCGGCCAATTCCGGACAGTGGCGATTGTTCTATAAAGCGGACCGTCGCACCAAGACTTCACAACAACCCAACGCCGTCGGTCCGTACTATCATCACGTGCGTCAGCTAGTCTTCGCAATCGTTGAAAAGTGCCTTATCTCTTGACGTAAGGCAAACAATAGACCACGCGGTCGTTAGGATGGAATTGGTGATTGCATTTTCATGTTTTCTTCTTGGCTCAGTGAAGATCGTAATTCCATTTCTGCTTACCATCTTTTGCCTTAGCGCTGAGGGGGCTGTGTCGATCAACCTTCACGATGTAGCGAATAACTGGGAGAAATATAAAGCGCCACCGGGCATTCAGAGAAGAATGGAACGCTTGAAGAAGAAAGAGCTTGAAGCGTGTATTGAGCATTTCCCGGAAACCCCGAAACGTGACAGGCTGGAAAGGCGGATATTCTCTGCGGTAAGGATTGAAATTGGGGGCAAGGACGATTCAACGTTCCTCGTTGTTAGCCCACCGAAGTGCTGGGAACTGGGCGGAGCCCATGCGCTAAGTTACTGGATACTCCTCGCTCTTCCAACAGGCGATTTGCGAGTCCTACTCGAATCTTCTGATGACAGAATTCAAATTGGAGACTCACGGACAACGGAATTTCGCGACATTACCACCTATTACGGAACAAGCTCTTCCTGCCGATATCTGTTCGACGGACTGGGTTACAAGCGTTTGCCACCGACACGAAAGCACGAATGCCTTTAAACGGCTTCGGCAGAGGGCAGCATAAATGGTGACCGTAGATGACATGCGTGTTATTGCGTATCACGAAGCCGGCCATGCCATCGTTGCGTGGAGTCTAGGAGTGTTGCTTAAAGAGATAAGAATCGAACCGCATGGCGGTATCTGTAAACATGCACTCACGGTCAACCCCTTGCTCGATCCTGAATTTATGGGAACAGATGATTGGATGAAAGTGAAGAAGAAGGCGCTAATTCTGTTGGCTGGTGAGGTGGCCGAACTCGTTGGCAGCGAGATGGCGCGCATGGCAGGCGATAGTGAGATGGCAGAACTATGTAGTTATGCCCATAGGGCAAGCTCTGAATCCATCGTTCCCGGCTCGGACCGGGAAGAACTTAGGGAGTTGGTTCAACTGACTTTTGGTGACCTCGGAGCCAAAGCCAACGATTGGATTGGTCGAACTGAAGTTGAAGCAAGAGAGATTGTCATAGGCAACTGGGAGAGAGTATGTTTGCTTAGTAATGCACTTGTCGACAAGAGCGTCTTGTGCGGGGCCGAAGCGATTCGGATAATTAAAATGGCGGAGTAAGTGATGAAAGCTGCGTTTTGTATACTGTTGCTTGCATTTACAACGTGCGCCTTCTCGTGGTCGCGTTATGCCCCCTACACCAGTTCCCCCAATCAAGAGCAACAACAAAAGCTTGAGGAGCTACAACGTCGTTTGGACCAAGCAGAATTTCAAAGGCAATTGGAAAACGAGGATCGTGAGAACGCCGCACGCGAAGCGGCTGAGGAACAAGCGCGTGCGGCTTCCGAACAAGCCGAGCAGGCCGCCGCCGACCTCCGTAACGTAATGAACCGCGCCGCAGTGAGAATGAAAAACAACTTTTACTTGGGCGGACTATTGCTGTTGATGGGAGGTTTCATTACCTACATCATTAGAAATACCAACAAGGAAGAACAAATGGACGAGAATCGAAAATTCGGCGTTATCGTAATGGTTTCGTCATTTCTTCTGATTTTTCTGGTCTTGATGATTTCGGATGACTGGCTACCGCAGTTGGATTATTTTGAAAACCTCATGAACACTTTGCAACTTCGCCTGATTGGGATCAATATCCCGAGTGACAGTTCGCCATTAGGATTCAGGCACAGATACCTGATTGACATTCCCTCTAAGTACGCTGTATTGATTTTATTGACCACTGCGGCCTATGGGTTTACGTCCTACCTCGGCATAACTCCGGCGATCAGATTCTGGAAGAAAACTACAGGTGAATAGTAGTGGTCGCCGCACAGCACGACTATGAACGTCCGGTTTCCAAAGCCTCGAAGGCCTTCAATGGGCACAGAGTACTCACTCACATCCCTACATTGCAGCCCTTCGCCGCACGGAATCGATGACTCCATTACGCGGCGGTTTGGGTCGCAGCATTCGTTTCGACCATTGGCAGGCTTCGGCGTGAGGTCATCTTAGTCAGCGACTCGGCCGGCGCTCATTGTCAGCTTAGTCGAATGGCTAGTCGGTGATCACAGCAGCACTCTCTCGATGCCGCCGTTATTCGCTGTGGTGACAAAGTCCTTCATCCAGCCGGGTCCGAGGATCGCCTTGGCCATCTCCACCACGATGTAGTCCGCCGTCGTACCGCTGTCGTCGTCGTAGCGCGCCAGTCCTTGCAGGCAGGACGGGCAACTGGTGAGGATTTTCACGGGGCCGGCAAAACCATCGGCGCGCAGTTTCCCGGCGCCGCGTTCCATTTCCTCCTGCTTGCGGAAGCGCAACTGGGTCGAGATGTCGGGCCGGGTCACCGCCAGCGTGCCGGATTCCCCGCAGCAGCGGTCGTTCAGCGCCACCGCCTGGCCCATCAGCGAATTCACTACCTTGATGCCCTGGTAGGTCTTCATCGGCGTGTGGCAGGGTTCGTGGTACATGTAGCGGGTGCCACTCAGTCCTTCCAGCTTGATGCCCTTCTCCAGCAGATATTCGTGGATGTCGAGCAGGCGGCAGCCGGGAAAGATCTTGTCGAACTGGTATTTCAATAACTGGTCCATGCAGGTGCCGCAGGAGACGATCACCGTCTTGATGTCGAGATAGTTGAGGGTATTGGCGACGCGGTGGAACAGCACGCGGTTGTCGGTGGTGATCTGGCTGCCGGTGGCGTCATCGCCGCTGGCCGTCTGCGGATAGCCGCAGCACAGGTAGCCGGGCGGCAGCACCGTCTGCGCGCCGACGTGGTAGAGCATCGCCTGGGTGGCCAGGCCGACCTGCGAGAACAGCCGTTCCGAACCGCAGCCGGGAAAATAGAAGACGGCATCGCCGGCATAATTTTCTTCGCTGACCTTGCGCGCATCGCGGATCACCGGCACTACCTTGTCGTCCTCGATGTCGAGCAGGGCGCGCGCGCTGCGTCGGGGCAAGCCGCCGGGCATCGGCTTGGTGAGGAAGTGGATCACCTGCGCCTTGAGCGGAGGACGGCCCAGCGTGGCCGGCGGGTGGTTGACCAGTTCCCGCGTCAGACCCAGCGATTTGGCCATCCGGTAGCCGAGGCGCTGCGCGGCATAGCCGAAGCGGATCATGCCAGCGCGGATCAGCTTGATGGTCGCCGGATCGGTGGCGTTGAGGAAGGCCATCGCCGCCGCCGTGCCGGGGTTGAATTTCTTCTGGCCCTGCACGCGCAGGAAGTTGCGCATGGCGATCGAGACATCGCCGAAATCGATGTCCACCGGGCAGGGGTTGAGGCACTTGTGGCACACCGTGCAATGGTCGGCGACGTCGGAGAATTCGTCGAAGTGCTGCAGCGAGACCCCCCGCCGGGTCTGCTCCTCATAGAGAAACGCCTCGATCAGCAACGAGGTGGCGAGAATCTTGTTGCGCGGACTGTAGAGCAGGTTGGCGCGCGGCACGTGGGTCGAACAGACCGGCTTGCACTTGCCGCAGCGCAGGCAGTCCTGGACCGAAGCGGAGATACTGCCGATCGCCGACTGCTCCATGATCAGGGATTCGGTGCCGAGCAGGCTGAACGAGGGCGTGTAGGCATTGCTCAGATCGCCCCCGTCCATCAGCTTGCCCTTGTTGAAGCGGCCGTCGGGATCGATGCGCTGCTTGTACTCCCGGAAGGGCCGGATCTGCTCGGCGTCGAGATATTCCAGCTTGGTGATGCCGATGCCGTGCTCGCCGGAGATCACCCCGCCGAGATTGCGCGCCAGGGCCATGATGCGGCTCACCGTGCGGTAGGCGGTCTGCAGCATGGCGTAGCGATCGGAATTGACCGGGATGTTGGTATGCACGTTGCCATCGCCGGCGTGCATGTGCAGGGCGACGAAGACGCGGCCGCGCAGCACTTCCTGGTGGATCGCCTCGATGCGCGCCAGCACCGGCCGGAAGGCATTGCCGTCGAAGATGGTTTCGAGCAGCGGTTTGAGCTCCTGCTTCCACGATACCCGTACCGAGTAATCCTGCAGGCGCCGGAACACCGAGACGCCCTCGGCGGCGGCGATGGGCACCGGGTGCCAGCGCCTGGGCGCCGGCTTGGGCGGCGGCAGCGGATGCCAGTGACGCCGGGGAGGCCACGGCGCGTCGAGACTGTCGAGCAGCAGCCGCCAGCGGTCGCGCGTCTCGCGCACCGCCTCCAGCGCCTGGACACGCCGATCGCCGATGATCTCCTGCTTGGCTAGCGAGGCGTCTTCCAGATGCAGCGGCCAATCATTGACCGGGCTATCCAGGAACTCGGCGAGCGCACTGCACAACTCGATCTTGTTGGCGATGGAGAGTTCGATGTTGATGCGCTCGATGCCGTCGCAATAATCGCCCATGTGCGGCAGGGGGATCACCACGTCCTCGTTGACCTTGAAGGCGTTGGTGTGCCGGGAAATGGCCGCCGTCCGCGCGCGGTCGAGCCAGAACTTCTTGCGTGCCTCGGCCGAGACGGCGATGAAGCCCTCGCCAGAACGCAGGCTGGCGATGCGCACCACCTCCGAGGCGGCGCGCATCACGGCGGTTTCGTCGCCGCCGACGATGTCGCCGATCAGCACCATCTTCGGCCGGCCTCGGCCAACACTTCCTCCGCGCGCTTTGGTCGCGTAGCCGACGGCGCGCACATAGCGTTCGTCGAGGTGCTCCAGTCCCGCCAGCAGGACTCCGTTGCGCGCTCCCACCCCGCCGGGCTTGAAATAGTCGGTGATTTCGACGATGGACGGCACGGCTTGGCGCACCTGGCCGAAAAATTCCAGGCACACCGTGCGCACCACCGGCGGCATGCGGTGCAGCAGCCAGACGGCCGAGGTGATGATGCCGTCGCAGCCTTCCTTCTGCACACCGGGCAGGCCGGAGAGGAATTTGTCGGTGACATCCTTGCCCAGGCCGGTCTTGCGGAAAGTCTTGCCCGGGATCGAGAGGAATTCCTCGCCCAGTTGGCGGCCGGCGTCGTCGGTGCGCTTGACGCGGAAGGTGGCGGTTTCCTGCTCGTGGATCTTGCCCAGGTTGTGGCCGATGCGTTCGACTTCCAGCCAGTTGCCGTCGGGCATCACCATTTTCCACGAGGCCAGGTTGTCCAGCGCCGTGCCCCACAGCACCGCCTTCTTGCCGCCGGCATTCATGGCGATGTTGCCGCCGATGCAGGAGGCGTCGGCCGAAGTCGGATCGCAGGCGAACACCAGCCCGGCGTTCTCCGCCGCTTCCATCGCCCGCCGCGTCACTACCCCGGCGCCGGTACGGATCGTCGCATAGGGTTGGGCGACGCCGGGCAGCACAGTCTGTGCGACTTCGCCCAGGTCGATCAGCTTTTCGGTGTTGATGACCACGGAGTCCGGCGTCAGCGGCACCGCGCCGCCGGTATAGCCGGTGCCACCGCCGCGCGGAATGATGGTCAGTCCCAGTTCGATGCAGCCGCGCACCAGCGGGCCCATTTCCGCTTCGCTATCCGGGGTGAGCACCACCAGCGGATACTCGACGCGCCAGTCGGTGGCGTCGGTGACATGGGAAACCCGCGCCAGCCCATCGAAGGCGATGTTGTCGCGACGGGTATGTTTCGCCAGTACCTGCAGCACCCTGCGACGCTTCGCCGCGACGTCGGCGAAATGCCGTTCGAAAACATCGATCGCCAGCCGGGTCTGGTCGATAAGCTGTCCGACTTTCGGATTGCCCTGGCGGCGCTTCTCGATCTCGCGCAAGCGGTGGCGCAGCGCCTCGACCAGCGCCTCGCGCCGCGTCGGATTGGCCAGCAGGTCGTCTTCCAGGTAGGGATTGCGCTGCACCACCCAGATGTCGCCGAGCACTTCGTAAAGCATCCGCGCCGAGCGGCCGGTGACGCGCTCGTCGCGCAGTTCGTCGAGCACTTCCCAGGCTTCCGTGCCGAGCAGGCGGATGACGATCTCGCGGTCGGAGAACGACGTGTAGTTGTAGGGAATTTCGCGCAGGCGGGCGGACATGGGGACTGCGTCAGCAGGAAAGCGTACTATTTTAGGCTACTAGTGCCCGAATTTGGTTTTGGGGTACTAGTGCCCGAATTAGGTTTTGGGGTACTGGTGCCCGAATTAGATTTTGGGGTACTGGTGCCCGCGAGCGGGCGCCGTCCATTTCGTCTTCTGCGCTACACTGCCAGCACGACCAAGGCCGGCGGACGGGAGAAGGCCATGACAGACATTCACAGCAAACCCATCGCTGCGCGCATCGACTGGCTGTTCGAGCTTGCCCGGCGTCATGGCGAAAACTTCCGGAGTCCGGAAGCATGGCTGGCGCGCGAACGTTATCTCGCCGAACACCCCACTGCGATTGCCGTGTTGAAGTGCATGGACGGCCGCATCAACATTCCGGTGGCGACCAACACCCCTACCGGCATCCTGATGCCCTTCCGCAATCTCGGCGGCATGTTCGACCTCGGCTGGCCGCATCTCGGCGAAGTGCTGGCCCATCACGTCCTGCGCATGACCGGTAGCGGTCGGCGCGTGCTCTTCCTGATCACCTACCATTGGTCGAAAGGCGACCCGCAGCGCGGCTGTGCCGGCTTCCACTTCGACACGGCGGCGGCGATTGCCCACACCCGCGAGATCCGCCACCAGGTCGAGCACATCTTCGGCAGCGGCCACGGCACGGTCTACCCGCTGGTATGCGGTTTCGAAACCGACGAGGACGCCCTGGTGCTCCATGGTGCCGACGGCGCCACGCTCGATCTGGCAGGCTTTTCAGCCGCGGATGCGGCCACGCTAGAGCCGCGCCTGGCCGCCCTGCTGCCCGATATGCCGGCGCAGATGCGCGCCGACCTGCTACCGCTGCTGCGCGGCAACCTCGAACGCATTGCGCTGGTGCGCGAACAAGCGCGACGGCACGAACGCATGCTGGATGTCGAACACCGCGAATGGATGATCTGCCTGGGGCGCGGTTTCGACTTCCTGCATACCCCAAATCTCGCCCTGATCATCGGCCCCTACAGCCCGGACCTCGCCGACCCGCTACGCAAGGCGGCAGCCATTATCGACGACAACATGAAAGCGGGGCGTATCCCTGACGACGGTTTTCTGCTGCTGGCGTCCGTGCCTTACGACGAAATCGGCGTCGACCGGGCGCGGGCCGAATTGAAATCGCACTTTCTTTCGTGCTTCGCCGCTGGCGTGTTGCGCAACGAGTTCGGCGCACTCGCCGAGCGGATGACCAAGCGCACCGCGGTGCTCGACTGGCGCTCGCGTAGCCTCGAACTGATCGACGAAAAGCCTGTCCGTGAATGATCCAGCCCTCCCCGTCGCCCCTGGCGTAGTCGCCGGCTTCATCGCCCGCTGGCAACACGCCGACGGTTCCGAACTCGCC
>Ga0208566_1001412_pt1 | contig 13985 bp, 15 predicted proteins | sample PL_2010_150m_FD_184159 | JGI IMG/M metagenome (GOLD analysis project Ga0208566, IMG submission 184159) | Freshwater microbial communities from Powell Lake, British Columbia, Canada to study Microbial Dark Matter (Phase II) - PL_2010_150m... | ecosystem: Environmental > Aquatic > Freshwater >...
AGCCCACTTTCTAGTCTGCCAAGTGGGTCTATTGGCAACGGATGGATGGCTCTTGATAAAATTTCAATTTTCTCAGCCTTTATCTCATATGCAAAATCTCGTGCTTTGGATTCTTGAACTGCACCGGTAATTCTTACCACACTTTGTCTGCTAAGATCTTTGACTTGTTGTAGATTTTCTGGACCTGCAACTACAATCTGTGAAACACCAGTGATATCCCTCAGAGTAAGAAATGTGAGTTTTCCCAATTCACGTAAATCTTCCACCCAACCTGCAACTATTACTTTTTGTCCCTTCATAGAAGGTTCAAGTGCGCCGATGTTGTGAGTTTTTGTAATATCCATGAATACCTATCCTACTTTCTCTCAAATTCCACTACTAGTTCTATCTTTCGAAGATCGTGTACAATTGCAATAACCTTGTTTACATCTATTGGAAATTTCGCAGTCTTTTTTCCAGATACTATGACTTTGGTTTTTCTAAGACCGCCCAAGGCCCAAACGTGATTTATTGCAAGTATTTTGATTGGAAAGAATACATCTTCAATGAATTTCTTATCATCAGAGTCTTGGTGTACAAGCCAAATTTTTCCTGAAAATTCGCCTTGAAGTATTCTGTATAGTTCTCGACTTTGCCTAATTGTCATAATATCCTGGCTCCCAAGATATATCACAAAATCTCCGTTTGATTCACGACATGAATTTAAGGTAAATTTTTCTATTTGTGGAATTTTTTGAGAAAGTTTTACTAGTTTCATAGAGGCATCTACATCGGCTTTTGTAAGTACGCCTTGATCTAATTTTGACTCACATTGAGGGCATAGTATACCATTCATTGCATCAAAATTACAGATTGGCGTCCTCATGGAAATCGATTTTTTGCGTGCAGGACTGGAAGATAAACTATGCGAAATCAGAGAAACATACAAAACTCAAATGTACCACTCGCCCATAGTTCATTCATGACATTTCTATCTGTAAATGATCTTGATGTTCAATACCAAAGCCAAGGAAAAAAGGTACACGCGGTAGATCACGTATCATTTTCATTGCAAGAAAACGAGTCCATTGGCATAGCAGGAGAAAGTGGGTGTGGCAAGAGCACTCTGGGTCTTGCAATAATGAAGACACTTCAGGAAAACGCAAGCGTGTCAGGCGAGATTATTTTTGATAACAAATCAATATTGACCATCCCAGTTTCCGAGTTTACAAAAAATATCCGATGGAAGCAGATAGCCATGGTCTTTCAGGGAGCAATGAATTCTCTAGATCCTGTCTTTACTATTAAAAAACAATTTAAGGAAATTCTAAAAAAACATGATTTTCAAGGTGATTTAAAACAAGCCATAGAGACTGCAATATTTTCAGTTGGATTATCACATTCCATTTTAGACAAGTATCCACATGAAATTAGTGGAGGTATGAAGCAACGAGTTGTAATTGCAATGGCTCTAATTTTAAAACCAAGGATGGTGATTGCGGATGAGCCCACCACCGCACTGGATGTATTAGTTCAAGCTCAGATAATGGTACTGTTGAAAAATCTCAAAAAAAGTGGACTTGGAATCATGTTAATCTCTCACGATTTAGGCATAATTTCTGAGATTGCAGAGAAAATAGGAATCATGTATGCAGGTCAGATTGTAGAGTTTGGTTTACTATCAGATGTTTACAACAATCCAAAGCATCCCTATACTATAGCACTATTGAATTCAATTCCCAAACTAGGCAATACAGAAAAAATTATTCCTCTAAAGGGCAATCCACCTAGTTTGATAAATCTACCAAGCGGTTGCAGGTTTTATGACAGATGCTCAAAGGCAATGGAAAAATGCAAGGTGGAACCTCCCAGAATCAAGACTGCGTCAGGTTTTGTCACATGTTGGTTACATGAATAATTAATTAATAAAATATTTTTTAAAAATAGAATCCAGTTCTATCTTAGACTGTTTCCATAATAAGAGTTGTACACTCTTAACGCATTTGCCGTAGATCTTTCTTGTGCTTCAGCAAGCATTGCATTTCTATCTCTGCCATTGGTATCAGTTGGTGTGCTAGTCAAACCATAGTAGCTTGATGCCAAGGAACGGATATTTAGATTGTGAATTTCATTGAAGATGAATATGGCCTTCTCAAGCGATTGGGCTTGTAGTGGAGTCAAATTGCGACCACCATGAGTCATCTCATTTGTAATTGAGCCAGGCTTGTATACATATGGAATGTTTGTTCCTACATACGGAGTAAGATCAAGGAATACGCCATACCTCTTTGCAAGTTCACTAACTAATGATGCTGCTTCAGATTCAGCAGTAGCTTGATTTTGTGTAATCATGGTTTGTCTGTCATAAGTTGCAACAGTATCAGTTGGAGTACTTGGTGCAAAATTAGAATACTTTTCCTGAATCTTAACTAATTGATTCATAATATCATCTGCTGATACCATTGAGGATGCAGTTGCACTGGCAATCATATCAGTTCTAATTCTGCCTTGTTCATCAGTTGGGGTGCTTGAAATTCCCTTGTAGTCATCTGCTCTAAGGTTTGCTAATTGTCTAACATGAATAACATCAAATTGTGCTACTGCATTTTGCATTGAAACTTGTGCTTGAGCATCAATGTTTCTACCTCTGCTTGTTTCATCTGTTGCAGTACTGGTCAGTCCACTCCAGTTTCTCTTGGATTGATCCAAGTTAGCAAACTGGTAGTAGCTCATGTATTTTGCAAGAGCCTTTTGTTCTGCCATTTGTTGTTTTTCGGCAATAGTAGTAGTATCATGTGTATAGGTTCCCAGATAACCGTGTGAGACATTATCAAAGGGAGTAGCTAGAATTGGTTGAACACCCCAAGATGAGCCTGTACTAAATAGAAATCCTGTTATCATAACAACTGCCAATAATTTGAAGTTCACGAAATCTCTCATATATTGAGCCTTTTAAAACTTTGCGATGAACAGTTTTCCGCCTACTGATCGCTTGATATATTTGCGATCATAACAAATAGCAATGGAAGAGATCCTTTCAGTCAAGAATTTAAAAAAATACTTTACAAAAAAAGGACTGTCTGGAGTAAGCAAAGATGTCATTAGAGTCGCCGACGGGATATCATTTTCAATAAAAAGTGGTGAGACACTTGTATTGGCAGGAGAATCAGGCTCTGGCAAGACTACAATTGCCCGTATGATTTTACGAGCTTTAGAGCCAGATTCAGGAATCATTAACTTTGAAGGGCATGAAATTACAAATCAGCAAGACAGTCTAAAAAAAATAAGACTTGGCTGCCAGATGGTTCACCAAGACCCGTATGCATCCATCAATCCTAGAATGACAGTTTTAGACATAGTTAGAGAACCGCTTGAAATTCATTCCATTGGAAATAAAAAAGAAAGAGAACAGTTAGCTTTGCAAGCATTAAGTCAGGTAAATCTAGAACCAGTTGAAGAGATTGCATCAAAGTATCCGCACATGTTATCAGGAGGACAAAGGCAAAGAGTTGCAATAGCTCGTGCAATTGTAACAAAACCAAAAGTTGTCATTGCTGATGAACCAGTTTCAATGCTTGATGTATCAGTAAGAATCGGAGTTCTAGAACTTATGAAAGAATTACAAGAAAGAATGAAGATTTCGTTTCTGTATATAACACATGATTTAGCTACTGCAAATTACATCGGCAATAGAATCGCAATTTTATATCTTGGAAAGATTGTGGAGATTGGTCCAATAAATGAAATTTTATCAGGTCCGCGTCATCCATATACTCAGGCACTCATAGATTCAATTTCATATCCAGATCCAGAGAATCTTAAGAGAGATAGAAAAATTCGCATCAATGATCCTTTAGATATAGATGCGTATCAAGGCTGTAGATTCAGAGCTCGATGTCCTTATGCCATAGAAAAATGCAAGCAAGAACCAGAACTTGAAGAAATTTCAGAGGGTCGGCAAGCTGCGTGCTTTGTTAAGATAAACTAGTTTGTACTTCAGATAGATTAGAAATTCTATGTGATACCACATGAGATACACCATTTCTTGGAAATACACCGTAAATGAGAGTCGCCTTTTTTACCACGGCATCCTTAAGCGAAACCATGATCATCTGACTTCCTTTTGATCTCTCTTCAAGTATGGTAGCAAGTCGTTCGGTGTTTAATGCGTCAAGATGTGCATCAACTTCATCTAAAAGATAGAAGGGGGACGGTTTTAGTTTTTGAAGTGCTAGCAAAAATGTAATTGCGGCAAGTGTCTTTTCTCCACCACTAATTGATGTAGATTCTCTTTTTGGTTTATTTGGAAACTGTACAAGATATGATATGCCTGATGAAAATATGTCATCTTCATTTTGAATCTCAAGCCATGCATTGCCTCCAGTCATCTTACTAAATATTTCTCGAATATCCTTGTCAACTTTATCATATGATTCCAAGAAGGTCTGACGTTTACCCTTGTCTATCTCTTCAATGAATTTGACTATAGAGTTTCTTTCTTCTTCAAGTTCGTTCTTTCTTGAAGACATGGAACGATATCCATTTGAGATTTCGACGTACATGTCGGGCGCTCTAGTATTCAAAGCAGTAGATAGATTTTTTTTCTCTGACTCTAATTCGATTAGCATTTGATCAACATCAAAGGATTCTAGAAGTGTGTCATACCCGTAGGATTCCAATGTCTTTCTAATTCGGCTTTCGTTTTCTGCGAGATCTTGAATATCTCTAGATATAGAATCAGATTGTCTTTCCATCCCGTTTACCTCTTTGCTCAGAGTCCTTTCAGATTCATACAGTCCTTTTAGTTTAGAATCATATTCTTTTAGTGTGGAAACAGATGTCCCAGAAGTAGATATCAGCTGTTGCTCTTTTTCTCTCAAAGTTACAAGTAACACGTCGGCACTTTCTTTCTCTTTTGCAAGGGCTCTTGATTGCACTTCGATATCATATTTTTCATGGGTTAGTGATGACTGTTCTTGAGTCAAAAGCCTCACGTTTGCCTTGAATGAGTTTTCCTCATTTCCTAGGTTGGTCAAGTTACCAGTCATCTCTCGGAACTGAGTTGAAATTGCACTATGGGAACTCAGAAGACTGGCGCGCTTTTCATTTAATGATGAGAGTAAACTTGCTACCCTGTTCTGGCCTTCATCTGCATAATTTTCATTGGTAAGTGAGATACGCTCCTCAAGAGATGACTCGTATGACTGAAGTTTTGACAGATTAACCAAGATGCCCTCTTCTCTTCTTTGTAATTGAGAAATTCTTGAGGTGTGCATCTCTTCAGATATGTTCAGTGTTTTTAATTTTGACTTTATATCAGAAAGACCAAGACCGACATTTGCAAATCCTGTCTCTGATGAGTTATACCTATTATCAAGACTATCCATAATTCTTTCAAGTTTTTTTAGCTGTATCTTTTTATTTTGAATAAATCTTCGCAATAACTCTATAGATTCAACCAGTCCATCTACAGACGTACTTAACAGAATTATTTTTGTCAGGTGAGATACCTTAGAGTTTACATCAACTACTACAGCATTTGCGTCAGCTTCAAAGAATTGTCCGTCAGTAGTTACTGATCTATAACCTTTCTTTGAAAACTCGTATGCCTTTTCTTTTGAATCTACAAGTACAATGTTTCCAAAAATGAAATTTTTAAGCGATTCAAACTTTTCCTCGCACTTGACAAACTCAGATAACACTCCAAGTACTCCAGGTTCTCGAGTGATAGAAATTTTGGAGTTTGATATTGCATCAAGTGGTATAATCCTAATCTTTGGTAATTTTTTATCTTGTGCAAATTCAGCAAGCCCAAGCAAAGTAGCAAAATCATTTACAACTAATCCCTTGAGCCAATCAGAACCAACTGCAAGCAGTGGACGCTCATATTGTTTATCCCATGTTAAAATCTCAAAGACGAGGCCTTGAATTCCAAGTCGCTTTGAATCTTCTTTGAGTTTTGCTATAGAGTAATCTTCATGCATTACTTCTTTTACGACTTTGATCTTTGCCTCATATTGTGCGGCAGCTTTGCTTGCCTTTTCAAAAATTAGTGTTGTTTCCTCAATGTCTTTTTCAATCTTGACACGTCTCTCACGTAGATTCCCAAGCCTTGATTTTAGGTCATTGATTACTTCTTCATGCCCTGCTCGTACTTGACGAAGTTTTCTCTCAAGGCCCAAGAGATTCTCTTTGTCCTCAAGTATAGACTTGATTCTAGAAGAGTTTTGCCCTATTTTATTTTGTATATCATGACGTTCTTGTTCTAATTTTGATAAAGAAAGTTTTGTGTCATTTAATTGGTCTGTAAGACTTCGTATCTTTTCATCAACGCGCATTTTATTTGTGGCAATCTGTGATTGTTGTTTTAACACTTGATTGATTTCAGAGTCTACGGAAGTAAGTTCAATGTTTGCGGTTTTTCTTGTTTCATTAATTGTAGAAATTGAATTTTTCAACTCAATTATTTGATTTTCTAGTATAGTGCGTCTTTCATTTAATGTCATAAGTTCAGATTGAATTTCAGGCAATCTAGAATCCACCTGTGAAAGTCTTCTTGAATTAGTAGCAAGTTTACTGTTTGCAGCTTCAAATTGATGCATTGCAGATGCAAGTTCAGAGTCAATTGCAGCTTTTGCCTGATTGTACACATTTACTTCGTCCATGAACTTTTGTTTTTCTTCTTCAAGTTTTTTTATTTCATCACGAAGTTGTGCACGTTGTTCATCAAATTTTTTGGATTCAGACTGGATCGCGTGTAAGTTTCGCTCCTTTGAAATTTTATTAGTTTCAATATCACGGAGTTTATTTGAAGACTGGATTGCGTATAGTCTTTTGAGTTCTTTATCTAAAACATCATATCGGAGTTGGTTGTTTCTTTCTTCTTCTAGCTCATCAATGCGTTTTTTGATCTCATCCATTCTAGCAAGTGCGATCTCAAGTCTTCTGTCTGCCTCATCGAGTTGTTTTAAGGATTCAGTCTTTTTTTCGTCAAAATATGCTAATCCTATGATATCTTCTATAATCTTCCTCCTTTCTTCAGCATTAAATTCAGAGATTCTGGTGATTGTTCCCTGCTGTACAATGTTGAGCTTGTGAATACCGCAATTTGCCACCTCAAGGACATCTAGGACATAGTTTCGGAGTACCTTTTTTTGGTTTAAATAGTAAATATTCTCTCCATTTTCATCCATCTCTCGGGTTATTATTACAGCATTAGAGTCAACAGGAATCTTTCTGTCAGTATTATCAAAATGGCAGCTTACACGAGCTATCTTGGCACCGTGCTTTGCATTATCAACATCATGTAGCAATGAACGAAGCTTGTCTACTCTCATCACTTTGGGAGAGTTTTCACCAAGCGAAAACGAGATGGCATCAAGTATGTTACTCTTGCCTGAACCGTTTGCTCCAGATATTGCAACCAATCCTTGTTCAAAATTTACTATTGTATTTTTATATCCAAAGGACTTGAAGCCGAAGATCTCTAGCTTGCGTATATGTACCAATGCATCCGATAACCTTTGAGCTGAAATAACAGATTATTGCCAAGTTTCATTGAGCTGCTGAATAAAAATTCTAATGTGATATCTAACTATCTCGTTTGCCTTCTACAAATTCTGCAAAGGCTTTCTTTGCTTCAGCGTATGGCATCTGAATAGGAGGATGCTTGAAGCAATATGATGAGATGCTTGTCATTGGTCCAGATAGCTTTCTGTCAAGTGCAATCTTTAGTCCTCTGATTGCGTCGATCATTATTCCTGCACTGTTATAGGCATCAATTACTTTGAGTTTTAGATCCAACTTGACTGGGATCTTGCCAAAATATTTTCCTTCCAAGTTTATGTAACATATTTTTTCATTGTCTATAAAATCAACATAATCACTAGGACCTATTCTCATAGGGATATCATAGTCTGCCATGGCCTTGACTGCACTTGTCTTACTGATTCTTTTATCTTCCAATCTCTCTTCGTCTAGCATGTTAAAGAAATCCATGTCACCACCAATGTTTAGTTGGTAAGTTCCATCAATCTGTACGCCTCTATCTACAAAGAGTTTGACAAGAGTCTTGTGAACAACTGTTGCCCCAAGCTGGCTCATCACGTCATCACCTGCAAGTGGAATTTTTTTATCTGCAAAAGCCTGTTGCCATTTTGGTTCAGATGCAATAAAAACTGGAATTGCGTTAAGAAATCCAATTCCTGCCTCTAGAGCCTGACTTGCATAATGCCTTACCGCATTAGTACTTCCAACGGGAAGATAATTTACTAGCATTTCTGCTCCTGTATCTTGAAGAACCTTTTTGACGTTTACATCAGGTTCAGAAGAATTGGTAACAATTTGGCTCAAGTGTCTACCTAAACCATCAAAGGTTGGACCTTTTTGAACAGTCACGCCCATGTGTGGCACTTCGGCTACTGTAATAGTATTATTTGGCTTGGCATAGATGGCTTCAGATACATCTCTTCCTACTTTGGTATCTGCAACATCAAATGCTGCCACCACTTCAATATCCCCAGGCTCATATCCGCCCAAGTTATAGGCAGTCAAACCTATTGTATCATGAGTATTTTCTGAATAATATTTTGCGCCTTGAATAATTGCAGAAGCACAGTTTCCTATACCTGCTATTGCAATTTTGATTTTCTTACCCAACTTCGATAGCTAGCAAATAATCCATCATATTAATTACTTGTGATTCTGAGCAGAGGATTTTATAGCCCAGAATCGATTTATTGAATAATGATAAAACCTGGCAAGCCTGTCAAGGATATTTGTATCAAAAAAGGAGATACAATTGATACCATATTTGATCAGATGGCAAAATCTGGAGGGTTTGAATCAAAAAATCTTGTTGAAGGTCTTACCATTCTAACTTCAATGATAGAAGACAAAACCTGTCTAAAGTTTATGTCATTTGTTGGCGCAATTGTATCAACAGGTCTCAGAGGAGTAATTACAGACATGGTAAAAAACAAAATGTGTGATGTAATAATTACAACATGTGGAGCTTTGGACCATGACATAGCTAGACATTATTCCAATTATCTAGAAGGCTCATTTACAATGGATGACAGCGAACTTATGGAAAAAGAGATTCACAGACTGGGAAACGTTCTAGTTCCAATGAAAAGTTATGGTCCATTGATTGAAGAAAAGATGCAAAAATTTCTTTTACAAGCATACAAAGATGGTAAGAGAGAGATGTCAACTAGAGATATAACAAAAATGATTGGAGAACAATTGGGTGAAGATTCATTTCTTTACTGGGCCAACAAAAATAACATTCCTGTTATAGTTCCAGGAATAATGGACGGTGCAGTAGGAAGCCAGATCTGGATGTTTTCACAAAATCATGCCGATTTTAAATTAAATATTTTATCGGACGGGGATTTATTATCTGGATTAATCTTCAAGGCAAAAAAATCTGGGGCTCTAATGATAGGTGGAGGAATATCAAAGCACCACACTTTATGGTGGAATCAATACCGAGAAGGTCTGGACTATGCAGTATACATCACAACTGCTCAAGAGTTTGACGGTAGCTTGAGTGGGGCACTTGTCAGAGAGGCAATATCATGGGGCAAAGTTACAAAGAATGCAAAACAGACTACAATACATGCAGAAGCAACTACGATTCTGCCGTTTCTTTATTCGGCACTACTTGCCAAGCTCAAATAGTAAAGACATTTTTGCTGTAAATACTCTCAAATCCCAGGTTAGAATAAAATTTTGAGAGATTGTCCCTCTCATAAGTTTCAAGCATAAGAAAATCTAGATTTCTAGAATTTACCTCGTGTAATGCAAAGTCAATCAAGGAAGCAGCGGACCCTTGTTTCCTCTTAGAAGGAATGGTACCTAGACAGTAAAGCCCCAGGATTGAGTTTTTTTCATACAGGGCCATACACGAACTACTTGATTCATCCACATAGTATTCAGCTGACGAAATGGAGTTTTTCAATATAGAACTTACAGGTTCTGCCCACCCTGGACAATCATATGCCTCACAAAAGATTTCTGTCCACAGGGATATAGTGTCATGTGTGATCTTGGTCGCAGTACGTTTCATTGATGGCAATGTACTTTTTTTTAATACATGTTGAGTATCATGATATACAAATCCTTTACTTTTGAGATACTCCTCAAGTTCTGGATAGTTTAGAGAGTAGATGTATGGGGCAGAGTGGTTTTTTTGAAATTGGTCCATTGATTCGGCAATCATTTTTTCACTTGTACATGTGACATTAGTTAACTTGTTAAAAAAAAGATCATCCGCAAGTGTGGGATTTAAAAATATGGTACCGCATTCCAATTGACTGGCATTACTCCATAGTCCAGTAAAACCATTATCGTTTGATTCCATTTTTTGCATCATACTTTGATTCCAAGTATTTCACAAATACGATTAAAATCATTTGGACTAATTCCCTTTCCATTTCTTACTTCGATGCAGATTTTTTCTAGTGTTTGAAGAGCCATTGGAGAGTCAAGATCATTACTTAGTGATTGTATGAAATCATCAATTAGATTTGAAATATCTTCATGCGTTTTATCAGAGACCTTTGACTTTGCAAATTTAACTAAATCTAGTAATGGTTTTTTTGTTAATAGATCTTTTTCATAAAAATCAATGTCGTCACGATAGTGTTTGGAAAAAATATAGAGTCTCATGAGATTTTGGTCATATTTTTTTATCAAGTCCTTGACCCAGACAACATTTCCAAGAGACTTGGACATTTTTTCGCCTTCAGATAAAACAAGGCCCACATGTACCCATGCTTTAACAGGAATATCAGAGCCTGATAGAAGTTGATACTGTGCAAGATGTGCCTCGTGATGAGGATACAAGAGTTCTCTTGCCCCACCATGAATGTCATAATTCTTACCAAAATTCTCTATTGCCACAGCAGTATCTTGCATATGCCACCATGGGATGCCCTCTCCAAGTTCACTCTTCCATGAGAAATCAAAATCTTCAGTACAATTCCACAACATAATATCTTCAGGATTTTTCTTTCCAGGCCCAATATCTAATCGATGCATACTCAATTGTTCCTTTGTTTGCTGCGAAATCTTGCCATAGTTTTTCACTTTTGAAATATCTAGATAGACATTGCCATGAGCCATGTAAGCAACGTGCTTTTGAATTAATGTCAACACTTCTTTTTCTATATTTTTAACATAATCTGAAACATATGCAAGTCTATTGATACTTTGTATGTTTAATGCTTCAAGATCTTTTACAAATGCAGATGCATAAAATTTGGCAATATTTTTGTAGGTGGTAGAATTTTCTTTGGCTTTGTTAAAGACATTTTGATTGATATCTGTCATGTTCACAAGAACATCAGTTCGAAGTCCTTGATCATTTAAACATCTAGATAGAAGATCATATGTCAAGAATATTCTTGCATGTCCCAAATGAGTATAATCATATACAGTTGGACCACAGATGAATATTTTTACATGATTTTTTTCAAATGGAACAAAGTCTTCTTTGGATGATGAAAAAGAATTAAAAAGTTTGAGCATTTTTTGACTTAACGTCCACCCTGAGACAGGATTGGAGTCAGGGTCACAGTAGAACGAACCTTTGATAGTCGTCTAATTTTGTGTGTGATGATTGTCTCAAGTGCAGATTGGGAATCAGCTTGCAATTTTACAAATATGTCATAGATTCCATATGTGCCTCTCACTTCTTTTACTTCAGGAATTTTTGTAAGCTCGGATATAATATCGACTTCAGAGCCTAGGTCACAGTTAACCAGTATGTAGAGGGATTCCATGAGTAAAGTATGTTTTCGCTACATAAAATGATATCCATATTTAAAAAGGCGTGTTCGATAACTCACACATGGTAAATGATACGGTATTTGTAAGAGAGGTAATTCCAATCGATGTAAAAGATGGCTACCTCATCGATGGTTTTCCATACACCGGTTTAGCAAATGCCATAGCAACAGAATCACTTGTCAACAACACTGCGCAGTTTGAATTGGCAGGCGTTCTTGATTCAGAATTATTTCCTCCAATTAGCATAGTAAGAGATGAAGTACCAAACTTTCCAGCAAGGATTCTAGTCAACAAAGATCTCAAACTAGCTGTATTTTCATCATACCTTACTCCGCATGAATCAATTCATCGCGAAGTGGCAAAAACCATGTTAAAATGGGCAAGTGACCACAAGTGCTCATTTATCATCAGTAGCTCTGCAATCAAGACTGATGAAGACACGCCTTTTGTAATAGGAGTTGGAAGCACAGGCGAGGCAAAGAAAAAACTACGGGATGCAAATATTCCAGTATTAAAAAATGGAACCATCCCAGGAATTCCAGGAATTTTGCTAAATGAAGGATCGTTATCAAATATCAATGTCATAGTACTTTTGTGCAAAGCCAGAGAATCAGGTCCTGACTATAGAGCAGGTGCTGAGATTTGTATGGCAATGTCAAAACTAGTTCCAGGTGCTTCATGTGATCTCAAATCATTACTAAATGAAGCTGAAGGCATTGAAGAACACCTCAAACAAACCGAGCAAGATGCAGGTCCAATTCGAGATGCAATTTACGGATGACATACCAAGAGCGTTCCATTTCGAAAGACAGTCTTGAGAAATTTTTAAGGTCTTTGGATTCTGATGAGGGGATAAGAATCGATAATGAATCAGGTCATGTATTTATCAACAAAACATCAAAAAGATACTGCATAAACATTTCAAATGATAGCAAAGATGAATTCATCTACAAGGATACCGTACAAGAAACAATTGGTTTTTTGAGAGATATAATAACTCAGACATCAAAAATTTTTGTATACTAAATTTTATCCACAGTCTAATTCTTCAATATCAGATTTGCATTGAGAGTTAAATTGAGATATTTTTGTATTTAGCATGTCACAGGTTTGAGGATCTTTTGCCACATCATATTTTTGTATTTGAGCAACAATATTTAGCTGACGTAATGGGCAGACATTTGAGGATTCAGAATTATATGAAATAATTGCCAGAATAGAACCAACTGCAATTATAGTCATAATCCACATTAATCTTCTATTTGGCATCCTAACTTTTTGAAACATCTATTTCTATAGTTGAAACGTTTCTTTCTTTTCCGTCGTTTGATACCAATCTTTCAGAGAAGATTCTCACACTACTCACTCTGTATCCCATTGCATTCATTCTTTTAACTATCATTTGAGATACGTCTACTGCAGTGATTATGCTTCTGCCTCTTGCCTTTATGGTAACAAAAGGCTCATTTGCTAAAAGTGTGAGAGTGGCATTAAGATATGTCAAAATTGGTTTTTTGCCAATAAATACAATATTAGGCGGCCTTGACATACGACAACTCTTTTTGTGTTTTATTTAATAGTTAAGATTATTTTTTTCGACATATCGTTGCAGGATATTTTCAATATCTTCAGATTGTGATCGTTTTACCTCGTCGATTACATCTTTTTCTGTTATTTCATAACAATTTAGCATCTCATTTTTCTCTTTGTAAAATAACAGTATTTTTTCTTGATAAAGACAATAGTATAGTTTATCAACTTCCATTTTCTCGGATCTTATTTTAACGCCTTCAGATTCTACCACAATAGGATAATCCACGTTTAATTTATGACATTAGGATATTTAGATTATATCAATATACAAAAGTAGAAAATGATCATATTTGCAGTTCAGGCAGATCATAGAAGCAAAATTTATGAGAAATATCAGATTGATGAAAATAATGGAGAGTTTAATCCAAGTCATATTTAGATACAATTTCATACAGTAATACGTATATTTTACAGAATTATCCAAAGGATCTCTAGTGGAAATTAATTACCATTCAACTCTAAAAGTTTGACCTTTTGTTAGATTGTCTTTGGACCAACGTATTACATTATTCTCACCGTCCTCTCGTATTGTAGGAATAATCTCGGATTTCTTTTTCTCTTCCGTTTCTTGGTTTATTTCATACAATATAGGTTCTGAAAAAGATTTTGCCGGATAT
>Ga0208566_1001413_pt1 | contig 13983 bp, 9 predicted proteins | sample PL_2010_150m_FD_184159 | JGI IMG/M metagenome (GOLD analysis project Ga0208566, IMG submission 184159) | Freshwater microbial communities from Powell Lake, British Columbia, Canada to study Microbial Dark Matter (Phase II) - PL_2010_150m... | ecosystem: Environmental > Aquatic > Freshwater > Lake...
TGGTGAACATTACTCCGGCGGTGACGGAATTGGCCATCTTCTGCACACCGACGCTCATGGCCATTTTGTCGCTGCCATAACCTTTGTTGGCGCGGTAGGCGATCGCCCGCCCGGTGTACAGACTGGAAATGCAGCGACGCATGTGGTGCAGCACGTCGTCGACGCCGCGTATCCACAAATAGGTGTCCTGCTGGCCGGCAAAGCTCGCCCCGGGCAGATCCTCCGCAGTCGCGCTGGAACGCACGGCGACCGGGACGGCCGGCATGCAGCAGCGCAGCGCCAGCTTGCGGTAGCACTCGGCGACCAGGTCTTCAATTTCGATAGAAAACGGCTGGGCCTCGATCACCGCGCGAATTTTCAGGCTGATTGTCTCCAGCCCGTCGATGTCCTGTTGATCGACTCCGGCCACGAGCGACCCGACCTCGCGGTCGATGCCGGCTTCGGCCATGAAGCGCCGGTAGCCTTCGGTGGTCAGCGCGAAGCCGGGGGGCACGCGCACCCCGGCGTTGATCAATTCGCCCAGGGAGGAGCATTTGCCCCCGACCAGGGGCACAGAATCCCTGCGGCATTCCTCGAACCAGCAAACCACCGGCGGACCCTTCTTCATGGAGTCCGCCGGTGCGCGTTCCATCACGCTCACAGCACTGGCCATTTGCACCGATCAGCGTGTGATGGTAATTGCGCCGGTCGAACCGTCAACGCGGATCATCATGCCGGTCTTGATGATCTTGGTCGCATGCCCGGTACCGACCACCGCCGGCATGCCGTACTCGCGACATACGATTGCCGCGTGGCTCATGACGCCGCCGACATCGGTAACGCAGGCCCCGATCTTGGCGAAAGCCGGCGCCCAGGAGGGCGAAGTTGTCGGCGCCACCAGGATTTCTCCCTCCAGCAACTGGCCGACCTCGCTCACCGTCCTGCATACGCGCGCCTTGCCTTCGGCGATGCCGGGGCTGCCGGCAAAGCCCTTCAGCTCGGTGATGCTGTTCGGATCCTTGACCTCCTGCACCGACGCCCAATCCGCCAGCGACTTGTTGGTCACGCCCCAGAGCACGATGGTGAACGGTTCCTGGATCACTTCCGGCGCAGTGCCGATGGCGGGCGGCGGACTCCATTCCTTGAATTTCTGCATCACGCCCTTGCGCCAGAGGATTTCCTTGGGCCAGGTCTTGGTGCCGCGCGGCGTGACGCCGGTCGCCCAAGCAGTGACGATGTCCCACAGCGCCGATTTGATCTCGTCGCGGCGCAGCAGCCAGATGTCCTCGACCTCTTCGATCACGCCATGCTCCTTCATGATCACGCCGACCTCGCGCATCTTGTTCCAGAACACCGAGTGGAACCAGTGCTCGACGTAGAACAGGTGGTTTTCAACGTACGGAAACACCGTCTTGGCGCAGCCGAGGAGTTCGTCGAACTGCTTGCGATCCTCGTCCTTCTCGATCAGGTCGCGATATTCGGCGGTGATGCGGTCGCGCTCGGCGCGAACTTTTTCGGTCGGCCGGTCGAGTGAAATTCCCTGCTTCACCTTCCCGATGTAGGTGGCGATGCCCGACAGCGGGACGTTCATCTGGTCGTTCCAGGAACGGTCATGGTGGAACCATCCAGTGCCGGTGGAAATGTTGAACCAGGGCTCGCGTGCCAGCGACAGCGAGGTCAGCCATTCGACACCCTTGGGCAATTTCTTCAGCGCCGCTTCGACCACCGTCCATTCCGGGCTGAAGGTGATCACCGAGTCCACCCCCAGTTCAACCGCTTTCCGGGCGAGCTTCTTCAGTTCTTCGTCTGGCTGATACATGATTACGTCGATGCCGGAAATCATCTGCGTCACGCGCTGCGGCGGAATGCTCGGGAACAGTTTCTGCGCAAAGTCGAGGAAAAAGACGTAGGCCGCGTAGCCCAGATTGAGAAACTCGAAGTGGTATTGCCAGCACTTGATGCCGAGATTGATCAGGTCGTCGTAATTTTTCAGCAGGTGGTAACCCTTCGACTCGCCGATGGCGTCGGTCACCACCGCCATGTCTTCCATCTCGGCGAGACGCGGAATCTGCAGCGCCTCGAGCTCGCGTATCGTGGCTTCCATCTTTACTTTCCACTTGGCTTCGAGCGCATCCCAGTTCTTGTAGTAGTAGCCGGCGCGTTCCATGAAGTTGGGCACGCGGCGGCCGATTTCCGCCGGGTCCTTGACCGGCACCGGCGAGATGTACACATAACCATTGATCATGCGGTGATCGACCCCGCGCACCGGGGGCACCATGAAAATGCGGTTGTTGAACTGGGACAGTGCCAGGAACCAGGCTTCGTCCCAAATGGTGTCGAACGGATACAGCGGCTCGGGATAGTGCAGGCCGTCGTAGAACCAGAACGTTTCCTTTTCATACTGGTTGCGCACCGGGTCGTCGGTGACGAACTGGTACTGGTAGGGATACATCCGCTCCCAACCTTCGGTGCCGGGAATGGTCTTGGCCTTGATGTCATGCGGAACTGGAAACTTCATCTGGTGCCTCCTTCTTGGATTCGTGAATAACGCGGGGAATTGCCCGGGCGCTCCATTCGCTCGGCGGTGGCAGAAGGAAGTCGTTCGCAAGACCTGTGCCAGCGGTCGCTTGCGCAATGCAGCAAAAGACCCTGGCTGAAGCGCACAGGATTTGGTTGAAACAAAGCGGACACGAGTGATGATGCGATTTGATGCACCTGCGTGATAGTGCCGCGGAATAATGCATGGAACGCGCCTCCTGGCGGCGGCTGCGCTTTTCCGGCGCTTGTTCATTTCGTGATTGTTTTGCCTGGGAGCGCGGACGATGTGATCAATTGGTGAATCCCGGTAAAGCCGCATCTGCCCGGAAACTCGCTGCCGAAATCGTATTTGTTTAATCCAGATCAAAGCAAAACACGTCGCAAAAGCCCTCAATCGTCTATTGGAGGGGGGCAGCCATGGTCAAACTTCGCAGCGTCTCACGCGCCGACAGCGATGATCTGCGCGCGCGCGTACATTTTTGTGCCGACACCGGTCAGATCTGGCTGCACGAACACCGTATGCTCTTGGTTCACGCAGAGGCACAGGCGTCATTGCGTAAGGAGCTCATCGATACCCTGGGCATGGATCGCGCCCAGGGGCTGTTCACGCGCATGGGCTACGCATCGGGCGTACGTGACGCGGAACTTGCGCGAATACGCGCCCAGGATTCCAGCGACATCGACGCCTTCATGACCGGCCCGCAGCTGCATACGCTGGAGGGCATCGTCCGCGTCACGCCGATCAAGCTGGAACTCGATCGCGTCGCCGGAAAATTCTACGGCGAGTTCCTCTGGGAAAATTCCTGGGAGGGACAGTGGCACCGGCATTACTACGGAATCCATTCCGATCCGGTGTGCTGGACCCAGATCGGCTACGCCTGCGGCTACACCTCGGCCTTTATGGGTCGGCCGATCCTGTACAAGGAAGTCGAGTGCGTCGGCATGGGTCACAGTAACTGCCGGATTGTCGGCAAACCCATAGAGGAGTGGGAAGACGCCACGGAATACAGGTATTTCTCCAACCGCGAATCGATCGCCGATCAGCTGTTCGATTTGCAGACCCAGGTGGTGCAACTGCGCTCCAGCATCGGCGAGAAAGAGAAACTGCCGACGGACATGATCGGTGATTCACCCGGCTTTCGCGCCGCCTGCGAATTGCTCAGGCAGGCTGCGAACACGCGCATCACCGTGCTGCTGCTCGGCGAAACCGGCGTAGGAAAGGAAATGTTCGCGCGCTCGCTGCACGATATGGGTCCGCGCCGCGATGCGCCATTTGTAGCCATCAACTGCGCCGCCATCCCGCACGATCTGGTTGAGTCAGAGTTGTTCGGCGTCGAAAAAGGCGCCTATACCGGCGCGCTGGTCTCCCGTCCCGGCCGCTTCGAGCGCGCGGACGGCGGCACGCTGTTTCTCGACGAAATCGGCGACCTCCCGCTCGCGGCCCAGAGCAAGCTGCTGCGCGTGCTGCAGGAAGGCGAGCTCGCACGCCTGGGCGACCAGAAGACGCGCAAGATCAACGTGCGCTTGGTGGCGGCGACGAACAGCGATCTACAGCAGCTTGTGCGCGAACGAAAATTACGATCCGACCTGTACTACCGGCTCAACGCCTACCAGATCGACATTCCGCCGCTGCGCGAGCGCAAGGAGGATATATCGCCGCTGGCCAAGCGTTTTCTGGCCAAATATTCGGTCATTCACGCGAAAAAGCTGCGCGGGTTCACCGACAAAGCGAAACGCGCGCTGCTCACCTACGACTGGCCGGGCAACATCCGCGAGCTGCAAAACATGGTCGAGCGCGGCGTCATTCTGGCGCCCAGCGGAACCCGCATCGAGGTAGACCAGCTTTTCTCCCATTGCACCGACGAGCATGCGCCGGAGTTCGGCCTGGACACCAACGGCGACCTAGGCGCAGGTCAGGGCGAGAGCAGCAGGAGTTTATGCGAAGCGGTATTCAATGGTGTACTGACGCTGGATCAGGTCGAGGCGATGCTGCTCGAAACGGCGGTAGATAAAGCGCACGGCAATCTTTCGTCTGCGGCACGCATGCTGGGCCTCACCCGGCCGCAACTCGCCTATAGGCTCAAGCGCCTGCAGGAAGGAGGAGCAGTCGAATCGGGCGCGACGACGGCAGCGGCGAACCGGATACCGGGCGCGCGAGCCTGATGGCGGAATCACTCAGCGAAAGGGCGCAGCGCTATCTGCGCCAGCACCACGTAATGACCCTTGCCAGCCATGGCGACGAGGGAGTCTGGGCGGCCGCGGTGTTCTACGCGAATGACGGGTTCGCATTCTACTTCCTCTCTTCGCCCGCCAGCCGGCATTGCCGCAACTTGACCCGGGACCCGCGCGTTTCGGCCGCGGTTCAGGAAGATTGCAGCGACTGGAGAAAAATCAAAGGCGTTCAGCTGGAGGGGATCGTCTCGGTACTCGCGGGAGAGGAAGAAATCCACGCGCGTAGCCTCTATGGCGAAAAATTTCCCGTTGTCGGAAAACTACAGCAGGCGCCGGCCGCAATCGTCAAGGCCCTGGCAAAAGTATGCTGGTACAAGCTGATTCCGCGACGACTTTACTTTATCGACAACGCGGCAGGATTCGGTCATCGCGACGAAATCGACCTGCTTTAGCATCGCTCCCGCGACGGCGCGATTGCGCGTGGCGATCCGACGCGTCAGAACAGCGTGAAGCGCTCGGTGTGGCGGCGCGCGTCGGCTGCCATACAACCGGCGAAGCCGTGCTGCTCCAGCAGGCGGTCGAGCTCCGCCTCGAACCCGAGCGGTTCGGCGACACCTTCATAAATCTCCATCCAGGTGTTCGAGTCGTCATCGCGCCGCATTAATCGGCCCTGGATCCCCGTATCGCGACGCAGTGCCGCTTGCACTGCGTCGACAACCGCGCGCGCGCGCGCCGTTTCGGATGAAGCGACGCGATAGTAGACGTAGTAGTTCAGCGGCAACTGCGCGTTCTTCCAATTCAAATGTCAGACAACGGCGTGGATCTCGCCTTGACGTCCTTGAACTTCATCAGCCGGATGACTTCCCCGAGATCGGCCTGCAGCGAATCCACACGGGCCGAGGAAAGATCGGCCAGTGCCTGCTGCAGAATCCCGACGAACGGGCGCGGCGCGAGTTGCAGGATTTTCTCGCCTTTGGCGGTAAGACGCAACTGAACCACACGCTGGTCCTTGCCGATGCGCAGCCGCTTCACCATTGACAGCTCCTCCAGCCGCCTGAGCATGTTGCTGGCCGTCGACAGGTGAATACCCAGTTGTCGTGCAAGGTCGCTCACTTTGAGCCCGGGCGCAGCGGCGATTTCCGCCAGCGCCCATAATTGCGCACCGCTCATTCCGCACTCCCGCTCTATCCATTGGTAGTGGCGCTTGATTGAACGCAATATCACCCGAAACTGTTTCAGTACCTCGAGCCGATTTTCGTGAGCGCGCGTCTTGTCCGACAGACGCGCAAGCGCGTCTGCCGGTTTCTTGCCTCTCTTTTCTGCGACTGCGGGTTTTTTCATTTTTTTAGCTCGACCGTTTTAGTTGTGATTTCAGACGCCGCAATCACGTTCGGGGATTTCTGGAGGGAAATCCTTGAGAAACGTTGGCGAAGCGATGATCGTCTGGCATCTCTGCGGGTAGACTGGATCGCAAGTGTATCGTTTCGCGTGTCCTTTCGGTCGGTTTATCGTATACGGAATTGTAATGTTGTCGCCACGATATTATATAACTCATTGTCTTAATTACGCATTGCGGCTGAGCCCGAACGCAGATTCCGACTGCGGAAACGCCAGGGTTGACAATAATATTGCACAATAATATGATGTCAGAAATAAATCTTCCCAGGTTGCAGCGGGAGGATCTGCAAGGGCCGGCGTCGAGCTTGCTGTTAAAACCAGACGATGCGCCCGGACGTACGAAAAACGAGGAGGAGCAGGAGCAGACCGCCAGAAATCAGACCGTAATGCGCCAGTGACCGCAAGCGTCACGCGCTGCGAGTCTATACGGGGAGCGTGGGCGATCATCGGCAGCAATGCCCGGTGACCGCTCTTCATAGGCTAACGAACTGCGTTCGATAGCCTATTTTTTTGCCCCGCCGACAGCGAACCTGCGCTCGCCCGCCGGCCTGGCCTGGAGACATCGCAACCGGAACGCACCGCCTGCTCCACGCCCGCCAATACAAGAAATGATGGACAATGGCGCTGCCGCCGAGGCCGGCCGCGATCGGCCATTTCCTTCAGGAGAGCAACATGGGCAACCACGTCTACAAGCACATCGAACTGACCGGTTCATCCGCCAAGAGTATCGAAGACGCCGTCAGCGGTGCAATCGCCAAGGCTTCGTTGACATTGCGCAACATCCACTGGTTCGAGGTCGTCGAGACGCGCGGCCACGTGGAAGGCGGCAAAGTAGCACACTGGCAGGTGACGATTAAGGTGGGATTCACCCTGGAGGAATGATTCCGCGCAATGGCGATCGAATCGCCATTCCAGCCCAGGCGATCGCGCTTTGGTCATCGCCATTCGAACGGTCCAGACCATTCGGATAGTTTCGCGCGCTGCAGCGTGCCGAGTAAGCAGTTACAATTTCAGTACACCGACCTTTCTGCTTCACCAGCGACGCCAACGCAAAAGCTTAAACACCCATGACTACAAACAGCGGGCTCGAGGCCGCCCTCGCGTTGGCGGAAGCCGCATGGCGCAGGGCAAGCGAAGGTTTGGCTCAAGCCCGAACCAATTGGGCTGAAGCCAATGACGCCTGGGAAAAACTGATCAGCGACCGGCGCGCGCCGGGCACCGATCGGCGCAAGTCCAGGAAACCGCTGCCCCAGGGGTTCCCCGACCGGCGCAAGTCTGGCAACGATCGCCGTATTCCAGAGGCCGATATCGACGCACTGTCCAGGTTGGTCACGGAACGGCACAATGCCTACCTCAAACGCGGTAAGGCCGAGGCGGATCTCGCAAGTGCCGGGATCGCATTGGACGCGGCGGCAGAAAGGCGGGAAAAGGCCGCCGCCGCGTTGAGGTGACCAAAAGGCGTAGAGGAGTGAGCGGGGGCACGCGCCTGCATCACGCCCCTCCGTCAGGGCACTGATTGCCCTGACGGCTGGCGCTTACGTCGAATCGTGCTGGGCACGAATCGACGCGGACGCGGCTAAGGCTTGTTGACCCAGAACCCCATCGTCGGGTCGAGCACTTTCGTGCCGAAGTCCAGGTACGACTTGGACGTGATGTAGCTGGAAAGTCCCCCGCTCTTTTCCAGGCTCGGCGCATAGAAATACCAGTTCGTCTGTCCCGCGTCCCAGGCCCACAGCGTAGTCAGGTTCACCGGAATGACACCGATCGTCGGCGGCGTAGTGCTGATAAGTGCGTTGAACTGGCTCGGCGTCTTGCTGTCGCCGGTCGCGTTCAGGCTCCATCCGGGGACCAGATTCTGGAACGACGCGGAGTTCACCAGCGCGCCCGCGGGCAAGGTCGTGGTGAACGCGATCTTCGCATTCACCCAGAAGCCTTCGCCGCCGTTGATCGTGGTAAGCGCATCGTAGCCTTTGCTCACGACGTAGTCGGTCAGCTGCTGCCCTACCAGCGAAGGCGCGTAGAACGCCCATTTCGTGGTCGAGGCCACCCACTTCCAGATGGTGATCGTCTTGGTCGTGTCGCCAAAAGCGGTGGCGACGTCGAGCGCGGTGCTGGAACTGTTTCCTACAAGGTTCCAACCGGGAGCAAAACTGAGCGTTGACGTCGGCACGGTAGCGCTGACCTCGGCAGAAATGGCGCTTTCGCCGGCACTGTTGAGCGCAGTCACTACTATGTAATACGGAACACCCGGCGCGCCCGAATGGGGCGCAAACGGACTGCTTGCGCCCGTATGGACGTGCCCGCCAGCCAGAGACGCATAATTGGCTTTGGTCACGCCAGAAGCATTCGCCATGTACACGTTATATGACGTCGCGCCGGTAACCGTAGGCCAGCTTGTCGTTATGAGATTGCCGCCGGTAATCGAACCGACGACTCCTGTGGGCGCCGCGGGCACGGCCGCCGTAGACTGAACGGTAACGCTGACCTCGGCAGAAACAACGCTCTCCCCGGCGCTGTTCAGCGCAGTTACCACGATGTAATACGGAACACCTACCGCGCCGGAATGAGGCGCGAACGGGCTCGTGGCATTTGTATGAACGTGGCCGCCCGTCAGAGAGGCGTAGTTGGCCTTGGTCACACCGGCCGCGTTTGCCATATAGACGTTATACGACGTCGCGCCGGGAACCGCACTCCACGTCGTCGTTATGAAATTGCCGCCGGTAATCGAGCCCACGACTCCTGCCGGCGCCGCAGGAATCGCAACTGGTGCTACCGGTGTCACCGCACTGGAGGTTGCTGGTGCTGACGCGTCCACCACGTTGGTCGCAACTACGGTGAATGTGTAGGAAGTTCCGTTGGCCAATCCAGTAACAACGAGCGGCGAACCCTGCCCGGCAGCGCTGAACGCGCCCGGAGTGGAGGTCACAATGTAACCGGTGATCGCACTACCGCCGTTCGAGGTCGGCGGCGTGAAGCTCACCGTCGCCTGCGCGTTGCCCGCAACGGCGCTCACCGCCGTCGGTGCACCTGGGGCCGTAGCGGTCGTCGGCGTCACGCCTATCGTGACTGGATTGAACGCCAGCGTATTGAATGTGCCTTGCGCATTGCGTGCAGTGACCCAACAGGCGTAGGCAGTGCCGTTGGTAAGCCCGGAGACCGTTAGCGGTGACGTCAGACCGGTTACCGGCCCTGTGGTCGTTCCTCCGGTCTTGCAGCTTGCGCTGTAATCGAGAACTGCCGATCCGCCGTCAAATGCAGGCGGACCAAAGGCGATGATTGCCTGCCCATTTCCCGGTGTCACCTTGATCGACGTGGGCACGCCGGGACGACCTGGAGCGCTGGGGATAAATTGCGCGTTGAAATCTGAAGCGAAAGACGGAGTCCTGCTGGTGCCGACCGCGTTGGTCGCGGTTAGTCCGCACTTGTAGGTAGTGCCGTTGTTCAGACCGGATAACGTGATGGTGGGGGCGGGACTGGTAACCGTGAAGCTGAGCGGTATGCCAGCGCCTGACTGATAGGTGCAGATGGCAGCGTAACCGGTGATCGGCGAGCCGCCGTCGGATGGCGGACTGAAAGCGAGGATTGCCATTTGGTCACCAGAATCGACGAACGAACAGCAATTCGGGCTGGAGGGCGCGGTCGCCAGACTGGCCAATGGTGTCACTGCATTGGAAGCCACCGACGGCAGCCCTGAATTCGTTACTTCGACGGTGAAGGTGTAGCTCACGTCATTGGAGAGCCCCTGGACCAAAATCGGCGAGCCAAATCCCTTGGCGGTAATGCCGCCGGGGCTGGATGTGACGGTGTAGCCCATGAGCGTGCCGTTGATGACGCTGCCGTTGGTCGGTTCGACGAAACTGACTGTTGCCTGCGTCCCGCCCGCCTTGGCGCTCACCAGGGTCGGGGTGGTGGCCGATCCTGCCGGCGTCACATTACTCGAGGCGGTCGAGACGGCTGCCGCTCCGAACCCGTTAGTGGCGCTGACGGTGAACGTGTAGGCCGTACCATTCGTCAGCCCGGTTACCAAAATGGGCGAGGACATCCCCTTGGCCGTGTTGCCGCCGGGACTGGCTGTCACTGTGAACAGTGTCGCGCCGGCACCACCGCTTGCGCCAGGGCTAAAGCTCACTATCGCCTGCGTACTACCGCCGGTCGCGCTCACGCCCGTCGGGGCACCCGCTGCGGTAAAGGCAGGACGATCGTTCGGGTCGCCCGGTCGCTTGCCGGCCAGTATTTCGGCCCAGTTCGCGTACCCGTCATTGTCCGAATCCAGCGATTCGATATCGAGATATGCCTGGTCGACCACGCCCGGCGGCAGGCCACCGTAACCGTTCTGGGAAAGACTCTGTTTCAAAGTCGTGTCCGCCCTGGCGAATACTGCCGCTTTCCAACTACCGTAGTAGTCAGCCGAAGAACCCTCGTAGCTATGGCAGGAGGAATAACAATTTCCGCCCTGCGATGCCGCGAAAGTGGGATAGCGTGCCGTAAAGACAGGCCAGTAACTTCCGCTGGCAACGGCCGTGCCGGATGCCATGGCGACTATCAGCCCCGCGATAATCCAGCGAACGTTCCGCAAGAATAAAAGAAAAGAAACGGCACGTACGGTGTGGTCGCGCTCAATAGACATCATCCCTTCCTCCCGTGTTTGTTCTAGCCCGCCGGACGTCGCAGGCTGATTCTCATTCGCAGAATACGCTTCGCACCAGAAAGCGCAATACCTGCGGTGGCTGAGGGAGGACTTAAATATTTCACGCGCCCGCGTGTCAAAATTACTTGACACCGACGCGCAGGAACCAATCAGAACATCCAGGAAGCCCCAGCGGTCAGGCCGTAGGCGCGGGCTTCGTCCAGATTCCGCTGGCTTGCGCGCAGGGCGAGGAAGGCCCGGCTGCCCGCAAGCCGGAAACCGTAGGTGTTGAAGCGCAGATCGTAGTCGGCCTGGATCCGCCAGCCTTCGGCGAATTTCCATCCCAGTGCCAGCAGCGGAAACGTGGCGTGCTGCTGATGGCTTAAGGATCCAAGGACATAGAAATCGCGCCACGGCATTTCGGCGCCCACGCCCCAGCGCGGCGGCAGCTTTTGCGTGAAATCGCGCCGCGCGTTGCGTCCGGAGAGTGCCGGCGCGTAGACGATGTAGCCGTTTGCATCGGTACTGGTAACGCCGGTTCCGGCATTCGCGACTGTCCCGGGTACGTCCCGCCAGCGCATGCGCCCGAGCAGATCATTTGCGACCGCTTCCACACGCGCGCCCTGCGGCGTTTTCCATTCCATACCAAGATCGACGCTCCCGCCCTTTCCTTCCGGCGTGCCCGGGGTCTGGAACGGATAGGCCTTACCGCTATAGGCATCGTCCATCCGGACGGCGTAACCGTAATTGCCTCCGCCCAGACTGGCGAAACTCCCCTGCGCCGTTCCCGCCCGAACACGATTGCCTTCAAGCAGCGAGTAGCCGGCGCCAACACTGAAGTCATGACCACCCGCCGTTTTCCAGTTCCACGCCTTGTCGAGGCGCCAGCCCTTGGCCTCAAACCCGGCGTAGTTCAGATCGACGTCGTACCTCTGGCCCGCAGCGAATGCTTCCCGCGTCTTGTACAGGCGCATCAGGTCGGTCATATCCCGGTTGCTTTCGATAAGCAGCTCGGTGCGCCGCAGCGCGCTCAGCCGCCAGCCGGCAGTCTGCAGGCCCGCCTCCGCCCGCGCCGAAAGCAGGCCTAGGTTCAGCCCCTTGCGCGGGTGATAGTCGCCTCGCCAATCGTCCTGGTACTGCCGCGCCGAGAGGGGATCGTTGCCGATGAAGTAATGCAAGGTTGCAGACACGCCGGTCCCGCCGGACGCTGCTTCGGCCGGATTGCCGAAAGCAAGTACGGATTCAAGCGCGCGGGCCGGCGCGTGCGCCGTCGACAGCCCGAGTCCAAGCAGCAGCGACGAAAACCGGCGAAGCGCGCGCCGGGGCGCGCCGCGGCCGACGTCGCTGGAGACCGGCCGCCGCTGGCGCATCCGTTTAGTTCAGCGACTCGAACGAACCGTCGGTGTAATTGACCATGCCGTTGCTGATCTGGCCAAGTGTCGTGCCGCTCTTGCTGATCGCGCCGTTGCCGCCTTGCGGAAGCGTCAGCACGATGCCGTCCTGATTGGTGAAGCTAAACGTTCTACCTGCGGTATTGCTGGTGTCGCGCGTTCCGGCGATGGTGATGACCAGTCCGTTGTCATAGGTGTATTGGCCGGACAGTGCTTCCGTCGTGGGTCCGGTGGCCGTGCCGCTGAGCGTCAACGCCATAACCGGACGCGAGGGCATCTGTACCGTTCCATTCAGCGTCAGGTTGCTATGGACGTAATTCGTACCGGCCGTGGGCTGGCTGGAACGGTAGGCCGAATAGTTGCTGACCGCGCCCGTCAACGTTACGTTGAAAATCGCGCCGGAGCCGCCCGCACTGATGTCGCTGATGCTGCCGGTGAACGACACATCGGTGGGAATATAGGACTGCCCATCCGCATCGGCGGTGAACGCCTTGGCATTCACCGTGCCGTTGAATCGCGTGCCCCGCGTTTGCATGACCCCCACAAGATTCAGCGCCTGGACGCCGTTTGCCTTGGCGTTGGTGAGGCTATCCTCGAGATTGTCGTAGTAGGAACCGGTCTCCAGGCCATAGCTGAACAGGCTCGCACCTGCCGCGTCGAGTCCGGCGATCGACCCGGTTGCGGTGTAACGGTAGGTTGAATAGGGCGTGCCAGCGGTCTGCAGGCTACGCGCCAGGTTCAGGCTTACCCTGACCGTGGCGACACCCTGGCTGAGCGCGGGAAAATTGCCCGCGAGCACGATGGCCTGCGGATTGCCGTTCGCGTCGATGGTTTTGCTCAATGTCCCGCTGTAAAGTGCGCCGATACTGGCGGTAGTCGGGGTTCCGTTCACGGTCGTCGTTTCCTTCCCCTGCGCCGTGAACGCATACTGGTCCGCGGCGGTTTCGGTAATCGTGACAACGATAAATTGGTCGCTTGTAGTGTTGCCGTTGATGAAGACCGGATACCTCGGCGAATAGACGCTGCAGGTCACGGATGTCACTGCGGTACTTGCCGAGCTGGCCAGCGCGTTTGTGGCGCAAGTAACGAAGCCTGCGCCGGGAAAGCGCGTATTCGCATTCGAGAATTGGTACTCGTTTTCCCACGCAGTGTATTTGAGGGTTGTCGCGTTGAAGGTAAACCCGGAGGTCTCGCCGCGCTTCACCTTGCGGAAGATGTCGGTCCCCCAGGCGAGCGCATGCGTGCGGCGCAGCACTTCATGCGTCCCCGGCATAACCACGCCGTTCAGGTCGCTTCCCATGCGCCTTGCCTGATCGTCCAGGGACCCGGTCCCCGTGGTGTTGCTGAACGCGTGGAAGGTGGTGCGCAGTTCGGAAACCATTTGCTTCGCCTGATCGAGCGCCGCCAGTCCCGCCGTAGGACTGCCGGTCACCGCGGCGCGATTGACCCAGAAGCCGGTTGCATCACCGAGAACGCGGCCGCCAAAGTTGAGATAGTTCTTTTGCGCGATGTAGCTCGCGAGTTGGGTGCTGTCCATCGAGGGCGTGTAGAAATACCAGTTCAAATTGGCGCTGTCCCAGGCCCAGACGGTGGTGGCGGTGAACGGCGCGATTGAAGTGCTGTACTGGGGTGCTGTCATGTTCGCTCCGCTCGCGACCATGTTCCAGCCGCCAGTCAGTCGCCATGGCCCGGGGACGAACGCCGGCGCCAAACTGTCGGCAATGGCGGTGGATTTCGACGCGTTGACCCAGTAGCCCTCACCCGGGAAAATCGTCTTCAACACCGAATAGCCCTTCGAAGCGGCATAGGTAGCCACCTGATCCAGATCCATGGTCGGCGTGGAAAACGCCCATTTTAGATTGATCGCATCCCATTTCC
>Ga0208566_1001415_pt1 | contig 13979 bp, 27 predicted proteins | sample PL_2010_150m_FD_184159 | JGI IMG/M metagenome (GOLD analysis project Ga0208566, IMG submission 184159) | Freshwater microbial communities from Powell Lake, British Columbia, Canada to study Microbial Dark Matter (Phase II) - PL_2010_150m... | ecosystem: Environmental > Aquatic > Freshwater >...
ACCTTGTGGTCGATGGCTTACTACTTGAAAATGGCCTGGCCGGAGATCTCATTGCGCAGCAAATGAGATCGCGAAAGTGCCGTGAATGTTGACACCCATGATGATCTGGCTATAATCTGCGGCTGTCTTGCGGCAGTAGCTCAGTTGGTAGAGCGCAACCTTGCCAAGGTTGAGGTCGAGAGTTCGAGACTCTTCTGCCGCTCCAGAATCAATGACTTAGGGTCTGGTAGGCGCTAAGTCAAACATCAAAAAACGGTCACAAACGGTCACAAACGGCACCACGCGGTCACATATTTGGTCACAACAAGCGAGCCGCAAGAAAATAGCGCACCTTGGTGCGCTATTTTCATTTGTTGTCGGTGAGTTTCATTTTGCCGAATTGGTCACACCTTCGGTCACAAGGTCAGAATCAGAGTCGTGAGATCGATCCCACGGCTTGATGTTCTTCGCTGCCCTGCGCAAATGGTCGGCATTTACATGAGCATAGCGAGCGACAGATCTGGGGTCACGCCACCCACCGAGCGCCTGAATGTCAGACAATGGTGTGCCAGCAACGCGTTGCCAAGATGCCCATGTGTGACGCAGACCGTGCCATACGAAGTCTCCGTGCCACAACTCGTGGGCACCCTTGCCGTCGGCCCATCGCTCGTAGTACCCAAGACCAGCGCGCTCCATCGCCGTGTGCCAGGCATGATTGATGTTCGTGATGGGTTTGCCGCGATAGTGGAACACCCATTCCATATTCTTACCAAGTTGCTCCCTAAGCACGGCAACCGCTTCGTCGGCCAGAGCGATACCGATTGACTCTTCCTCCTTCATTTCATCGCCGTCGACCCATAGCATCTCACGCTTGAGATCGACGTGATCCCAGCGTAGATGTGTGATGTTATATTGGCGAAGACCAGTATAGAGGGCCAGTTTGACCATTGGCTTCATGTGAACCGGCAACTGCATATAGAGTCGGTCCCACTCAGTCTTAGTCAGAACACGCATGCGCGACGACTTTGGTGTCTTCTTCTTTTGGATTTTTAACGCAAAGCCTGAGAGATTCGCGATGGCGACAATGCGCGCAAGGTACCGATTGTATGTTGCCGGTTTCCACTTCCGCTCCTTGGTAAGTGCGGTTAGGGCAACCTCAAAACTCTCGGCTGTGCATCGATTTAGTGCTTGATTTGGGAAAAACTTGTCAAGAAGTCGAAGCGAGAGGATGTCTTGAACCGGCCGGGGCGATTCCTCAATCCATTTTGTCTTGGCATCTTCCCAACTTACTCCTGTGATGCGTGGCGTGTTCCAGAGACGTGCCTTGAGTTCGTCCCGGTAACGCTCTGCTTCGGCTTCCTCGCTCGTTCCAGTGCTTTCGCGTATACGTTTTCCATCGTGCCTGAAATCGGTCCACCACGTTTTACCGCGCTTCCTGAGGCCTTGCGGCATATCTGCAACTCCGGTTTATTCGCCGGGTATTGTGAGCGTATGTACTCAACCAAGTCAAGATTGATGAACACCCACTCCTTTCCTGGCTTAGCCCCTGGGATTAGTCCATTCTTGGCACGCTCTTGAAGCGTGTCCGGATGAATGCGCAGGAAATTGGCGGCTTCTACTAGATTGAGGGTTTCAACCTCTCCAACGAAAGTGATTTCGTCGTTGGTTGTGCGCATGTCGTTCCTTGTGTGATCGTTTACTGGTAATACCTGAAGCGAAATATTTAGGCAGCGACCAACGCGGGGGCCTGGATCGCCCCACGATTGTCAGGGTAGCGAACGCTAGGACGAATTGGAGTAACGATCGAAGGCAATGTCGGGTTTGGTTTGCGCCCAGACCGCCCCTTGAGCCGGCGCGAAACATCGAGGCTACCCTGGCACACGGGGCAGACATGGCGAAGACTGGCCGATTCCGGACTGATGAGAATATAGGTTCCGCATGGTCGGCAATTCGCTTCACGGATTGCGTCAGCAGCCCCAGGCGGGGCTGTGAGCATTTCCTGAACTAGACACCACGCCCGATCGATGGATAGCAACGCGGTATCCCCGGCGGCATCGAGATACGCCTCGTAGGCCGCGGCCAACGCTCGCCGGTCGATCACCCGCTGGTAACTGTATGCGGTCGGCTCGGCTGCACGATCCGCAAGCGTACGGCGTGCTGTCTTGAAGTACAGATAGAACAGCGACGCATGGAGGACCATGACCGGAGCAAAGTAGTATGACGTTGAGTGCGGAGTCCTTCCGCTCGGCGAAGGATGGCCGGTCAATTCGCGATAGAGCGTGCGCGACTCTGTGAGCGGAATATTCAGCACCGTCGAAATGATACTTGCACGCATCCCGAATTTGACGAAAATGACCGCCAATTCGCGGTTGAGGGTATGCATTGTGTGGTCTTTGGCCATGACAAATTCCTTAGCGTGACTAGGACGGAATGGTTCTCAGGAAGGCGTGCAGGATTTCGTTGTCGTCGAGCTTGCCGTCACGCAGCTTCTGCCAAACCTTCGGGTCAGACATCCGAAGAGTCGCCAACAGCGATGTGGATTGGATCAGGCACTGGCACTGCGAGAGATTCAGTTCAACCAGGATGTCCGCGACCTCCTGGTTGATGCCAAGGAAATTCGCGGCCAAAGGAGATGTCCGGCAAAGCTCCTGGGCCAAATTCAGGAAGCTCTCGTTGAAACTGGTGATGCGGTTTCGTAACCCGGAAGGTAGAAGCAGATCGTTCATTTTGCGGCCCCCGAGGTCTTCGCTTTAGCGGGAACCTTCGCTTCCAACTGATCGGCCAAACGGTGCAGCAGGTTTGCGATTTCCGTACATTCCACGCCGATTCTGGCGTCGTTGTTACCGGCGGCCACAATCAATGCAGCTGGGAACTTGGCGCAGAGGGCCTGGATGTCGGTTCGGAAGGCAACCAATACATCCGCGTTCGCCGTGCGCTCAGCGGTTTCACCTTCCAGCGACGCCAACTTCTGTTGGGTCGCCGCCAGTTGATCCTGTGCCTTGGACAGTTTCGTTCCGGTGTCGCGGAGTTCCTTTTCCTTGGCGTGGATCGCTTCGGTGACAGACTTGTAGCCCTCCGGAACCTTGTCGACCTCGACCGAAGCCAGCGGTTTCGCTTTCAGGTCCTTCAACGCTTCCGAGAGTGTCGTTTTTTCCGACGCCAACGCGGTTACCTCCCGTTGAGCGCGTGCAAGGTTGTTGGACGTGTGCTCCATCACCTCGGCCTGGCGAGCGGCTCTCAGTTCAGCGGCATCCCCACGTTTGACCGCTTCATCGAGATCAGCGCGTGCCGTGGCCAATTCACCCATGGCTTCGGTTAGTTGGGTTTCCGTGTCTCCAATCCGCGTCTTCATTTCTTCGACGATGGCCTTGACATCGGTTGGCAAGACTTTCTTGCCGGATTCGGCGAGGTCCAGAACCCTGCCCATCGCTTCCTCGGACACATGGCCCTCGGCCAAGGCATAAATTACGGTTTTGGAGAGATTTTCGACTGCGAGTGCCGAGCGCTCGCTCAAGATACGGTCAGCAAGGCTCGCTGAGGCGATCAGGCGACGTGCGACGCGCGGGTCGATCGCCTCCTGTGAACATAATTTGGCGAAGGTCTGTTCCGGGATCGCCGCGCGGGCTTCCGCAAGCGCTCGTCCCATTTCAACGAGTTCATATGCGGCCCGACGGACACAACCGAAATAGCGCCCAATACAAACTCGCACCTTGTCGCGGACCGCAGGGTCCACGATATCGAGCAAGTAGTCTTTGTCTTGGCCTTCGAAGAGATCCGCAGCACGCGGTTGTGAAGAATGCGACGTGCGGACTGCAGGTACGAGCGAAACAGCCACCTTGGATTTGGCGGCACGCGGTGAAACAGTAGCAGACTGCGACATTTTAAGCCCCCCCGGGTTGAGAATGTGATGCGATTAAACTTCGTAAATCTCGATAGAGGATCGTGGAAAACCATATCCAAAAGGCGAGCATTCAAAATCAACCGGACTATCCCTCAAAAGCCTTTTCCGTCAACTGGCCGGGTTCCGTGTCCCTCCGATACTTCTGTCCCCGCCCGGTTGGCCTGATAGCAAGCAGCCATGCGACGGCGAGAATATCCGGCTACTGCAGACGTTGTTGATTGGGAAATCAGCATGCGACGACCACCGACTATGGACTGTCGGCATTCAAGGAATTCGAATCGCGGGGATTCCTGGACAGGCGGGGTTAGTGGTTACCGGTGGCACTAGAATGTCGCAGTTGCTGATATATGTCCCTAAGGAATAACGCATTTTCGGTAGGGGATACCGGATTTTCGCCATAGGGGTTTCCCTAGTGAGATATAGGGATTCGCTTATGGCAAACGCAAATCAGTGCTGTACAGTGAGATTGTTCCTACGCCTGATAGTTTGCGGGAGGTACCCGTGAGCTTTATGAGGCAACACATCTTCCCGGTGTTTGCTTCCTGCCACGTCGATCACAAGCAGCACTGGGATACCATTTCTGACGAACGAAAAGCGGAGCTTGTGCGCTCACAGTGCTTCTCCGTCTCCGGCAACGGCGTACCGCAGGCCTGCTTCTGCATTCGGCATTTCGCGACGCAAACCAATATCAAAAACGCCGAGACGATCTCCGGTCTTTCCGGGGCGTAGCAAAAGGTGGTAGCCCAGTACCGGATATAAATAATGAGTACAGCACCTAACCAGGCAGCCACTCCCGAGAACGAATATACGGATACGTCACGGTCATCGTCGGGCGCTGGCAGCGACAATACTCCGACAGTTGCGACATCCGCACGATGGAAGAAGTTGGTTGCAAGATTTCGTCGTAATCCACGCGCCGCATTGAAACGTAGCGTCCTATGGCTCATAGACGCGTGCAGCGGCTCATTGTCAAGTTTGAGGATTCGTGTCGGTGGCGATCTGGAAGACAATGGCAAGAGACGTGATGATCGAGGCGGCCTTCCGGAGAGATCGAAAGCTCAGGATCAAGCAGGGACTGGGTCGGTTGCCGAGGTAAGCTCGTCGTCGACTTCGAAGACTAGATCACCTTTGCGCGCCGTATTGGTTGGTGTTCTTGGGATGGTTGTTGCAGGAATCGGAGGGATGACGTTTTCATTTTCGCTATTTTCCATGATGGTTATCAATCAAGCAGAAAGGATTGACGATCAGATGGAAGAAATCAGCCGTTGGGGACATCAGTATTCAAAGATCCAAAATTCAGAGGCAAAGTTTCGACGCGAAAACATGGATCTCAACAAGAGAATCGATGACAGTGAAAAGACACAACGTAGTGGCGACTGTGGAAATGGTTCGACTGACGCCAATCATGTGACAAACACGTCCAAGATGGACCAATCTGCCACTGGCAACGCGATTATTCGACCGCCCGGTTCATCGACGTCAAGAAACGTGCCTCGCGCAGTTGGAGAGTGCGCCATTGGTGCAAACAACTCGGCTGAAAATCTTGCGCGCTGCCTGAAAGATTACAACCGCGGCTGAGTAGGCTTAACGCAGGATCAGGGCTGCATATGGAGCATAGTCATTCTCTTTGAGCGCATTACGCCAACTCGGCCGATATCTCAAATACCGAGTCAGGTACTTCGAAGAAGCCCTGTTTGCCCCTGAAGAGCATCGGCTCGGGTAACGCAATCGGATCAACCATGTGCCACGCAAACCGACCAGTAGAGAAGTCGCCAAAGGGGCCAGGATTGCTTAATGTTTCCGTGCGAACGCTCGATTGAAGAATGGCTGAACCGATGATGCAGCCGCGTGGTAAGTCGCCAAGCGACTTGAATCCGGCTAGCCGTAAAGGAGCCAATAGCGCTTCATAGCCTTCCTCTTCATCACAGCCGTTTTTTACGTCGACGAGATATTCAGCAAGCTCCGTCAAATCTTCCAGCGACTTCGCCGCGTGGATGGCGATGCGTTGTCCTATCAGATATCGAGGGGGAGCCCAACTCCGGGTTTCGTAGGGCTTCACGCCGAGCATGATATATGTGGGGTGTGGTTGCCAAAGCGAAATTGTTTTCACGTTGTCTTTCCTTGATGCTCAGTTCGCTGCGGTGATCCCACGAAGGAACTGACATGCCGAAGCGCTCAGAACCGGAATCCTGTCCATGATTGCGTCCGCGCCAATTACTCGAGCGAGCATCTGCACCAGTTGTGCCATAGCGGCTTCCGGAGTGTCACCAACGCCTCGTGTAGACGTTCTTCTGGGCAAATACGCGTAGTAACCGCTGCCGGAGGGCATCGGTTCGACCACAAATTCATCTTTATCAATATTCCGCAAGCCGTTCATCTTCTTCGTACCACTTTCCGCTATTCGATGTTGTCGGGTTCTCATAGTCTGCCAGTTATGCAACAGTCGCTCTGAGATTCCTTTCCGACTACAGAGTTTCAATATGTGCTCCTACGGATATGGCGGTAGCGCCACACTCGGGACATGTCGGGAACGTATCTCCCGGATTAGCGCGCTTTCTCAAGATCGCCTGTTGGTCAACGGGCTTCGTATCGAACCCCTCCCAATTTGTGCGTGAACGACTCCAATCGTCCGACGACCGAATGCATACCCCTTCGTGTCCGCAGGTGTCACAGGTAGCCTGGTAGCGATCGTGTTCGGTAGACATTACGAGTCGCATTCCCTATTCGGCGCTACGCTTACGGTTCGCATCGTACTTAGCCATCTCCGACGCTGGGAACCCGACATTTGATGACAAGTCAGTTAAAGCCGCTTTAAGCTCCTCCCATCCGGCCCTGCCGCCGCCGGAGGCAATTATTAACTCGGCTTCATGATGGCAAGTCTTGCCGTCGATGTTGCCCTTATGGACGGACAGTGCTTTAACTCTCGATCCGTTCGGTTGGAAGTTGTCGAACACGATAGCGGCCTTACTAGCATCCTGAATGCGCTCACCGCAAACGTCGCAAATAAGAATCGGGCAGTTGATTCCATCGATGGCATGAATTTCGATCATTAGTCTTTCCTCCCTAGTTGTTAGATTGCGCAAAATCGCCCTGTCCCGGGAACGATAAGTTTGCCAAACTGATTTGGAAGCATAACCTTGTCGGAGAGGCAAAGTTATGCTTCCCGGGAGAAGGCCAATGGTCTATAACGCGATACGTTTGCCAAGTCGTTTCTTTGCATTTTGGACAACCGCGCTCTCGCTCTTCTCCCGGTTCCTGTGGTGGTCCAAGAAATCCCTCACCAGGTTGCCTGCAGTTAGACATATTAAGCTCCCCTCAGTCTTTCCGATGTCCGGTTGTCTAATCATTGGTTTCGGCGCAAGCGGTGAATCTCTGCCTCATGATGTACTCAGCTGCATTCCGCAGTGCGTTAAGAACCTCTGCTACGGCAGCATGTGACATCACCGATGTCGCGTCCGATTCATAGATGTATCGCCAATGAATGAATGGCTCATCCCCAATGCCCTTTAGCCGCTCAGCAAACAACTCTATGCGTCGCTCGGTTGCATTCAGAAAAGGCGTACCCCCACTATGACCAAACATTCCTGCTATGACAGACTTGTACTCTGGCTTGATCTTGTCCCAAAGTTTAGTGAGGCTATGGCCAGTATCGTGTTTTCGGACAGGATCCTCCTGATCAGCCTTATCCAACATCAAAAAGAACTTCATGAAGAGCTCGATGGCAAGGCTAGTGCAGACTATTGCTGGGAAGGTAAACTCTACGTGGCCCGTCTGCTTGCCATGATCGCTGAGTAGCAGGCCAGAATGTGCATATGCGGTTGCAATCGCGTAAAGCGCCTCGTAGTCAATGTGCGTTTGCCCTGGAACTATGAAGAGATTCGGAATTGCGGGTATTGACGACATTAGCACTCTTTCCTTCAGTCTTGCGCGAGTGGTAACACCACACCACGCGATTCAAGAATTCTTTGGCAACGTTTACAGCCTACCCGCCGGTTTCGGCGACGGTTTCTCCACAACCATCCCCACCAGTGTCCACTTCGCACAAAGCGCGAACGCTGCCGCGTTCGCAGGCGTGTGTAAGGCACCCACCCATGGCTCTATTGCCACTGTGGGAGCGCCAATCAACAAGGTAGTCGTTTGCGGTAAGCATCTTCGTCTTTCCTGCGTCAGTGTTGGGCGACCGGCCGCTGATCGAACCATTGGCCGGTAATCAGGTAATGCCACTCGTTGGCGAGGAATCCGCACACACCATTCCTACGCACTTCGCGCACATGTTTTAGCGTGAGGTTGTGCTTGCCGGCAAGCGCGCGAATCGTCACGCCATGCTTGCGCATTAGGCGGCGTACCATCGCTCCAGGCAGTTTGTAGTTGGGATTGGTTGGCATGCTCTTTCCTGTCGTCAGGCGGCAAGGCGCAGGCGCTCATGCCAATGTTCGTTGAAGAATTGCATAGCGGCCTCGAAGCGGGCCTTCGTGTAGGCATACTCGCGGCGATGGCCCGTATACCAGTCCAGCCGAATAATAGACCGGTCGTTGTCATCCCACTCTTGGGACAGCACATCAGGCGGGTATCCCCGGTTGAACATCGACGCCAGCAAGCCAACAAGTAAATCCACTTCGCTTTCCTCTTGCCCTGAATTAACCGGCCGCGAAGTCCATCGCGGCGCGCTTGGTCTTGAAATGCCGGTTGGCAAGAACGCCAAGCCACCAGCCAGTTTGTCTGCCGTCGTATTTCATCCACCCGATGCATGCGCCACCTTGGTAGATGTCTAGCCGGCCGTTGTAGCGAATAAATTGTGTTTTCATCGTTCTCTTCCCTATGCCGGCTTTGCGGATCGCAAAACGAATTGGTTATTGAAAGCTGCATTCTCGGTAAGGCGCTTGAACTTGCGACCGGTTTGCATCGCCGAGCCAAGAACGCATGCTTGGAATTCCGCCGTCGATACAGCTGGGCGGGCCTGAGCGTCAGCATACGCCGCGCGCATATACGGATACCCAATATCTTCCTCCGGCGGCGTGAATTGCTCGACCACTTCAAGCCAGCCCGCCGCTACGCGCCGAGCGACGACGATATATTTATGCTGGGTCGAGGTAGTTTCCATTACGCTCTTTCCTTTACCGAGTCGTGTTCGTAGCCGCATCGAGCGTCCGCCACGCGGAAGCCATCTCGCCGATGGACCATACAATCTATTGTATGGTATGTTTTATTGTATGGTCGTCAACATCCTGGGCCGGGCTTATCGCAGCAGGTCTACTGGGGATATCAGCCAGGTCTGCGCATAGTCGACTACCCGGCCCATGTGCTCGATTCGCTCGAACCCGGCCAGGGTCCACTCGTCGGCCGTGGCACGGGTCAAAGTGGCGTCGAACAGTGCCGGCGGGGCAGTGAGCGCCACCCCGGTGTCTGGATCGACCAGGCGGGCGATTCGGGCGTTGCGCATCAGGTCATCGACCCGTTCATCTCGGAGGGATAGCACGCCGCGGACCGGCCGCAACATGCAACTCCGGAAGCGAGGCAGAATCCAGCCTTCCTCGCGCATCCTTGAAACCTCTACAATAAGCTTGGTGGCCATCCGATCACTGTACATTTATCCAGGTGTCGCGACAATATGTGTTCCAACTACCGGCCGGCTTCACCAGACGCGCTTCGGCTGCTGCGGCCGGATCTGGCCATGCCGGTGGGCGAGTACGCCGCCGAGTGCTACCCGGGCCGGACGGCGCCGGTGCTGCTCAACACCCGGGAGCCGCAATGGACCCTGGCCACGTTCGGCATGGTGCCGCATTGGGGTGACGCCAAGCTCGCGCGCAGCACCTACAACGCGCGCAGCGAGACCATCGCCGCGAAACCGTCATTTCGGCACGCCTGGAAGGAGCGGCAGCTCTGCGTGGTGCCCCTGGAAGGCTTCTACGAACCATGCTACGAGTCTGGCAAACCGGTCCGCTGGCGTATCGCCCGGACGGACGGGGCGCCGTTCGGTGTGGCGGGAATCTGGGAGACGCGGCCGTTCGACGACGGGCCGTTGCGGTGGTCGTTCTCGATGGTCACGACCAACGCTGACGGGCATCCGCTGATGCAGCGGTTCCACAAGCCGGGCGACGAGAAACGATCGATCGTCGTACTGGAGCAGGGAAGATGGGACTTATGGCTGCAAGCGGCCGGGGAACCCGAGGCGAGAGAACTGCTGCGATCGTTCGATGCGAAACTGGCGACGGCGGTGCCGGCGCCACGTGGTGGGTCGTAAACGAGCAAGCCCCCAACCGGAATATCCGGTCGGGGGCTTGGGTTGATGCTGAATACATGGCCGTCAGTGCTTGGGAGCACCCGGGCCGGTTTTCTTCGGAAGGGGCTCGCAGATATGCTTTACCGTGTCAAGAATACAACGGTATAGCTCACCTTCGTTCTTCTTCCTTTTCTGGTCAAGAGCCTTATTCAGGTCGATGACCTTAGCTTTTTCGGGCATATTGCCTCCGCTGGTTCTAGCAGTGAACGTCGGTCAGAATTCCAGCACGCCGATTTCAACCAAGATCTTCTTGATTTCATCGTACGCGGCAGTTGTCTGCACATCGAGATCGCAACCAGAGTCCAGTGCGGCCTTTTCGACGCGAGCGTGGTCAATCTCACCGATTAGCTCGGTCGCCATTGTCTCAAAGCTCTTGCCCTGGGTATCGGTAACGCGCAGCGAATAGTCCTGCAACACGTTCTCGATGTCATCTTCCGTGATCTGAAATGCCGTACAGACCATTTCCATTCTCCAATTGATGCCCTGGAGGGATTGCGCTGGAGGGCAATATCCCCTCTAGGGCGTTGATAACGTCACCGGTCAGTCGAAACCGATGGTGACCTGGTTGGCTTCAGGCCGGCGGCGACACCGAACCGGACTGCCTCGTTGGGCTGGACTTCTGCTATCCACCCAGAAATAACGCGATGGAAGAAGGGCAGCTCGAAAAAGTTCCTCGTACCATCCGGGCATTCCGCATCGTAATGCAGGCCGTCTTCTTCAATCCAGACGTGCGTGCCTTCATCAAAGCCTGCGTCTACAGACAGCACATCTAAGTCACCCCAGGTCAACCCGTTCGGCGGAATAACTTCCGGCCAATGCTTTCGCAGTAGCTTGCGGTCAAAGGGGCGCCCACTTTCATAGCTGTCGCCCTCCACTTTCATGAACGAAGCAACGCAAAGGTCAGTGGCGGTACTGTCTCGTAGGCCACCAGGCAAACGCTGAATTACATCGGTAGCAAAATCAGCGCATAAACCAGCGTTTATTTCCTGAGCGGAGGTCGCAAAGGTTTGGGCAAGATATTCAGCCAGAACCGCGCGTATCGTTCCAGAAATCATCAAAATCTCCTATGGATACCCCAACCTGTTGATGGTTTGAGTTTTCCACCATCTTGCGATGGTGGTGACGTTGGTTTCAGGTAAGGGCGGCCCGCGCAATCGAGCAGTGCCAAGGTTTGTTGCCATCGTTGATGGACGGCACAACCCCGCCTTGCCTTAAATGAAGAACCAACGGCTCCCACTTGATTTTCGTTACATGCATGTGTTGCTCCTTGGCTACTTGTAGGTTGCGCGGGATTTCAATGCCCGCCGTCGATGCGATAGATGTGCCAGATGTTCTTCCCGCTTGGCGATTCCTCGCGCCGCTGGAAGGTAATCCGGGAATTCTTCGGGTGTAGGCGTTGGTAGGTGCGGCAAGCAACCTTTTGCCGGTCTGCTTCGGTTGACCAGGGCAGTCCAATATCGTCTTCACGGATCTCAATCGAACCTGCGGAACGGTCAAGAAAGACCGCCAAACGATTGTGCTTTCCGAAGCTCGTTACATCGCTATCCTTGTCCAGGACACAAACGTTGAACTGTCCGGGGACACCGTGCGGTTCCTGATGCTGAGTTGCCATCATCGGTTTCCTCTTGATTGTTGCGACCAGCACCGAATAGGTGGTGGTGTTGAATGTGGTGGTTTCAGACAGAGCCGACTTGGGTCGCCAAATAGTCGGCGAGCACCTTGTCGGCCGTAGCATGACTTCCCTCGAAGTGGACAGCGGGGATAACAGCGCGATGCACAATCTGCCCCATGTAGTCACCCCTGCGAATGAAAACCTCAAGGTTCTTTACCGCCGGCTCATCTTTCCTGTAGGGAGAGAATGTCCAGCAGTAGTCCCGTTTTTCAACGGGGGACAGCACAATCCCTTTCGTGGCAAATATTGAAACCGCCACCGAGTCGATGCTTGTTGCCATGTTCTTGCCTTTCTCCCATCACGTACACGGAAGGTGAATTCCGGACGTTGATGGTGAATATGGTGTCAGTCAGTCAAGTTGCGTCAGGTCTGGCAGGCGAATAGATCGTTGTAGGGGCTTACCCCGGCAAACAGTCGCTGTTGATCAGATTTCTCTCCGGTCAAACCTACCAACTCTGCAAATCGCTTGGACCCAATGCTGGTCTCCCAGCGTTTGCTGGTGCCGCGACGAATGAGCAGGATGTGCACGCTGCCAAGATCCGAATTGACGGATTCGATGACGGCCTTTGAGAAGGACTTGCTGTCGCCAGGATGGAAGTAATCATCAAGGCGATGGACGGTAGCGGCGCTATCTTTACCGCCGCTGACTCCGATGGCAACGATTGCGTTTGCAGCAAGCAGTTCCATGACCTGAGGCGTTGTGGCTACTGGGAAGGGAATTTCTTGTTGCTGCGGCTGATGATGGAATACGAGTGGGTATTGCAGTATCGTGCCGGCACTCATAACAGCCCGCGTTCTGCAAAGGACATGACGCTGGTCTCGCCGACGATAACGTGGTCGAGGACCTTGATATCGAAGAACGCCAGTGTCGTTTTGAGGTTGGCCGTTATCGACTCGTCGGCCCTGGATTGATCCGCGATGCCGCTTGGATGGTTGTGGCAAAAAATGGCAGCCGCGGCGTTGAAGCGCAAGCCTTCCTTCGCAACCTCGCGGGGGTAAACGCTTGTCTGACTTAGGGTGCCACGAAATAGCTCTTGGGCTGCAAGCAAGCGGTTTTGAGCATCAAACCACAACACCATGAAACATTCGTGTTGACGACCCGCTAAGTGCAATCTCAGGTAGTCGCTGACACAAGTTGGCGATGACAGCGTGACGGGTATTTCTGTCATCGTCTCATTCATCGCGCGACGGAGAAGTTCGCGTGCCACCATCAGTTTGCTGGTGACCGCGTAAGGAACGCTTGCTTCTTGAACGGAAAATAGCTCTGCCTGGCGCGGTGAGCGCATTCCAAAGAGTTCGGCCAAAGGACGCTTGGCAAGGCTCTCGCCGACTTTCCCAAGGAGTAACGATAGGAGAGCGGCATTCGTTTCCTGAACGTAGGATTGTTGCATGTGTGCCTCTTCTAAGAAGTTGGAGCGACAGCGATCCCTGGCGGGGTCGAAGTGACGCCCGCAAGGGTGGATAGGTGCCGAGGAAACTCGGACTTGATGTCGATCCGGGGTGGATCTACTTGAAAGGATCGGTAGTCGCTGGCATTGAGCCGCCAGGGACTGTCGCTGGTGCAGCTGCGTTGATCGCAGATTTCGATACCGACTGAGTTGTCGGCTGGTGAAAGCAGGGACACCGAGAAATTGATGTCAGCACGCGCGATTCTCACCGCTTCACAGTAATCCGGGATGTGTCAAAGACGATGTAAGATGCTTCGCTTTCGGAAATATGGCACCAAAGCCAAGGTGCAAAGTTCTGAAGACATTCATCTGGGAACAGAGACATGCGCCTCGTTGACAAGAACTCCCCCAAAGAACCGTATCGCGTAATCGGTGAACTCTCGCCGGCTGACTCGAATCTACTGCGCTCATGGTGGACGGGGGAGCGTGGGAAGGACAGCGATCTGCGCCATCGGATCGGCCAGATGCTTTCCCGGGTTGCTGAGAAGAAGGCCTGGATCGCCTGCGACTGCCTTGACCGGCCAGGAACTCCGGCCCCAAATCCACCGGTCCTATTCCCCCGGGAGAAGGACGGTGTGCATACTATCCAACGGGGCGCAACGGAAGGGCGGGCCGAGCATGCCGAGTCATGCCCATTCAGGTGGGAAGAGGGCACCCTTGGCGGCAGACATACGGATGGCTCATTACCTCGCGCCCATG
>Ga0208566_1001416_pt1 | contig 13960 bp, 11 predicted proteins | sample PL_2010_150m_FD_184159 | JGI IMG/M metagenome (GOLD analysis project Ga0208566, IMG submission 184159) | Freshwater microbial communities from Powell Lake, British Columbia, Canada to study Microbial Dark Matter (Phase II) - PL_2010_150m... | ecosystem: Environmental > Aquatic > Freshwater >...
ATCAGCCAGCCGCTCCCCGCTGAAAGCGCCGAGCCGGACCGAGCCGTACAACAGCGCATGGCTGACCACATAGGGCAGGCTGAACTTGGCTTCGAAAGCCGTCTGCGGCCGGAAATCGCCGGTGACATCGAGCGCCGTCTGATAGGTGTCCACCTTGATCGACCGGACTTGCGACATATCGATGTCGTGCTGCTGGCGCAATGCGACGGCCGCGTCGATGGCCGCGAAGGTATGGCCGCAGCAGGCATGGTTCTTCTGCGTGATCCGGGTAATGTTGTAAGACTCTCCCAGGCCTTCGGTGGCCCTGCTCCACTGCGGGTTCACCGACATGGCCGCGCCAAAGCCGGCCTCGCCCTCGAGTATGTCCAGCGCCCCGGTGACGCCATTGGCCGCGCCGCTACCGGCCAGCACACCGATGGACGCGGCGTGCCCGGCATGCAAGGCCTTGGTCATGGCGTCGGAGCGGAAAGCCTGCTGCAAGCCGGCGGCGAAGGATGCGGCGGTCGCCAGCGCATGGCGCATCACGTTGCGATCCCCGGGCGCCAGCAAGGCCGCCACCGCGGCCGCGCCGCCGAAGCAGCCGACCGTCCCGGTGGTGTGGAAGTAACGGTAATGCGAAGGCTGCACCGCGACGCCGATGCGGGTGGAAATCTCGTAGCCGATGGTGACCGCGGTCAGCAGTTCGAGCCCGGACTTGCCCTGGTCTTCGGCGATCGCCAGGGCGGCGGCGATGGTTGGGCAGCCCGGATGATAAATGGCGTCGCGAAAAATGTCGTCGAACTCGACGGCATGCGAGGCGCTGCCGTTGATCCACGCCGCGGTGCCGGGGAATGCGCTGGTATCGAAGCCGGGCAGGCTGGATTTGCCGTGTCCGAGTTCGGCCGCAAAAGTGCGGAGCAACTGGGTGGCGGGCGCCACCGCGGTGCCGGGAAACAGCGCGGAAAACCAGTCGACCAGCGCCCGCTTGGCGTGATGCAGAACTTCCGGCTGCAGTCCTCGCCGCGCTTCGCCGTGCGCGTATTCGGCAAAGTCATCCAGCAGCATCTGGCCTATGCCTCGGTATCAATTCGCCGTGGCGCCGGAGGCTTCGACGATGGGCTTCCAGGTCTCGTATTCCTTCATCACGAAGCGGCCGAAATCCTGGGGCGTGCCGGGCATCGGATCGGCGCCTTCACGAATCATCTTGGTCCGTACCTGTTCATCGCCGAGGATTTCGTTGATCGCCTTGTTGAGCCGGCTAACGATGTCCGGCGGGGTGCCTTTGGGGGCGAACACGCCGAACCACGAGCCGCCGATGAAATCCTCGACGCCGCCTTCGGCCATCGTCGGGACGTCGGGAAGTCCCTTTGAACGGGCCTTGCTGGTCACCGCCAGCGGCTTCAACTGACCTCCAGGAAAATATCCGATGACCGAAGGGATGGTGGCGAACATGTACTGCACCCGGCCTGCCAGCAAGTCGCGCACGGCCTCGGCTCCCTTGTAGGGGATGTGCGTCGCGTTGATGCCGGTAAGGTTGGAAAAGCGGAAACCGAACAGATGGGCCGAGGTACCGACGCCCGTGGATGGATAGTTGTATTGGCCCGGCTTGGACTTCACGTAGCGCACGAATTCCTCGAGGCTCTTCGCCGGCACGCTGGGATGAACCACCAGCACGTTGGGCACTTCGGCGATGGCCCCGACGGGAATCAGGTCGGTCAAGGGATTCACCGCGCGCCCCTTGTGCAGGGTCGGGTTGATGGCGATCGGGCCGACCGAGGCGACCAGCAGCAGGTATCCGTCGGCCGGCGCACGGGCCACCAACTCGGTGCCGATGATGCCGCCAGCCCCAGGCTTGTTGTCGATGGTCACCGGCTGTTTCAAGATAAGCGCAAGGCGTTGCCCGACTTCCCGGGCGAGGATGTCGGTGGTGCCCCCCGCCGTAAACGGCACGACCATGGTGATGCTCTTGCTCGGGTAGGTATCGGCGCAGGCATGGTTGAAGCCCAGCAACAGGGCAGCGACAGCCAGCAACACTTGCCCAAGAGCAGCTATGCCGCGCGAAGCGATGTCACGAGCAGAGATTGTTTTTCTCACGGTGTCTCCTTCAGAATTGTGCCGCATATTGCGCGGGATCGATTTTCACCCCGATCACCAGCGGCCGGTCCTTGGCGCGGGCGCCGTTGAGGACGCTCTCCAGCGACTGGATGCTGTCCACGTTGATGCCGTCGCAGCCCATGGCTTGCGCCAGCATCGCCATGTCGGTCGGCTCGATCAGCGTGCCCCAGCTCGGATAATGCCGCGCCGATTGTTTCAGTTCGATGCGGTTCAGGCTGTTGTCGCAGAACACCACGACGAGGGGATCGACTTTCAGGGTCGCGGCCACTCTCAGCTCGCCCTGCACCATCGCCAGGCCACCGTCGCCGGTGAAGCTCACCACCGGGCGTTCCGGATGGATCAGCTTGGCGGCGATCGCCGCCGGCAGCGAGTAACCCATCGAGGAAAGTCCGTTGCTGGTCAACAGGGTGCGCGGATGGTAAGTCGTCCAGCCCTGGCCGATCAGCAGCTTGTGCGAGCCGACGTCGGTGGCGACGATGGTATCGCGCGGCATGATCCGCCTCACCACATCGACAACATCGGTCGGGTTGATGCGGCCGCTCACCCGCCCCACGTAGTAGCGGTCCTGCAATCCGCCGCGGTGGTTGGCAATCTCCTGTTCGCTCCAGCGCTCCAGCGTGCCGCAGGCGGTCCGCAGCGCGTCGAGAATTCCGGCGATGTCGCCGACGATTTCCAGCTCAGACTGGTAGATCTGGTCGGAATTCGGCAGCGTGTCGATATGGATGGTCGGCACATTCAAGGACCAGGGCTTGATCAGTTCCACGCCGTCGAATCCTACCGCCAGCAGCAGATCGGCCTGCCCGAGGAAATCCCAGATGTAGCCGTTGCAGGCCATGTCGAGCGTGCCGGCAAACAGCGGATGGTCCTCTGGCATCAGGCCCTTGGCCATCGGTGCCACCACCAGCGGACAGCCTATCTCCTCGGCCAGCTTCACCAGCGCATCGCCCGCTTCGCTCCATACCGCCGAAACGCCCGCCAGGATCATCGGCCGGCGTGAGGCCTTGAGCAGCTTCACCGGGTCGACCTGGCCGGCGCCGGTGGAGAATATTTGCGGCGTCCAGTTCTCCCGCCGCGCCCGCATCGGCGGCAGGCTTACGACGTGGTCGCTCGCCTCGACCCCGACCACGTCGGCCGCCGCGGTGATATGCACCGGCCCGGGTCGCTCCGCGGTGGCGATGCGCAGCGCCTTCCGCATGATGGTGGCGACCGTATCCGGTTGCACCGCGGTAGTCCACTTGCTGATCGAGGAAAATATGCGCTTGTGGTCGACCACCTGATGCGTGAAATACGGCTCGCGCTTGCCCTCGATCTGGCCGGAAATCGCCAGCATCGGCACGCGGTCTAGATAGGCGTTGGCCACCGCATTGACGAGGTTGGTGGCGCCGGGGCCGAGGGTCGACAAGCACACCCCCGGGCGCCCGGTGAGTTGCCCGTAGGCTTGCGCCATCAGCCCGGCGGTTCCCTCGCGCGACCCGAGAATGAAGCGCATGCCCTCGCGGCGCGCGGCCTCCAGAAACTCGACTGTCGGATCGCCGGGATAGCCGAAAATATGCCGGATGCCGGCGGCGGCCAGATACTCGATGATGACTTGGGAGGTATTCACAGATCGGCCCTACGTTTCGGTCACTCGACGAAGACATCCTCGCGCTTCTTCCGGATCGCCGGGGAAACCACGACCAGCAGCAGGATGGCGGCGGTGACCAGCAGGCCCAGCGAAATCGGGTGGGTGAAAAATACCGTGGGATCGCCGCGCGACAGCAGCATGGCGCGGCGCAGGTTCTCCTCCATCATCGGTCCGAGGATGAAACCCAGCAGCAGCGGCGCCGGCTCGCAGGCGAGCTTGACGAAGACGTAGCCGAGGAAACCGAACAGCACCGCCAGGTAGATGTCGAAGCTGCTGTTCGACAGACTGTAGATGCCGATCGAGCAGAACAGCAGGATTGCCGGGTAGAGGATGCGGTATGGCACCGTCAACAGCTTGACCCACAGGCCGATCATCGGCAGGTTGAGGACCACCAGCATCAGGTTGCCGACCCACATGCTGGCGATCATTCCCCAGAACAACTCCGGCTGGTTGGTGACGATCTGCGGCCCCGGCTGGATGCCATGGATGGTCATGGCGCCGACCATCAGCGCCATCACCGGATTGGACGGGATACCCAGGGTCAGCAGCGGGATGAAGGAAGTCTGGGCGCCGGCGTTGTTGGCCGACTCCGGGGCAGCGACGCCTTCCAGCGCGCCCTTGCCGAAGTTGGCACGGTTCTTCGACACTTTCTTCTCGAACGAGTAGGCGGCGAAGGACGCCAGCAGTGCGCCGCCGCCGGGCAGGATGCCAAGGATCGAGCCGATCGCCGTGCCGCGCAGCACCGCCGGGGTGGCCGCCTTGAACTCGGCCTTGGTGAGCCACAGCCCGCTGACCTTCTTGACGAAGATTTCGCGTTTCTCCTTGTGCTCCAGATTGACGATGACTTCGGTGAAGCCGAACACCCCCATCGCGACGATGACGAAGCCGATGCCGTCGGAGAGTTCCGGGATGTTGAAGGCAAAACGCGAGACGCCGGAATTCACGTCGGTGCCCACCAGTCCCAGCAGCAGCCCCAGCACGATCATGGCGATGGCCTTGATCAGCGAGCCGTGCGCCAGCACCACCGCGGCCACCAGACCCAGCACCATCAGCGAGAAATATTCGGACGGGCCGAAGCTGAGGGCGACCTCGGCCAGGGGCGGGGCAAAGCCGGCGATCACCACGGTGGCGATGCAACCGGCGAAGAAGGAACCGAGGGCGGCCACCGTCAGCGCCGCGCCGGCCCGCCCCTGCCGCGCCAGTTGGTAACCGTCGAGACAGGTCACCACCGAGGAGGTCTCGCCGGGAATGTTTACCAGGATCGCCGAGGTGGAGCCGCCGTACTGGGCGCCGTAGTAGATGCCGGCCAGCATGATCAATGCGGTGACCGGGCTCAGGGCGAAGGTGGCCGGCAACAGCATGGCGATGGTCGCCACCGGGCCGATGCCGGGCAGCACGCCGATCAGGGTGCCGAGCAGCACGCCGCCGAAGCAGTAGAGGATGTTGATGGGAGTCAGGGCGACACCCAGGCCCAGGATCAGGTTGTGAATGATGTCCATGGGTCCTGACCTAGCGGAGCTGCCCGGGAAAAACCGGGAATTGCAGTTGCAGGCCGTAGATGAAAATGGCCACCGAGCCGAGGGTCAGGCAGAGCGCAAGGATCAGCACTTCCCTGAGCTTGAATTCGTGTCCGCCGAGCGCCGAGCCGATGATCAGCAGAAAGATCGCGATCACCAGGCCGAGGCCTTGCAGGGCGGCCGCGAACAAGACGATGCTCCCCAGTACCCACAGCAGCGGCTTCCAGTTGAAGCGGCTGATGGACGGCCCGGCGAACGCCAGGCCGCGCAGGGAGGTGATCAATCCCAGCCCGATCAGCAGGCCGCCGAGGACCGACGGAAAGTAGCCCGGCCCCATCCTGGCAGCGCTGCCGAAGGCATAGTTGCGGCCGAAGAATATCGCCGCCGCGCCGAATCCCATGAACATCATCCCCGCCCAGAAATCCTGCGGATCGCGAATCTTCATCTACGACTCCCCCTTCTTGGTCATCTCCGTGCTCAAGCACCTTGTCGCCCGGCAGCGACACAGCATACCGCGACAATCTCCTTGACACCATTGTATCCCTTTGTATACGATCTTTGCATGCTCTGCGGCAATGTCTTCCAGCGTCTGGCCGGAGTAGTGTACGTTGAACTTGAGTGTACGTTGAACTTGATCGCCCCGGGACAGGAGTACCCCTTGAAATCGGTCGCCCCATTTGAAATCGGCATCACCGTTTCGGACATTGATGCAATCTTGCCTTTCTACCGCGATTTGCTCGGATTCACGGTGCTCAGCGACATCCTCGTCCCGGCGGAAAAGAGCCAGCTGACCGGGCTCAGTCCCGACGGTTATCGGGTAGTGCGCCTGGAGTCCGACGGCGGCGACCGGATCAAATTCGCCCAACCCAGGAAGGCTCCTGTCACCGCGCCCGCCAAGGCCTACGCGCTGGAACGCCAAGGCAGCCACTACGCCACCTACATTGTCGCGGAGCTCGACGCGCTGCACGCCAGACTCTTGCAGGCCGGAATCAAGCTGGACAGCCAGGGCATGGTCGAAGTCAGGGCAGGCCTGAGGATGATGGTGATTCGCGACCCGGAAGGCAATTACATCGAATTCGTCGAGTACGCCGACCTCGACGCCTACCGGCCCGCGGCCAAGCAATGAGTTGACCATGGAACCCGGCCGCCTCGAAGCCTGGGACGCCGAATACGACCTGGTGGTGCTGGGCGGCGGAGCGGGTGGCATGACCGCGGCGCTGGTCGCCGCCAACGAGGGACTGCGCACCTTGCTGATCGAGAAGAGCGGGCAGATCGGCGGAACCACGGCCCGCTCCTCGGGTACCGTGTGGATACCCGACAATCCTCAGCAACGTCGTCTCGGCATCACCAACGATGCCGCCGCGGCGATGACTTATCTCGATGCGCTGGTCGATGGACGGGCCGAGCACAAGCTGCGGCAGGCCTTCGTCGCGGCCGGACCGAAGATGCTGCGCTACTTGGAAACCCATACCCGGGTCCGCTTCCAGATCTATCTGCAGCATCCCGATTACCGCCAGGAACTGCCCGGTGCCGCAGCCGGCGGGCGACCGCTGGAACCCCTGCCCTTCGATGGGCGCACCTTGGGCAAAGACTTCGCCAGAGTGCGCTGGCCGATCCCGGAATTCATGCTGCTGGGCGGGATGATGGTGACCAGGGGCGAAGCGGTTCGGCTGCAGGATTTCGCCAGGTCTTGGGATGCGTTGTGGCTGGCGATAAGGCTGGTGACCCGTCACTGCACCGACAGGCTGCGCTATCCGCGCGGAACCCGGCTGGTCCTCGGCAACGCCCTCGCCGCCAGCCTGTACAAGAATTTGCTGGAGCGCCAGGTCGACATCTGGTTCGAGGGACGCACGTCGCGGTTGATCAAGCTCGAGGGCCGGGTCTGCGGCCTGGCGATAGCTTGGGACGGCAAGCCGCTGAAGGTTCGCGCCCGGCGCGGAATCGTCCTGGCCGGCGGCGGCTTTCCGGCCAGCGGCGCGTGGCGCGAGCGCTACCTGCCGAAGCCGGTGGCGCAATACACGGCGGCATTCGACGGATGCAACGGCGACACCTTGCAACTGGCCATCGACGCCGGCGCCGCCCTCGGCCCGCCATGCCAGGATAACGCGCTATGGTTCCCGAGCTCGCTTGCGCGCCGCGCCGACGGCACCACCGCGGTATACCCGCACATCGTCCTGGACCGACCGAAGCCGGGACTGGTCGCGGTGAGTGCGGCGGGCCGCCGTTTCGTCAACGAGGCAGTCTCGTATCACGAGTTCACCCGTGCCATGTATACCTCGCATCGAAGCGTGCCGACCATACCTGCGTGGCTGGTCTGCGATCGCCGCTTCCTGTGGAAATACGGCATGGGGATGATCCGTCCGCTCACCCCGCGCCTGCTGCTGAAATCCCATATCGCCAAAGGCTACCTTCAGGTTGCAGATACCTTGGCGGCGCTGGCCGAAAAAATCGGCGTGCATCCCGCCGGACTGATCGCCACTATCGAGGCCAACAACGCCTATGCGCACAGCGGCATGGATGTCGACTTCGGCAAGGGCGGCAACCCATACGACCGGGGCAACGGCGATCCCCGACACTCGCCGAATCCCTGCCTGGGTCCGATAGCGACCCCGCCTTACTATGCCGTTGCCGTCGTCCCCACCCCGCTGGGAACCAGCCTGGGCTTGTCCGCCGACGAGGAGGGACGGGTGCTCGACGGCGCCGGCAAGCCCATCCCGGGCCTGTATTGCTGCGGCAACGACATGAACTCGATCCTGGGCGGAGAGTATCCGGGCGCGGGCGCGCAGATCGGGCCGGCGATGACCTTCGGCTATCTGGCGGCCTTGCACGCGGCGGGGGCGAAATAGGCCGGGCCTACGGACCGGCCCACGAGCGCAACAGCGGCTCGATCTGTGCCGGCGGCAGCGGCCGCGAGAACAGATAACCCTGGCCGTAGTCGCAGCCTGCCGCGGCCAGCAGGTCGCGCTGCTGGTCAGTCTCCACCCCTTCGGCGATCACCTTGATACTGAGCTTGTGCGCCATCACGATGATCGCCTCGCACAGCGCCATGTCGTCGGAATTGGGGGCCAGGTTGCGGACGAAGGACTGGTCGATCTTGAGGTAATCGATGTCGAATTTCTTCAGGTAGGAAAGCGAGGAATAGCCAGTGCCGAAATCGTCGAGTGAAACCTGTATGCCGACATCGCGGTATGCCAGCAACTGGTCAAAGATGGTGGAACTGGCATCGAGCAGCAGCCCTTCGGTGATTTCAACCACGATGCTTTGACCGGGCAGGCCGAGCGTCTGGAGATGATCGGACCACATCTCATGGCCGCTGCTCGCGCTATGGAACTGGACCGGGGACTTGTTCACGCTGATCTGGAATTCCGGGTGATGGGCGGTGCGCCACTGCCCTGCCTGTTGCGCCGCCTGGCGAAACACCCATTCGCCGATGTCCACGATCAAGCCCGTGTCTTCGGCGATCGGAATGAATTCGGCGGGGCTGACCAGGCCGCGCTGCGGGTGCTGCCAGCGGATCAGGGCTTCCGCCTTGTAGATCGACCCGGTCGCCAGTTCGACGATGGGCTGGTAGTACACCATGAACTGGCCATTGGCCAGCGCCGTGCGCAAATCCACGGCCAGCCGCATCCGCGTCTGTGCCGCTTCCTGCATGGCCGGGGTGAAGTAGCTGCAACGGTTGCGGCCCTGGCTCTTGGCGGCATACATGGCCTGGTCGGCATTCTTGAGCAGCGTATCGACGGCGCTGGCATCCTCCGGATAGAGCGTAATGCCGATGCTGACCGAGACATAGGCTTTTTCGTCGCCAAGCAGGAACGGTTCGGATAGCTTCCGCAAGATGCTCTGCGCCACCCGCTCGACGCTGCTCGGATCCTCCAATTCGCCCAGGATGACGGTGAACTCGTCACCGCCCAGGCGCGCCACGGTGTCGGTTTCGCGCACGCAACTGGCGATCCGCAACGCCGCATCCTTGAGCAGGAGGTCGCCAATGTCATGGCCGAGCGTATCGTTGATTTCCTTGAAGCGATCCAGGTCGAGGAACAACAAGGCTATCGGCAGCCCGGAACGATGGGCTTTCTTCAGCTCCTGCTCGAGGCGGTCATGGAGCATGCGGCGGTTGGGCAGGCCGGTCAGGGTATCGAAGTTTGCCTGGCTCCAGATCAGTTCTTCCGACTCCTTCTTCTTGGTGATGTCGGAGAACATGGCGACCCAGCGAAACACCGACCCATCGTCGTTGAGGATGGAGTTGATGGTGATCCAGGTGGGATAGATTTCGCCGTTCTTGCGCCGGCCCCATACTTCACCTTGCCAGGTCCCCGCCGCCTTGAGTTCCTGCCACATGGTGTTGAAGAAGGTCTGATCCTCGGGGTGGGCCCTGAGGAAGTCCGAATACCTGCCGGCGACTTCCTCCAGGCTATAGCCGGTCATGCGGCTGAATGCCGGATTGATCGCGATGATCCGGTTGTCGGCGCCGGTGACCATCATCGCCTCGCTGCTGACCTGGTAGACCGAGGCCGCCAGGCGCAGCGATTCGTCCGCCTTCCTGCGTTCGCTGATGTCCGCCGCGATCGCCACATAAGCGTAGATCTTGCCGGACGAATCACGCAGTGGCGACAGGGTGGTGCTGATGTCGATCAGGGCGCCGTCCCGCCGCTGGCGCCTGACCTCTTGCTGAACGATGCTTTCCCCGCCGAGTACCCTAGCGCGCAGATTCTCCGTTTCGTTGGTCTTGTTGGCGGGAACGCTGAGCAGAGGCTGTCCGATGATCTCGGCCGCGCTCCAGCCGAACATTCTCTCGGCGGCGGGGTTCCAACTGGTTACCAGACCCTGCAAATCGCGGGTATAGATCGCCAGGGGAGTGCTCTGTATGGTCGTCTCCAGCCGGTGGTTGATGTCGACAAGTTCGGCGTGGCGGCGGGAAATCTCGGCGCGCATCTCGTTGATGGCGGATGTCACATCGTCGAGCGCGTCCGGGCGCCAGCGTCCGGATGCAGGACGGCTGAGTCGCAAATCGTCGGCGCCCTGGACGTTTCTGCCGACCCGACGCAGGTAATGGGAAATATGTTCGAGATCCCGTCCCACCAGCGCCACCATGATGCGGCGGGCGATGCCGTTGTTGCGGAACAAGGCCTGGTCGAAGAACTTCAGACTTGCGAATTTGCGCAGCATTGGCGATTCAAGGGTTCAAGTACGCCTCATGGAGCTTCTGATAACTGCCGTCGGCCTTCATGTCGGCGCGTGCCTTGGCACAGCGAATTATTGGCGTGCGATCCGACATTGATCCTCTCCGAGATTCCTGGATGAACGGCAATACCCCGAGTTGTGCCGGTGTTTGGCGGACTCAGTCGCAATCAATGATGCCACAGCTTGCCGGCGCCATACACAATTTCGATTGCCGACAGTCGCAGCATCGACGCTGTAATCCGGATGATCCGGAGCGGCGCAGCCGGCCGGCTGTGCAAAGCCGGCCGTCGTCGGAAAGATGGCCTGCCGCCTTGTTCCTATCCGGGGGCGAAACCAGGCACGGGTCTCCCCTTATGCCCCGGAAGGTACTTGCCGACGCAGAGCCATTGCGTGTTCAGCGATTGGCATGGGTCGAGTGCGACACCGCCAGGTAGACCTCGCGCAGGAACAGGCTCAAGGCCACCACCAGGGCCAGCATGGAGAGAATGAACAGGCCGGCCACCAGCCGCGAGAGATCATAGGAGATCAGCGCCGCCAGGAAGGCGCTCGCCACCACCAGGCAGATGAACAGCGCGCCCAGCACCGCCGAGAATATCGCCAGGTAGATCAGCCGCACCCGCCGGGACAGCAGCGCCAGCTCGATGCCGATGGTATCGGCGTCTTCGGCCGAGTGCTTCTCAACGGACCTTTCCAGCAGTGCCCGGCGGCGGTCCACGATGCGGCCGAGGCGGTTGTTCAAGGTCGCGACGATGGCAGCGATCGCCGTCAGCAGGAATACCGGGGCGACGGCCAGCTGGATGACCCGTGCAATCTCGGCGATGTGGGATTCCATGCGGACCGGCTAAGAGTCTATTTCACCAGCAACACCGGCACATCGACCAGATGCAGCACCTTGGTGGCCACCGACCCGATCAGCATGTTCGCCACCGCGCCGGCCCCGCGCGTGCCCATCACCACTTGCTGGACCTGCTTGTCCTTGACGAAGTGTCCGATAGTCTCACCCGCTTCGCCGACCACGATGTGGTAGGCATATTTCAACCCTTGCGCGTCGAGCAACTGGCGTGCTTCGGCCAGAGCCTTGATGCCTTCATCGTGATGATACTGCTCGGACTCGTGGTGCACGCCCCGGATGGTGCCCGGAAACGGATGCTGAACGTTCAGCAGGTGGATTTCCAGCGGCTCCTTGTAGAGCGCGGCTTTCTGGATCAGAAAACGCACCGCACGCAAGGAATTGCTGGAACCGTCGACCGGTACTAGTACTTTCAACATCGCGTCACTCCCAATTTCCACTCAATCCGACTTGGTCTGCTGTTCGGCTGCGGCCAAATCGACCATCTTCACCTCTGTCTCGGCGGCGCGAGAGGCCAGGTACCGGCCGGCGCCGATGACCAAACCCACGCCGAGGATCTGGGCCCAACTGATGTCGCCGACCAAGGGCAGGTGGATATGCATCCACGGGATGGTGGCGGCAATCCATTCAATCAGCACAGGGTCGGTGATCAGCATTTCCCCGGCCACCCAGCCGAGCAGCGCCGCACCACCGGTGATGATCAGCGGGTAGCGATCCATCAGCTTGAGGATGACGGTACTCCCGAGAATGATCAGCGGGATGCTGATCGCCAGTCCGAGCATCAGCAAAACGTTATCGCCCTTGGCCGCCGCAGCCACCCCGATCACATTGTCGAGACTCATCACCAGGTCGGCGATCAGGATGGTGCGGATCGCCGCCATCAAGTTGCCGCTGCTCTCGATCCCGTCTTCACCGTCGTCTTCCGGCACCAGCAGTTGGATCGCGATATACAGCAACAGCAACGCGCCGATGAGCTTGAGGTACGGCAACTTCAGCATCTCCACCGCTACGATGGTGAGGATCACGCGCAACACGATTGCCGCGACCGAGCCCCAGATGATTGCCTGCTTCTGCTGTTGCGGTGGCAGCGAACGCGCGGCGAGCGCAATCACCACTGCATTGTCGCCGGACAGGACGATGTTGACGATGATGATCTGGCCGAGTCCAACCCAGAACACCGGGTTGGAAAGATATTCGATCATGCCGCTAACTCCTCGAAACGCTGGATCAGGCCGGGGTGGCGTACCAACGCCAAACTTGGCTCAGCCGGAGTTTACCCGACAAGTTGCGCCCATGGCGGACACCGGCGTTCCCGCAAGGGGATTGCCGCATCGTAAAGCATCGAGTTCAAGCGACCCAGGGCTTGCCGAACACCGGCTCCTTGTACGGAATCGGCGGCAGTTGCCAGGTACCGGTGGATGGCGGCCGGACATTGGCGTCGACATGTACGTCGATGACGCAGGGGCGATTGTTCTTGATGGCCTGCTCCAGCGCGCCACGCAGGTATTCGCTCTTGGTCACGGTCACCCCATCGGCGCCGCAGGCCCGCGCCCAGGCGGCGAAGTCCGGGTTGTAGGGCACGCCGCTGCCCTGCCCTTTATAGAACGCGGTGCCGTACTCGCGCCCCTCGAACAAGCCGTATTGCAGGTCGCGGATCGCTCCCCAGGCGAAGTTGTTCCACACTACCCAGATGCAGGGCAGGTTGTATTCGACCGCGGTGCATACCACATACGGTGTCATGCTGAAGCCGCCGTCGCCGACCACGGCGATACAGGGCCGCTCGGGCGCCGCCAGTTTGGCGCCGAGCACGCTGCAGACACCGAAACCCATGGACGAATAACCCCAACTGTTGAGCATGCTCTGCGGACGGCGTGGCTTCCAGAATTGCATGAACCAGTTGTGATGCACGCCGGAGTCAAGCGACAGGATGGCGTCGTCCGGCAGCACGTCCTGCAAGGCAGCCACCACATATTCGGGACGCAGGGGCGAAGTGATGTCGCTGAAATGCGGACGGACAAAGGCTTCCCACTCCGCCGCCCAGCCGCTCACTTCTGCCCGCCAGGCGGCGTAACGCGAGGCATCGAAGTCGATGTTGCCGCGCGCCACTAGCGCCGCCAGCAGTTGCGCGGTGAACACCTTGACGTCGGCAATGATGCCCAACGTCGGCGGATAATTGCGCCCCAATTCCTGTGGATCGATGTCGACATGCAGCAGCCGGGTCTTGGGGAAATTCCAGGAATAGCCCGGCAGCCAGGTCGACGAGGAGCGGTCGTCGAAGCGCGTGCCGAGGGTAATCACCAGGTCGGCGTAGCGCCCTGCCTGGTTGGCCGGGTAGGCGCCGTTGCGGCCGATGAAACCGAGGGTCAGCGGGTCGTCGGCCGGCACGCAACCCATGCCGTTGGGTGAGGTGATCACCGGGATGCCCAAGCGCTGCGACAGCGCGGTGATCTCCAGTCCGGCCTCGGACAGCGTAGCGCCGTGGCCGATGAACAACACCGGCTTGGTCGCCGCCGCCAGCAGTTTGAGCGCCGCCGCGACGTCCGCCTCCGATGCGCCCGGCCGATGCGAACCGAAGACGTGCGACGACGGCGGCAGGTCGACGTCGTCCTCTTCCTGAAACACGTTGTAGGGGATGTCGAGGTTCACCGGACCGGGACGCCCGGTCACCATGGTGTCGAAGGACTGGCGCAGGGC
>Ga0208566_1001418_pt1 | contig 13955 bp, 14 predicted proteins | sample PL_2010_150m_FD_184159 | JGI IMG/M metagenome (GOLD analysis project Ga0208566, IMG submission 184159) | Freshwater microbial communities from Powell Lake, British Columbia, Canada to study Microbial Dark Matter (Phase II) - PL_2010_150m... | ecosystem: Environmental > Aquatic > Freshwater >...
GAGGAGTTCCCCTTCAGCCCCCGCGGCAGGCGGGATGTGATAGCGGAAGTGTCCCTCCGGGACAAGGTAGAGTCTTGTCCGGCAGAAGGGACAGGCGAGGATCCGGTCCGTCTCATCCAGCGTTACCGGCGCCCCGCACTGGGGACAGCCCTGTTCGATCTGCCAGTTCGTTCCGTTCACCCTATGTGGGGACACCTTGCGGCAAGGTGTCCCCGTAGTTGTCACATTTTTTGTCCGCACTCATTGCAGAAGGTCGCGTTCGACAGGTTTGCCGTGCCGCAATGAGGACACTTTTTCTCCTGCGGTTTCCCTTCGACGGGGCGTCCGCACTGGACGCAGAACTTTGCGCTCGGGGGAAGGTTCTTGCCGCAATCTGCGCATTTCTGGAAAATCAGGAGCTGATGGCCGCAGTGGGCACAGAATTTTGCCTCCTTCTGGACCGGAAGCCGGCAGTCCGGACAGGTGATGACCTCCGGCGGGGCTGTCTGGGCGGGTCCGCCCCGGAAGGCCTCGGCGAACATCGCCGGCATCATGATCCCCATACCCATACCGAGGCCGGCGCCCGCCTCGCCCTGCGTCTGAGCGGCGCTTTCCAGGGCCATCGCGGCCTTCATTTTGAGGAGTTTGTTCAGATCGTCGAAGACGCCCAGCCGGCTCTTGTCGTCGATTGCCTTCTGCACCTCCGGCGGCGGGGTGATTGAATTGATATAGAGGTCGGCGAGCCCCAGGCCGAATTGCGTGAAGTCGTTCTGGAGGAGCTTCTTGAGTTCCCCGGAAAGCTCGTCGTACCGGGCAGGGAGGTCAAAGATCGTGTCGATTTTCTCCCCCATGAAGTCATTGAAGCGGGAGACGATGACCCGGTTCAGGTACTCAGCGATGGCCTCTGTCGTATAGACCCCCTGCGTTCCAACAAGGCTGTTGATGAATAGGAGTGGCTGCAGGATCCTGAGATTGAAGACGCCGAACGCCCTCAGGCGGATGAGGCCCAGTTCCCGGTCCCGGAAGGCAACCGGGTCGCGGGTGCCCCACGTGAGGTTCGGAAAGACCTTCATGTTCGCAAAATAGACCTCGGCGCGCAACGGGCTCGTCATGCCCCAGGGGAGGCTGAGGATCTTCGTCAGGAGGGGGATGTTGGCCGTCTTGAGGGTGTGGCGTCCCGGACCGAAAGCGTCGTAGGCCTTGCCGTTGTAAAAGAAGACGGCGGCCTGGCTTTCGCGGACGGTCATCTGCGCGCCCCATTTGATCTCGCCGGAACCCGTCTCCGGGATACGATGGACCAGCTCTTTTCCCGATTCGTCAAACCATTCGATGACTTCTAAAAAAACAACATTGTTCGTTCCCATGGTTCACCTGAGCAAAGGGTAAAAAAAAGGGGCTTAGAAAAACGATCTAAGCCCCACTTATTTTATTGGTAGCGGGGAGAGGATTCGAACCTCTGACCTTTGGGTTATGAGACGGATAAAATGGATAAAGTAACATAAGCGGCATTTGAGGTTATCTCCATTAATCATGGGCTTAAGCTTATTTCTGTGAAACCAGTATAACACAGAAAAAAGAGCTTTTAAAGGGGTTCCGTTAGAAATCCGTTAGAAACTTTTCTGACGGCAAAAGCGCTCGGGATTTGGTTTCAGGGAAAAAATAAAGCGACGGCCCGCAAGCAAAAAGGCATCTCGGGAGGTTTCCGGGATGCCTTTTTCATTCAAGATGTTCAAGCCACCGCCACATGCAAGGCGAAATCGGCGCCGGCGTTCCCGTAAAAGTTTCTCGGCTTGCCCTCCCCTCCCCTTTCCATTCTCTCGCCGCGAACACGGCGCGGGCGGGTAACAGCACTTTGGTCAAAGAACGTCGGCAGACTTGACATTTTGCCGACGTTTCTGTACCATGCCGCCATGAACAACGCCAAAGAAAAAGCCATCGATACCATCCGGAAGCAGGGAGGGATCATCCGCACCCGGAGGTCTTTCATCAGGGGATCCACCGGAGAACCCTGTACGGCCTCCGCAATGACGGTGCCTTGATTTCCATCACCCGCGGTCTCTATCAACTTGCCGAGATGGACAGTTTCCCCTCGGAAATCGATCTCGTTAACGTGGCCAAGCTCGCCCCCCATGGCGTCATCTGCCTCATCTCCGCCCTTTCCTTTCACGGCCTGACCGCCCAGATCCCGCATGAAATCTGGCTCGCCGTGGAGCGGAAGGCCCGCAAACCCAAGGTGGCCTACCCGCCGGTCCGGGCCATTTTCTTTCCCGGCTCATGTTTCCGGGAGGGCATCGAAGTCCATCGCATCATGGAGCAGGAGGTCCGGATCTACAACGCCCCCAAGACGGTGATCGATTGCTTCCGCTGGCGAAACACCGTTGGGCTGGACGTGGCCCTGGAGGCGGCCCGGGCGTATCTGAAACAACGCGGGGCGAGTCCATCCAAGCTGATGGAATACGCGAAGCTCTGCAAGGTGGAAAGACTCGTCGCCCCCTACCTGGAGGCAATGACACCGTGAGCGCCGATCCGGTCAAGAATATCACGGCCTCCGTAAAAAACAGGCTTTTGTCCGCGGCCCGCCAGAGCGGAAAGCCCTTCCAGTCCCTACTGACCCACTACGGTCTGGAGCGCTTTCTTTTCCGGTTGTCCCGTTCACACCTGAAAGAAAAGTTCATCCTGAAGGGAGGCCTTCTGTTGGTGGGTATGGGTCTCCCCATGGCAAGGACGACGCGAGACATCGATTTTCTGGGTCTCGTCCCGGCAGATATCGATGCCGTCGGCGCGTTGATCCGCGAGATCGGAAACGTGGCGCTCGATGACGGCCTCATCTACGAATTCGATGATTTGAGCATCGAAGCCATGGCGGAGGAAGCGGAATATCCTGGCATACGGCTCAAGTTCGATGCCTGGCTCGGCAAAGCAAGAATCCCCATGCAGATCGATGTCGGGTTCGGCGATGCCGTTGTTCCCGGCCATGTAGACCATGAACGTCCATTTTGCCTGGCCGGTTGCCCGGTTTCCTGCCCTGTCGCCCTTTCTTTCGTTCGCCATGTCACTGCCGGCGAGGTCGCCCGCCCCGCTAACCATGTCGTTCCCTGCTTTTTCCATATGAGCCTTCTTTCGTTCCTCGCTTCGCGCCTCTGCTGGGCGAATTTACGAGGACTCGTTTTAGGGGCGATGATAAAAGCTGTGGTCGGGAAAAAGCAAAGACGGGAGGCAGTTCCTGTCAGTTCCTGACAAGAAATCTTATGCGCCTTGCGTGCATCATTTTCATATCTGGCACAACGGCAGTCAAATTAACGCCTTAAAATGACTTGATAAACCAACGGTAACTTGGTAGCATTCATCCAACGCGAGGAAGGGTGTGCAAATGGCTTATTTTCTTTTCGTCGATGAAAGCGGACAGGATCACATCAAGAATTTAGGTACGAAAGATCTACCTGATGAAGTGGAATATAAAAAGGCAATGCAGCGCCGAAGCACCTCAAAGCCTCCGATTGTGATTATGGTTATATTTTAGAAAAAATCCAGAGAAATTTTATGTGCGAGCTCATGCACGGATCTCAGATCTTTGTCCCTTCGGCGAGGATATTTAGGTAATCGTTGTACACGTAACGTTTGTCACGCTTCCGTCCCGTGGTTTCCCTGAGGATTTGGACTTTTTCCAACTGCGCCACAAGCGTGGACGCCGCCTGGTAGGATACGCTGAACCGCTCGGCGATATGGGCGATGGAAATCGTGGGTGTATAGAACAACTGCTCCAGAATCCCTACGGCTATCGGGGAGGAGATCTTTTTCTCCCACAACAAACGGCGATGATTGCTCTGGAGTTCAAGGATCTGCCTGGCCGTATCCATCGCGGCACCGGCAATGTCCATAACCCCTGTTAGGAAATAATGAACCCACTGTTCATAATTGCCCGTCTCCCTGACCATGTTCAAACGATCGTAGTATTCCTGGCGATTTTTCTTGAAATAGTAGCTCAGGTACAGGAGCGGCTTGTGTAAAACCCCCTTCCAGCAAAGGTAGAACGTGATCAGAAGACGCCCCATGCGGCCATTGCCGTCGAGGAAGGGATGGATCGTTTCAAACTGGTAGTGAATCAGGGCGCAATCGACAAGGATCGGCAATCGCTCCTTGTCGTGAAAATAGCGCTCCAGGGCCCCCATGGCTTCAAGCGCTTCATGGGAAGGCGGCGGCACATAAGACGCCTCGTTGAGGGTGCACCCGGGGGGGCCGATCCAGTTCTGCGACCGCTTGAATTCACCGGGGAGTCTTTCACTGCCTCGAGCGCCTTCAAGAAGAATGGCATGGATCTCCTTGATGAGGCGAAGGCTCATCGGCAGGCTCTGAAGACGGTCGAGCCCGTAATTCATCGCCTTGACGTAATTGACCACTTCCGTCACATCGTTCAGATTTTCAAGTTTGTCTCCTCTTTCATAGGCGAACAGATCGTCCAGGGAGGCCTGTGTGCCTTCGATCTGCGAACTCAAGAGGGCCTCCTTTTTGACGTACATCGCGATAAAAAGATCGACATTGGGCAACATTTGCGCCACACCGTCCAACCGGGCCAGGGCCATGTCGGCACGGGAAAGCAGATTCTGAAGTTCCCCCTCAATCTTGATGGCGGGCTTGGGGGGTAGAGGCGTCGGGATAAACGCCCGATATCCGGTCGTTTGTTTCACGTACACACCGCTTCTCTGCATACCTCACCTCCTCTTACTCAAGAATTGTTGAATAGCATACCACCCCTGCCCTCGTTATTCAAGAATTATTGAATAACGGGTCGTCACGCTGCCTCTTATTCAAGAATTATTGAATAACGCACCCTCCGGGCACCCCTTATTCAAGTTATGAAGGAACTGGAATCAGACGATCTGGTGTATCAAGAGGGTCCTGGTACGAGAAGAACGCATAATTATACGCGCGCGTATATCTTTGTATGGGCTTATACGCGTTATGCATAAGTTGACACCGGAATGGACGGGGATGTCAATTGCCCGTCAATTATCGCGTAATTGACTTGATAATTGAAAAGCGGAAGCGAAAACGGTTTTTATCGCGTCCGTTAGAAATCCGTTAGAAAAATCCCCCCAAAATGCAAAAAAGGGATTGGCTTCCTCAGCCAACCCCCTGTAATTGTTTGGTAGCGGGGAGAGGATTCGAACCTCTGACCTTTGGGTTATGAGCCCAACGAGCTACCGGACTGCTCCACCCCGCGTCACCGTTCACGTTTTCCCGTGGACTTTGATTCTTAAACCAGGATGGGCAAATTGTCAAGGTCTTTCTCATTTCTTACCGAGGACGATGTAAACGTCAGGAGGTTTGGCAAAACCGCGGATGACGGGAGATGGCACTTTTTCCAGATTCACAAGATTGTCCACGATACGCGCTGTCTCACCGCAGACGAGGATCTGATTGGCCCGTGCGAGATTTTCCAGTCGCGAGGCAAGGTTGACGGTCGCGCCGAGGACGGTGTATTCCTTTTTCCGCGGTGAACCAAAAATCCCGGCCATCACATCACCGGTCGCGATTCCGATCCCGATGGCGATTCTCCGTTCCGGGTCCGAGATCTTTTCATTGATTCCAGCAAGCTCCTCACGGATGGCCAGCGCGGTATGCACTGCCCGGCCGGCATCATCCCCACCACCGACAGGCGCCCCGAAGATCCCCATGATGCTGTCCCCGATATGCTTGTCCAGCGTCCCGTTGTGGCGGAAAATGATGTTGTCGAGAGGCGTGAAGTAGTGGCAATTGAGGAGATCAGAGAGTTCGGAGGGGTTTAGCCTTTCGGACAGGCTCGTGAACCCCCGGATGTCGGTGAACAGAACGCTCACGTTCAGGCGCTTCGGCAGCAGGGCCGTACCGCTCCTCTGAAGTTCGGTGAGAACCTGTTCCGAAACGAACTGCTTGAGCCTTTTTTTGATGTTGTACTCCCGGACCTTCGCGCGCAGCTCATCATTTTCAAACGGCTTCGTCAGGAAACCGTCGATCCCCTCATTGACCGCCTCGATGGCGCTTGCCATCGTCGCATAACCGGTAAGCATGATCCGGGTGATCTCCGCGTTCAACCGGCCAATCTCGATCAGGGTCTCCAGGCCATCCATCCCCGGCATCCGGTAATCGGAGATGACCGTCTCGATATCCCGGCCATCGCTGCGGATGATGGAGAGCGCCTCCTCTCCGTTTTCTGCAAGGACGATCCGATAACCGTCCCTCTCCAAAACCTTCTTTAGGGAGCGGCGCACCCCCTCTTCATCGTCAACCACCATCAGGCCGTTCATGCTTCCCTCCTTTTGCAGGGGAGATCGACGGTCACGACCGTCCCTTTCCCCTCTTCGCTCGTAACACGGATCTGGCCTCCGTGTCGCCGGATGATCTCATGGGACAGGTAGAGGCCGAGGCCCGTGCCCCTGCCGACCGCTTTTGTTGTAAAAAATGGTTTGAAGATGTCCTTCAGGGAAGCCTCGGGGATACCGATCCCCGTATCGCAGCACTCGACAGTGACAATGTCGGCCGACGGTCGGCGCGTCCTCAGGGTGATCCGCCCTTTTCCCTCCGGAAGCGCCTGGAGGGCGTTGCGGATGATGTTGATCAGTACCTGACCCAGGTTGGCAAAGTTCCCCTCGACTGCCGGAAGCGCATCGTCATATTCCTTCACGATCTCCACCGGCAGGCTCTTGTACTGGGGATGAAGCACACGGAGAGCATCATCGACGGCGCGGTTCATGTCCACCGCCTCCACATAGGTCTGCGTCTGGCGCGACAGGTCGAGGAGACTTCGGATGATTGCCGCCGACCGCCGGAGTTCGCCGATCGAAAAACGGAGGTCATCGAGGAGTTCGTCCTTTTGATCCGCCTGCACTTCCCATCCTGAGATCGTTTCGACGCCGGACTCGACAAGACTCATCGCCCCGGCGATCGGGTTGTTCAACTCATGGGCTGTCCCGGCCACAAGCTGGCCGATTGCGGCCAGACTCTCCGACCGGATCAGTTGCTGCTGTGTCCTCTCCTTCTCCGCCAGCGCCCCCCGCAGGGCTGCCGTCCGTTTCTCCACCTTCCTTTCGAGATCGCGGTTCAGTGCCCCCAGCGCTTCGTAACTCCGCGCATTCTCGATGGCGGTCGCGGCCTGATTTGCCATCGTCGTCAGGAGCTCCAGATCCTCATCAACAAAAAGCTCACCGGATTTTTTCTGACCGAGGCAGATCAGCCCGGCCAGACCCTCCCGCGAGGGAATGGGAATAACCAGCACTGCGCCAAGCAGGTCGAAAAGACCGGCGAACGCTTCCCGGGTCTCCGCATCCGTCCTGAGCTTCTCCACAGCCACCCGGTTCAGGGGTTTCTTCCCCCACGTTAAAAAGCGGATCAGTGGGATAACGTCTCCGGGAGGAGGCTCCCCTTCCACATCCGGTTTCTCCCCGTTATAAAGACGGAAAACACCCCCTTCTTCCAGAACGAGAGACGCCCTTTCCACCTGAAGGGCATCGTGAATCACCTTCAGGAGGAGGTCCCGGATCTGCGAAATGCTGAGGATGGAGGCCATCTTCCCGCTGATCTCCCGGAGCAGCTCCCGGTAATCGTAGCGCCCCCGGAAAAAAAGGCGGTCGATGAGGCTCTGCACCCGCTCCCGAAGGGGGGTGAACAAGAGGACGATGATGAGCGCGAGGACCAGAGAAAGCACAAACGAATCGCCGCTGCCGGCAGTGAGAAAGAAGGAGTGGAAGAGAAAGATGACCAAGATATAGAGCGCGGTGAGAATGCCGGTGAGGAAGAAGTAGACCATTCCCCGGCGGACGAGGGCGCCGATGTCCAGAAGATCATATTTGAGGACGCCGAAGGCGAGAAAAACGGCCGGGATGAAGCTGAAATTCCCCATCGGGTAGACAGGAATGCCGCTGACCGGAAGGATTGTGAAGGCGAGCAGAAGGGCGGAAAACCCCAGCCCCCCGAAGATGTACTTGATCCTGTTTCTCTGATGATTGTCGGCGGACTCCTTCATCGCGCGATAAAGAACCGCGAGACAGTAGATGACCGTAAAGGCGGTCATCGCCGAAAAGAGGTGAAACAGCACGCCGGCGCGGGCAATCCGACCGAAAGAATAGTAATGGAATCCGATGATGTAGAGATCGGTGGGCACGATGGTCAGAAAAGCGATGCTGAGCAGCCAGGCGGAAACCTCCAGCCACCGTCGTCCGCGGATCCCCAAAAATACATGCACAAACCGGATGTAGAGGGGAATGCTGAAGACGGAGAAGAAATGGACCGTCCGGTCGATGCGAAGGGCCAGCCGCTCATCGGTCACAATGGAAACAAGGGCCACGTCGGCATTGAGGAGGGCGCCGAGGAGGCAAATACCGGCAAACAGGATGTTCGTCCGCGTCCTCCCGCCCCGCAGGAGCGAAACCAGGGCGAGGCCAAGCAGGACGATAAACCCCAGAATCGGAGGAATGACGTATGCCGATACCGCCTGCAGGGCGTTCGGAACCATCTTTTCTTCTCTCCTGGAAAAGGTTTTCTGCCGAGTAAATCCACCCGCAATACGACCCCAGGGGGCTTCCGATGCTTACCGCGGATCAGCGGCGATCAGAAGACGAAGACGGCGACGGCAATGACCGTTGTGAACCCGTGCGATTGAACGATGCTGGACTGGGTGATGTTCCGGGTGCTCACGATCTTTCCGCTGATCTTGAAGATCTCCTTTTTTTCGTCCCAACTCTCATCGATATCGAAGTCGATGCCTAGCGTGGAGGCGAGCATGGCCGCGGCAAGGTCTTCCGCATAGTCCCCCGCCTGGCGCTGCGTCTGGCCGAATGAGTGATGCTCGCTGATGTAGCCATAGGTGCGCTTGTCGGCAGGGATGGCGCAGCCGACGGATGCCGCCAGCAGTCGCCTCGGTTCATTGCTGCAGCAACGGCTCAGAACGCAATAGGTGATGGCGCCCGCCCTGAGCTCCTTCAGGCCTCGGGCACGCGATATCACCTGACAGCCGGGCGGCAGGATGCTGGACACCTGCACAAGATTGCATTTCTCGATGCCGGCTTCACGGAGAGCCAGCTCGAAGGAATGAAGCTCCTCTTTGTGGAGCCCCACCCCTTGTGTGAAAAAAATCTGCCTGGGAACATAAACATTCAATGGTTTTTTCTCCTTATATTAATTCTTTTCAGTGAGGTAGCCCATGATCCTGTAGACCAGTTTGGCCGCCAGAAAATCGGGCGCGACCATCCCCGGAATGGGGGCAAGTTCCACGACGTCGAAGCCGCGGATCCGGCAGCGCTTCGCCGCCTCCCGAACGAGACGCAGGACGTCCCGCCAGGAAAGCCCCCCGGGCTCCGGCGTCCCCGTCGAGGGCATCACGGACGGATCGAGAACGTCGAGGTCGACCGTGAGGTAGAGATCCCCGTGCAGGTCGCCGCAGATCGTCTCCCACCATGCCCCACCGTCGAGGATAAAGTCCGCCGTATGGCTCCGGACGCGGCCCTCCTCCATGAATCCGGCCTCCTCGACACTCAAACTCCTGATGCCCGCCTGGATAAGGGGGCAGACTCCCATGATGCGTCGGGCCACGGAGGCATGGCTGTAAGGCGTCCCCTGATAGGTATCCCGGAGATCGGCATGGGCGTCCAACTGAAGGACGGTAATCTCCGGATAAATTTCTTTCATCGCCTGGACGGCGCCGAAGGAGATGCTGTGTTCCCCGCCGAGCATGACAGGGATCTTCCCGTCGGCCGCGACCCGGGAAATGGTCCGGCGGACGGAGTCCACCATCTCGGCCGGTCCGCGGGCATCCGACTCGAGGGGCGGCAGGGTGTGGATGCCGGACCGATAGGTCTCCTTCCGAAGCTCCTCGTCGTAGAGCTCCATGTTGCCGGAGGCCTCAAGGATCGCCCCCGGTCCGCGCCGCGCCCCGGACTGGTATGTCGAGGTCAGGTCATACGGAACGGGAACGACGACGAATGCCGCCTCCTTATACACGGTGAACGCATGTTCGATGCCGCCGAAATTCATCAGGCTCCCCAGACAAGAAAAATGCGCTTCTAACACACCCCCGACAACCTGTCTGCAAACAGATCAGAGGATTTCTTCGCCGGACGGCGGAGCAGGCTTCTCGCCAGCCTCGATGCAGGGAGGATTCACATTCTCGTTTGCCTTCATCTCGCGGCGAAGATCCCGGATGGTCTTGTTCAGGCGGTTGATCGTTCGGGTCAGGCGGAACCGCTCCACGATCCCCATGAACCCCGTGAAAATGACCCCGGCGAGAAAAGAGAGGAAAATTAACATGTACGTCGGAAGGGATCCCTTGAAGAAATCAAAGCCATGATAGCGGAGGTTGACGGGGTCGGTATTTTCAAGTGAAAAAGTGATGATGAACAGGACGAAAATCGCCACGATGACGGTATAAATCACTTTCATCCGCAGACCTCCTGCTGAAATTTCGTGAAAAAGGGTCTGAGCTCCCGGGCCGTTCCGGAAACATCATCAGGAATGACGCGGACATTCCCGATAACGCTCATGAAATTCGTATCGCCTCCCCACCGGGGGACAACATGGATGTGGAGATGATCATCGATGCCGGCGCCCGCCGCCTTACCCAGATTCATGCCGAGATTGAACCCCTCCGGCCTCATGGCTTCGGTCAGAACCCGAACGGAGAGATCCATAAAAGCAAAGAGCTCCTCTCTCTCCGCGGGAAGGAGATCGGCCAGACGGTTCAGGTGACGGAACGGAACGATCATGAGGTGGCCGCCGGTGTAAGGATAGCGATTCACCAGGATGTAGCCGCTTTTCCCCTCGCAGAGGACCAAGCCATCCTCCCGCGCGGCATCCGTGCAGAGAACGCATCCCGTGGGCTTTTCCCCCCGGATATAGGCCGAGCGCCAGGGCGCAAAGATCGTCTCCATTCATAACCCTCAGCAAGACTGGAAGAGCGTTTCAACGATCATTCCTGAACACCGGAGATCGCTCCGATCATCACCCGGCCGAGACCTCCGCGCACGAGCGGGGTGATTATAACGAGATGACGCAAAAAGACAAGGATTATTTCGGTGCGAAGCCGCTCCCGTTTCGTTTGACTTTCCGCATGACTGAAGTTAGGATGAGATCGAAAAATCCAAGCAGGGGTTGAACAGATGCTCGAATCTTCACTCGACAAACTGGCGCAACAGATCCTCGGCCTCGACGAGGCATCCCTCTCCTCTCTCTGGGAAAAATACAAGAAGCGGATGGAGCATTTCGAACCCTCGCAGGAGTGGGAAAAGGCGGTTATCATCTTTTTCATCATCAACGCGGTCCGCGCCAAGAACCACATCTTCAACCAACAGCTCCTGCGGCAGAAAGAGACCGGACCGGAAAAACCCCCGAAGGGAAAACCGGAGCTGCGGCTGGTAAAATCGTGATATCCTCAAAATGGTTCAAAAGAAATCGCCTCGCCCATGGGCGGCCGGCTTCAATAACGCGGAGTTTCTTACAAGGTGACCCCCGATGAATCGTGAAGCGGCGCGGACCCGAATCGAATCCCTCCGGACAACCATTTTCCACCATAACCGCCGTTACTACCAACAGGATGATCCGGAGATCGCCGACGCCGACTATGACCTCCTCCTCCGGGAGCTGAACGATCTGGAACTGGAATTTCCTGATCTCATCACACCGGACTCCCCGACACAGCGCGTCGGCGCGCCCCCGCTTGATAAATTCAGCGCCGTCACCCACCGGACCCCGATGCTCAGTCTGGCCAACGCCTTCTCCGACGAGGAGATCCGCGAATTCGACCGCCGCTGCCGCCGGTTTCTGGGAAGCGACGACCCTATCGACTATGTCGTGGAGCCGAAGCTCGACGGTCTCGCCGTGAACCTTCTCTACGAGTCCGGCCGGCTGACGGTGGGGTCGACGCGCGGGGACGGCACTGTCGGCGAAGACGTCACGTTGAACCTCCGGACGATCCCGGCGATTCCCCTTTCTCTCCCGCAAACGGGGAATCCGCCCCCCCCGCCGCGAGGCGAAATGGCGGCCGTACCGGAGAAGATCGAGGTCAGGGGGGAGGTCTGCATGGAGCGGGAGGCCTTCCGCAACCTGAACCGCCGCCGGACGGAGCAGGGTGAACCCCCCTTCGCCAACCCCCGCAACGCGGCGGCGGGGTCGCTCCGCCAGCTCGACTCGCGAATCACGGCACGACGACCGCTCACCATGTTCTGCTATGCGATCGGGACGGCGGAAGGGGTTACCTTCCAAACGCACGAAGCGGTCCTCCGGACGCTCGCCGCCTGGGGTTTCCAGGTGAATCCCCTGATCCGTCCTGCGGTGGATATCGAAGAATGCATTCACTATTACCACCACATCGGCCAAATACGCAACGAACTCCCCTACGAGATCGACGGGATCGTGATCAAGGTGAATGACCTCCGCCTGCAGGAGCGTCTCGGCGCCGTCTCCCGCAGTCCCCGCTGGGCAGTTGCCTGTAAATTCGAGGCGATCCGGGAGAGGACGGTGATTGAGGACATCGTCATCCAGGTCGGAAGGACGGGCGTCCTGACGCCGGTCGCCGTCATGAGAGCGGTCCGCGTCGGCGGCGTCATGGTCAGCCGGGCGACCCTCCACAACGAAGACGAGATCCGCAAGAAGGACATCCGCATCGGGGATACGGTGATGATTCAGCGGGCGGGTGACGTCATTCCCGAGGTCGTCGAGGTCGTCGAAACCGCAAGAATCGGCTCTGAAAAGCCCTTCGTCATGCCGGAGACCTGTCCGGAATGCGGCTCCCGGGTCGTCCGGATGGAGGGCGAGGTTGCCCACCGGTGCATCGGCATAGCCTGCCCGGCCCAGATCCGCGAGCATATTGCCCACTTCGCCTCCCGCGGGGCGCTGGACATCGAAGGGTTGGGGGACAAAATGGTTGCACAGCTCGTAACGAACGGTCTGATCCATGACCCGGCCGACCTCTTCTTCCTGACGAAGGAGAAACTTCTCGGCCTTGAGCGGATGGCCGAAAAATCGGCGTCGAATCTGCTGGAGGCGATCGGCCGGGCGAAAAGCCCGCCGCTGGACCGCCTGATCTTTGCGCTCGGCATTCGTCACATCGGGGAACAGACGGCGAAGCGACTCGCGCAGGCCTGCGGCACGCTGGACGCGCTGATGGCCGCGACATCGGAAGAGCTGCAGACCGTCCGGGATATCGGTCCCGAGGTCGCCGCAAGCATCGTCGGCTTCTTCCGGGAGGCGGCCAACCTTCAGGTGATCCAAAAGCTTCGCAGTGCGGGCATAACCCCCGGAGAGACGGCGCGGCTGCCTGTCGCACCCCTTGCGGGCAAAACATTTGTATTTACGGGAACCCTTTCCCGAATAGGCCGAAACGAGGCCAAGGCGCTCGTGGAATCGATGGGGGGGGCGGTCGGCAGCTCTGTTACGAAGACAACAAACTACGTCGTCGCAGGGGAAGCCGCCGGTTCCAAGATAGAAAAGGCGCGGCTGCAGGGCATCGCCATCCTCGATGAGGCGGCGTTTCTCGCACTAACAGGCTGTTGACGGGAATCAAGGCGGAATGAAGAAACGCTATCATCTCCATATCTCCGGCCGCGTCCAGGGGGTCTATTTCCGGGCGAACACCCGGAGGCAGGCGCGGGCGCTCGGGCTCGCCGGCTGGGTCCGGAACCTCCCGGACGATCGCGTCGAAACGGTCTTCGAGGGGGAACAGAAAGAGGCCGAGGCGATGATCGCCTGGTGCCGGACCGGAACGCCGCCCGCCAGGGTGGATCATCTCGAGGTTGCAGAGGAAAGCGCCGCAGGCGTCTTCACCGACTTCGATATCGTCTATTAACATTCTTCGTTCCGGGGACACGTTCCGATCCCTGCGGGCCTGGGGACACCTTGCGGCAAGGTGTCCCCACATGTCCCCGACAACCACTATTTGAACTCTTTCAGCACTTCGCCGAATCCTTCGATCGCCCCCAGGATCGTGGCGTCGTCCACACAATAGGCGATCC
>Ga0208566_1001419_pt1 | contig 13951 bp, 13 predicted proteins | sample PL_2010_150m_FD_184159 | JGI IMG/M metagenome (GOLD analysis project Ga0208566, IMG submission 184159) | Freshwater microbial communities from Powell Lake, British Columbia, Canada to study Microbial Dark Matter (Phase II) - PL_2010_150m... | ecosystem: Environmental > Aquatic > Freshwater >...
ACCGAGCACCGCGCGGTGCAGCATCACCGGCGTATGGCGGGCATTGTCGTCGCCCACGTATTCGGCGCCGAGGCGCTCGGGCAAGGAAAAGTCGAGCTGCAGGGTGCCGCACTGCCAGACGCGGCCGAGGCAGTCCTTCAGCGAGAATTCGATCTTCGGCCCGTAGAAGGCGCCTTCGCCGGGCTGCACATCGAATTTCAGCCCCTTGGCTTCCAGCGACTTGGCCAGCGCGGCTTCGGCACGGTCCCAGGCTTCGTCGGAACCGATGCGCTTGTCCGGTCGGGTCGACAACTTGACGAGAATTTCCTCGAAGCCGAAATCGGCATACACCTTGCGCAACAGGTCGATGAAGGCCAGCGACTCGGACTGCACCTGGTCTTCGGCGCAGAAAATGTGGGCGTCGTCCTGAACAAAGCCGCGCACGCGCATAATGCCGTGCAGCGCGCCGGAAGGTTCATTGCGATGGCAGGAGCCGAATTCCGAGAGGCGAAGGGGCAACTCGCGGTAGCTCTTGATGCCTTGATTGAAGATCTGCACGTGGCCCGGGCAGTTCATGGGCTTCACGGCGTAGTCGCGGTTTTCCGACGAAGTGGTGAACATGCTCTCCTGGTAGTTTTCCCAGTGGCCCGATTTTTCCCACAGGGAGCGATCCATCACCTGTGGCGTCTTGACTTCCTGGTAGCCATGCTGACTGAGCAGGTCACGCATGTATTGTTCGATTTCCAGCCAGATCAGCCAACCGTGCGGATGCCAGAACACCATGCCCGGCGCCTCGTCCTGAAGGTGGAACAGATCGAGCTGACGGCCGAGTTTGCGATGGTCGCGCTTCTCGGCTTCCTCCAGCATGTGCAGGTAGGCGTCGAGGTCTTCCTTCTTCGCCCAGGCCGTACCGTAGATGCGCTGCAATTGTTCGTTCTTCGGGTCGCCGCGCCAGTAGGCGCCGGCCAGCTTCATCAGCTTGAACACCTTGAGCTTGCCGGTCGACGGAACGTGCGGGCCGCGGCACAGGTCGACGAATTCGCCTTCGCGGTAGAGCGACACTTCCTGGTCGTCGGGAATCGCCGCGATCAACTCGGCTTTGTAGTGCTCGCCGATGGACTTGAAGAAGTCCACGGCCTTGTCGCGCTGCCAGACTTCGCGCGTCACCGGGAAGTCCTGTCTGGCGAGTTCCGCCATGCGCTTTTCGATGGCGGCCAGGTCCTCGGGGGTGAACGGGCGCTGGTAGGCGAAGTCGTAGTAGAAGCCGTTTTCGACGGTCGGTCCTATGGTCACCTGCGCATCGGGGAAGAGCTGCTTGACCGCATAGGCGAGCAGGTGGGCAGTGGAATGGCGGATCACTTCGAGGCCGTCGGGGTCCTTGTCGGTGACGATGGCGAGCGTCGCGTTGCGTTCGATGCGATGGGACAGATCCACCAGCTTGCCGTCCACACGTCCGGCCAGGGCCGCCTTGGCCAGGCCCGGGCCGATCGAAGCCGCAACTTCCGCGACCGTCACCGGCTGCGGGAAATTCCGCTGGGAACCATCGGGCAGAGTCAGGACGGGCATGATCAGTTTTCCAAAATAAACCGCGGGGCCATGCTCTCCGCAACGGCCCCGGACGCGAGTTGCCGCAGCGCAGCTGGCAGCGGCAAAAACAAGCCGATGATTATAACAAAGGACAGCCCCGGAGCGACCGGCGATTTTGCCGGCGCGCATCGCGGGATTGGTCGGAACTCCGGCGCGGAGGGAGTTTTGGCCTGTTTCGATGAAGATATTCAATGGCAGTGGGCATAATGATTACTTGCGGGTAAAATTGCTCTCTTGTGGATACAGGACTCTGTGCTGGCAAGAGACCGGAGATCTGGAATGGCTTGGTACCTTTACATGATCGAATGCGAGGACGGCAGCATCTATACCGGGATCACCGTCGACGTGCCGGCACGCTACGCCGCGCATGTTCAAGGCAAGGGTGCCCGCTATACGCGCTCGCATGCGCCACGGCGGCTGCTGTTCAACTGCGAGTATCCTGACAAGTCATCGGCCTTGAAGGCCGAACTGGAAATGAAGCGCTTGAGCGCAACCGAGAAACGCACATTCTGCGTGCAGCACTGTGTCTGAGAAGGAAATTGGCATGACGACCGAAGAACCGCGCACACCGCAGGCAAGACTCCGTGAACTGCTGGCCATACCCGAACGCTTGCGTACCGACGCCCAGTGGGATGAAATTATCGAGATCGAGATCAGTCAGGGCCCCAAGAAGCCATCCGGTAATATGTCGAAGTCATCATCGCAGACGCCCTCGCGCCAACCCGACAGAAAGCCATCTGGCCCCGGCAAACACATCCGCAAACGGCGGACATGACGAACGAAGACTTCGACGGAGGTTGCATTCTGGAGAACTCCGGATAATTTTCCTGAAGGTCGAGTTTCCGAATTCGTTGGCACCGATGGATCAACTAGCGCGCCCTTGATGGGCAAGTCCTCACCAAGTTTCTCGTCTCCGATTCCCGGTGAGGCCGGCTAATGAAATTCCAGACATGAAAAATCGTTCCGTTGCGCTGTGGATAGACCGTTTTTTGGCCGAACGCAAATTGCGGGCTAATTCGATCATCATCACGGTCTATGGCGATTCGATTGCGCCACACGGGGGAACGGTCTGGCTCGGCAGTTTCATCCGCCTGGTCGAGTCGCTGGGATTGAATCAAAGGATGGTTCGCACCAGTGTCTTCCGCCTCGCCAAGGAGAAATGGCTGGTCTCGGAACAGATCGGCCGCAAGAGTTTCTACAGCCTGACTGCATCCGGCCGGCGGCGTTTCGAGCATGCCTATCGTCGCATCTACGACGAACCGCAGACACAATGGGCGGGTGGCTGGCAACTCGCCCTGATCACCGGCGAAAAGTTGAGTCCTGTCCAACGTGATGCCCTGCGCAAGGATCTACTTTGGGAGGGGTTCGGGGTCATTGCCCCTGGCGTGCTGGCGCATCCATCTGACAGTAGTGAGTCCCTGGTTGAGATATTGCGCGAAAATCTTTCCCAGGACATGGTGGTAGTGATGCAGGCGCATACGCTCGACGTCCTTTCAAACCGACCTCTACAGGCTATGGTAAGAGACTGCTGGAACCTGAAGAGCATCGCCCAGGATTACAACCGCTTCATAATGCGCTTCAGTCCCGTGATGCGCGCGTTGAAGGCAACTCCTGCGATCGATCCCGAGCAATGCTTCGTAGTGCGAACATTGTTGATGCATGAATTCCGCAGGGTTTTGTTGCGAGACCCGCAACTGCCCCAACAGTTGCTGCTAAAGGATTGGCCTGGGGATACCGCACGCCTTCTCTGCCGGGACCTATACAGCGTGACCCAGTGTGGTGCCGAGCAATACTTGATGGATGTGCTGGAAACCATTGAAGGTCCGCTGCCTCAGCCGGCGGACTATTTTTTCCAGCGATTCGGCGGCGTCCTGAGCAAGGATTGCAAGCAGGCCGTGGCATGAGCTGTTTTCAGGTTGCCATCGTCGGCTCCGGCCCGTCCGGTTTGTATGTCGCCGACGCCCTTTCACGCAAACTGCCACAGGTACGTATCGACCTGATCGACCAATTGCCGACGCCCCTGGGTCTGCTGCGTGGCGGCGTCGCTCCGGACCATCAGGCGACCAAGAACATTGCTCGCCAGTTCGAGCGTGTACTGAGCAAGGATTGCGTGCGCTTTATTGGCAACGTGACCGTTGGCAGCGACGTCAGTTATTCGAAACTCAAGTCCATTTATGACGTCGTCGTGATCGCTATTGGGGCGATGACTGATCGACGGATGGGAATCCCGGGGGAGGATCTCGCGGGTGTCTATGGTTCCGGATCTTTCGTCGCCTGGTACAACGGCATGCCTGCGGCGCGTGATCTCGAGCCGCTTCTCGATGGCCCGAGCGTAGTAATTGTCGGCAACGGCAATGTCGCGTTGGATATCGCGCGGCTACTCGGGAAGACCGAGGAGGAACTGGCGAAATCTGATCTATCCAGTCACGCACGCTTGAAGCTTGCCGCGACCGCAATTACCGATATCTGGTTGGTTGGCCGACGCGGTCCTTTGGATAGCGGCTTCACGCCGGCCGAATTGAGCGAGTTCAACGATCTGGCGAGAGTGATCACCGTGGTTGATCGGACGCAATTGCCGCCACAGGCGCCGTACGACATGCCGGAGGAGCGTCGCAGGTTGGTCGAGAAGAATCTGGGGCTTTTGCGGGGCTTCTCGGTCGGAAGCGAGCAGGCGGAGAAGACCATCCGTCTGCACTTCCTGTTCAACGCCGCGCCGGTGGAAGTTCTGGGCGAGACGCGTGCCAGGCGTTTGAAACTGGAAAAAACCAGAGTCGAAAACGGCGTCGCCTTGATGACCGGCGATACTTTCGAAATTTGCGCCGATACGCTGATCAGCGCCATCGGCTACCGTTCCGCGCCCTTCCCGGGGCTGCCTTTCGATGATCAACGAGGCATCGTCATCAATGTACAGGGGCGGGTCGAGCCCGGGGTATACACCGCCGGTTGGTGCAAGCGCGGTCCCCAGGGCGTCATTCCGACCAATCGAACCGATGCCCTGGGCGTGGCCGATCTGATTCTTGAGGATATTTCGGAGAGCATGAGTCCGGGCAAGGCAGGCGGCGTGGAACTTGATCGGCTGCTCGCGGAACGCGGCGTGCGTGTGGTGGATCTTGCCGGATGGCAGAAGATCAACGTCGCCGAGATAGCACGCGGCGCAGCAACGGCAAGGCCGCGTGAGAAATTTACGCGCGTAGCGGAACTGCTGGAGGTGGCTGCTTCCGGAACCGGTCCCGGCGAATAAGGCCTGAGTGTCTGCTGCAGTATTTTGAAGACCGCAGGCACTCGTCCACACTCCACTCCTCGAAACTATTCAGCTATCGCCCGGGATATCGATTCTATACTGACTACATGTTACATATCGGCGATGAGCATGCCGAAGGAGTCGACCTGATGCCAGTCGGTGAATTCAACGACCGCGTCTGGATGTGTCGGTCCGTTGGTAATCCACATGATCAACCGTATCATCAGTCGGTCGAAAAAAGTGTATTTTGGGAAGTCTATTTTTCCGGCAAAGACCGCTAACTGCTTGGGCTTCCAGGATATTTTCCTGAGAAACTTGAGCATATAGGGATTTGTGTCCGGTTGGCTTTTTTCAGGCTTGCGCGCCACCACATTTACGGAAAAGAAAGCATTCGGCCTACTGTCCAATAGTTGCTGGTTGTGACGGATCAAGTCCAGCACCAGTGGGCTGTGTTTCCCATAGCGGATGCTGGCGCCAATGACGATCTTGTCGAACTCGGGCAAGTCAATTGTCCGCCAGTGTTGAATTGCGCTAAGGGTCACTCGATGCGATTGCTGCTCAATTACTTTCTGCAGTCTTTGGCAGATCTTCAGTGTGTGTCCGTCAGTGGTCGAGTAGATGACAAGAATATTGGCCATATCCTCACTTTCGAAATCATTTCTTAAGCTTGGCGGGGGATTGAGGAGACGCAGCGGCGTTTCATGGATGGCAGAAGATTTGGTGCCGGCGAGAAGAATCGAACTCCCGACCTTCGCATTACAAGTGCGCTGCTCTACCAACTGAGCTACACCGGCCATGAAACTTCCGAAAGGGCGAATTATAGCCGCCAGACCGATCTTTCCGCTACACTTTACAGGTTGAAGTATTACCATTCACGGCCAATGAATTCCCCGTCAAAATCCAAAGATTCCAGGCTGCGCCTGCTTCTCGTTGAATCTGCCGAGAATGACGCGGTAGCGCTGCTGGCACTATTTCGCGAGGCTGGTCATGAGCCCCAGTCGATGCTCGTTTCCAGTCCTCAAGCCTTGCGTGCCGCGCTGCATGCTCAAGCCTGGGACGCCGTCCTTTGCAGGCATCGCCTACCGGGCATGACCGCGCTGGCAGCGCTGAAGTTGATACAGGAATTGGAATTCGATCTGCCGTTCATGATCATTTCCGACAGGGTCGACGACAAGACCGCCGCGCGGGCGATGCGCGCCGGCGCCCACGGCAGTTTCGCCCGGGGCGATTTGGAAAGGCTGGTTCCGGCGGTCAAACGTGAAGTACTCGATGCACGACGTCGTGCCGATTACCATGCCGCCCTGGAAATGCTCAAGGAGAGCGAGGCGCGCTTCCGTGCCCTGGCTTCCAATCTCCCCGGAATGGTCTTTCTGCTACAGATCGAACCGGATAGTGGCTTGCGCTTTATTTATGTCAGCGATGGCTGCTACAAGTTGTTTGGCTTGAAGCAGCATGAGTTGTTGGCCTCACCACAGCGCTTTCTCGGTGCGATCGAAGCCAGAGATCGTGAAGTCCTGATGCGGACACTCGAGGAATCGGAGGCCCGTTTTGCGACGCTCAACTGGGAAGGATGTATCCGCACCAAGGGCCAGCCAAAGTGGATCAACCTGCGTTCGACCCCGCAGCGCCTTGATGCTGGCGGGATACAATGGCAGGGCATCGCGACCGACATTACCTACAGCAAGGAAACCGAAGTGCAGCTTCGGCGTTCGCGCGAACAACTTTCAGAGCTTTCGTTTCACCTCGAGAGTGCCAAGGAGGAGGAGCGTGAGCGGATCGCGCGCGATATTCACGATGAGCTCGGCAGCACGCTGGTCGCAATCAAGATCGAATTGGCCTTGCTTGGCGGAAAACTGCCCGTCGAAACAACCGGAACAACTCTTCGTGACAAAGCCCATTCAATCGAAGGTCTGGTTGATCGTGCCATGAGTACGGTGAGCCGCGTCGCACGTGAATTGCGTCCAGGCATATTGAAGGAATTTGGACTTCCGGCGGCGATCGAATGTCAGGCCGAGGACTTTAGCCAGCGCACCGGGATCGTCTGCCGCGTCAAGTGCGACGAGGACGGCATCGAACTCGACGAGAAGACCTCGCTGGCGCTGTTCCGCATCCTGCAGGAAGCTCTGACGAACGTTGCCAAGCACGCTCATGCTTCGCTGGTGGTGGTTCGACTGCGCCGGGAAAAAGGCAGAATAGCGCTGGAAATTCGAGACAACGGTCGCGGAATATCGGACGCGGACATGAATAAACCGAAATCCTTCGGTTTGCGCGGTATCCGTGAGCGCGCCAGCAGCCTCAATGGCGAGTTCAGCATTGTTCCGGCCGAGCAGGGCGGCAGCCATATTGTCCTGCGAGTCCCCGATGCAAGTCAGATCAATGTCCTTGTGCCGATCGAAGAAGAACCGCAACGCAACCTATTCTGAAACCATGACCGAGAACAAGATTCATGTATTGATCGCGGATGACCACGCCATCGTGAGGCAGGGTCTGCGGCAGATTCTTTCCGAGACCGACGACCTGCTCGTCGCCGGCGAGGCCGATGACGGTGTCGACGCCATGCGTCTTGCGCGTCTGCAGCACTGGGATGTAGTGCTGCTTGACGTGTCGATGCCCAACCGCAATGGAATCGATACGCTGAAGATGCTACGAAAGGAATTTCCACGATTGCCTGTGCTTATTCTTAGCATGCACCCGGAGGAACAGTATGCCGTGCGAGCCCTCAAGGCCGGTGCTTCAGGCTATCTGACCAAGCAGAGTGCGCCGGAACTGCTGGTGACCGCCATTCGCCAGGTGGCCAGCGGGCAAAAATACGTCAGTCCGTCGCTGGCGATGAAGCTTGCGGATGTCATTGCCGAAAACGACGATCGCCTGCCGCATGAAGCGCTTTCGGATCGTGAATATCAAATCCTTTGTCTGATCGCCTCCGGCAGGACGCTTACCCAAATTGCCGAGGAACTGAATATCAGTGTGAAGACCGTCAGCGAGTACCGGAAACGCTTGCTCGACAAGATGAAACTGGATACCAATGCCGAACTGATCCACTACGGACTCAGGCATCGGCTTGTGGAATAATGTTGCGGTGTGTATAGCCGCATCTCCCAGATCGTTTCAACGGATCCATCATGTCTAAACCTACCCAACCCTCGGAAATTGCGCGAGATGTCCTGCGTCAGCTGGCGTTGAATCGCACCCAGCCGACCCCCGACAATTACATGGCGCTTTACCATGAAATCGCCGGAACGGCGATGGTCGAAAATTTTCCGGAAAAAGCGCTGAAGAATCTGGCTGCTGAACTACCTCGCAATACGGCAGAACAGTTACGTTTTGCCCGGCAGATCGAAACTGCCGTGGCCGACAAGAGCTGGGCAGTATTGAAATCGGCTTTTCACAGCTTCTCTCCCGCCAGCGTAGCCGAACCGCCCGTCTGGTCGACATTGATACGCGAGTTGACCCAGCAACTCGAAAAAAGCCATGCGGGTCTGACCTCCGCAAAGAAGCGCGAAGCGATCGAACACGTCATTCAGGCTTCGAGCACTCCCGAGTTGCTTTTTTCGCGCCTCCAGTCGCTTTTGCGTTCCTGGTCTCAGGTTCAGACGGCTGAGGCGCCCCCCCCGCTGGTGGAAGCGGAACTCAAGCCCGGCGCACGGGAGGTTGCAAAGCCGGGTCAGTCACCGGTCGGAGCACCAGTGCCGATGAGCGCAGCAGGCCCGCAACTTGACGGGGAGTTGCAGGAGTTGATCGCACAACTGCTGGAAAACAGCATTGAGATGCTGCTGGTCGATACCCCGGATCTTGCCGATGAAGCGGGGCGACTGGCTGCTGAGATTCGTGCCGCGCGTTCTGCCGAAGCCGTAACCAGCTTTACGATACGCATGAAGAAGTTCAGCTATCGGCTGCAATTCGTCACCGAGGACCAAGCTGAGTTAAAGACAGCCTTGCTGCACCTATTACAGCTCATCATCGAAAACATAAGCGAACTGACGCTCGACGATCAATGGCTGCATGGCCAGATTGCCATGGTGATGGAACTGTTCAACCAGCCACTCAATCTGCGCCAACTGGACGACGTCGAGCGGCGCATGAAGGAAGTCATTTTCAAGCAAAGCAACCTCAAGAAACATCTAAGTGAGGCGCAGAACCGTCTCAAGGCAATGTTGGCGAGTTTCGTGGACCGACTGGCGGACCTATCAGAGTCGACCAGCGATTATCACGACAAGATCGAACGTTGTGTCGAGAAGATCAGCAAAGCAGGCGACATTACGCAATTGACGGATGTTCTCGATGAAGTGATGCGCGAGACTCGTGTGATCCAGCTAAATGCGCAACATTCCCGGGACGAACTGAAGGAGATGCGCCAGCGTGTTGACGAATCCGAGAAGGAAGTCAGTCGCCTGCAGAGCGAACTCGAGCAAGCCAGTGAAATGGTGCGCCATGATGCGCTGACGGGCGCGCTCAACCGCAAAGGCATGGACGAAGTGCTGGAGCGCGAGGTTGCGCATGCCAATCGGCACGACAGCACGCTCTGCATTGCCATGTTGGATATCGACAACTTCAAGCGACTCAATGATACCCATGGTCACCATGTAGGCGATGACGCGCTGGTGCATTTGGCGCAGGTTACGCGTGAGACGATAAGACCCCAGGATTCGCTGGCGCGTTATGGCGGAGAGGAGTTCGTCATCCTATTGCCTGACACTGCCCTCAATGAGGCCGTTCAGACCATAACCCGAGTCCAGCGCGAGCTGACGCGCAAATTTTTCTTGAACAAGAACGAAAAATTGCTGATCACGTTCAGCGCGGGTGTTGCGGAAAGAGGCCATGATGAACCCGCCGACCTGGCGCTAAAGCGCGCTGATTCGGCCATGTATCTGGCCAAGCGCTCGGGGAAGAATCGAGTCGTTGCGGCATGAGTGCAAGCACGTTGTTTGTTACGGGCGGTGCCGGTTTCATCGGCTCGGCGCTCGTGCGCGTGCTGATTGGCGGTAGCGACTGGCGCATCGTCAATATTGACAAACTCACTTACGCAGGGAACCTCGAGTCGTTGTCTGGATTCATCGACGATTTTCGTCATGTGTTTTCCAAAACCGATATCCGCGACCGCGGCGCATTGGACCGATTGTTCGCTGAACATCGCCCTTCCGGAGTGATCCACCTGGCGGCGGAGTCCCATGTGGACCGCTCGATCCATGGCCCGGCCGATTTCATCGAAACCAACATCGTCGGCACATACGTTCTTCTCGAAGCGACACGCGCCTATTGGACGGCATTGCCGCCGAAAGACAAGGCGACCTTCCGTTTTCATCACGTTTCCACTGACGAGGTCTTCGGCAGTCTCGGTACTGAGGGATTATTCTCGGAGACGACGGCATATAGTCCGAACTCGCCCTACTCGGCGTCCAAAGCTTCATCCGATCATCTGGTACGTGCTTGGCGCCATACCTACGGCCTGCCGGTACTGGTCACCAATTGCTCGAACAACTATGGACCCCGTCAGTTTCCGGAAAAACTGATACCGCTGATGATTCTCAATGCGCTGCGAGGAGAACCACTGCCGATTTACGGAAAGGGCGACAATGTGCGCGATTGGCTATATGTCGAGGACCATGTGAGTGCCCTTTGGCGGGTATTCGAATATGGAGTGCCCGGTGAGACCTATAACATCGGCGGTCACAATGAAAAGACCAATCTCGAAGTGGTCGACACGCTTTGCGCATTGCTCGATGAACTACGGCCGCGCGGCGATGGTCGCAGATATCTTGAACAGAGGATTTTCGTCAGCGATCGTCCCGGTCATGACCGGCGCTATGCCATCGATGCCAGCAAGATTGAAGGCGAACTCGGCTGGATGCCTCAGGAGAGCTTCGAGACGGGTTTGCGAAAGACCGTGGCGTGGTACCTCGCCAACGCTGATTGGACCGAACACGTGATGAGCGGAGAATATCGAAACTGGGTCGAGAAGAACTATTCTGACAGGAATGGCAAATGACTACACGTAAAGGGATCGTCCTTGCGGGAGGCGCCGGAACCAGATTGCATCCGGTAACCCTTGCCGTTTCCAAGCAGCTCCTGCCGATCTATGACAAGCCGATGATTTATTACCCCCTCAGCACATTGATGCTGGCGGGAATTCGTGACATTTTGCTGATCTCGACACCGCAGGACACCCCACGTTTTGAGCAACTGCTGGGCGATGGCAGCCAGTGGGGACTGAACCTCCAGTATGCCGTGCAACCGTCGCCTGACGGATTGGCACAAGCGTTTATCATCGGCAGGGATTTCGTCGGCGAAGCACCTTCGGCCCTGATCTTGGGCGACAACATCTTCTACGGACACGATTTCGCGACGCAGCTTCAAGCTGCGAGCCTGGCCACCGACGGCGCCACCGTGTTCGCTTATGCAGTGACCGACCCGGAACGGTATGGAGTTGTGGAGTTTGATGCCGGTGGTCGAGCCATCAGCATCGCGGAGAAACCTCAACAGCCGAAATCGCGTTACGCCGTGACAGGCCTGTATTTTTATGACAATCAGGTACTTCGCTTCGCCGCCGAAATGAAACCTTCGCCCCGCGGCGAGCTGGAAATCACCGACGTCAACCGACATTACCTGGTGAACCGGCAATTGCATGTAGAAATCATGGGGCGCGGCATGGCCTGGCTCGATACCGGTACGCATGAATCATTGCTGGAAGCATCCCAGTTCATCGGCACTATCGAGAAGCGCCAGGGACTCAAGGTCGCTTGTCCCGAGGAAATCGCCTGGCGATTGGGCTGGATCGATATCGAGCAACTGGAGAAGCTTGCGCAGCCGCTGAAGAAGAATGGCTATGGGCAATATCTGCTCGGATTGCTCAAGGACAAGGTTTATTCCTGATGCAGGCCAAATCGACGACTCTTCCCGAGGTGTTGGTGATAGACCCGAAAGTTTTCGGCGATGCACGCGGCTTCTTTTTCGAGAGTTATAACCAGCGAGCGTTGGCGGAACTCAACCTGAAAGTCGAGTTTGTCCAGGATAATCATTCGCGCTCGGCGAGGAATGTATTGCGAGGAATTCATTACCAGATCGCGCACCCACAGGGCAAACTGGTCCGAGTAATTGCCGGCGAGGTTTTCGATGTCGCGGTCGACCTGCGCCGATCCTCATCCAACTTTGGTCGGTGGGTCGGGCATCGCCTGTCCGCCGAGAACAAGAAGATGATGTGGATACCTGCGGGATTCGCTCACGGTTTTCTGGTCACCACGGAATATGCGGAATTCCTCTACAAGACCACAGACTACTGGTATCCGGAGCACGAACGTTGCCTGCTGTGGAATGATCCGGATTTGGGCATCGCCTGGCCCGTGGTTGGAGAACCCATATTGTCGACAAAAGACAACCTCGGAGCACGATTAGGGGATGCCGAGGTTTATCCATGAAGAAAATCCTCCTCACCGGACGGAACGGGCAGGTGGGTTGGGAACTGCAGCGAACCCTGATGCCCCTCGGTGAAGTGATAGCGCCTGATCGAGAGAAGCTTGATTTGGCGGATGCCGATTCCATACGCACGGCGATTCGCGAGCTTCGACCGGATATCATCGTTAATGCCGCGGCCTATACCGCGGTCGACAAGGCTGAAAATGATGTCAGTCTTGCCATGCTGGTAAATGCCCTGGCCCCGGGCGTGATGGCCGAGGAAGCAAAGAAGATGGGGATTCAACTGGTTCATTACTCCACCGACTATGTGTTTGACGGCGCCAAGGACAGCCCATACACCGAGGACGATACACCTGCTCCGATAAACGCTTATGGACGGAGCAAGCTGGCTGGAGAGCAGGCGATACAGGCGATTGGCGGTCGTCACCTGATATTTCGTATCAGTTGGGTCTACGGACTTCATGGCAGGAACTTCCTGCGCACGATTTTGAATCTGGCCGAGGAACGCGAGGTACTGCGCATCATCGAGGATCAGTTCGGCGCACCGACCTGGAGCCGTCTGATTGCAGAGGCGACGGCGCTGGCGCTCGCCCGGCAGCGCCAACCGGAAGGGCTGTACCATCTCGCCAGCAGCGGCTTTACATCCTGGCATGGTTTTTCCGAGGCGATCCTCGATCTCTCCCGACATCTTCGAACCAGGCAGCCGGCGCTAATCGCGATCCCGACGCACGAATATCCGTTGCCGGCGGCGCGCCCCCGTAACTCCAGGCTGGTGTGCGACCAATTTGCGCTGGAGGCATCGATCCGACTGCCGGACTGGCGACACGCGCTCGGTCTTTGCCTTGAGCATTGAAGTAGACGCATGAACAGCTTGCGCTTTGCCTCAATCGGCAGCGGCAGTGGCGGCAACGCGATGGTAATTGAAGCGACTTCTCCGGCGAATGCGGGAACCACCACCCGCGTGTTGCTGGATTGTGGATTCGGATTGCGAGAATTGGCGACGCGTTTGTCGCTACTTGGGTTGGTTCTTGATGACTTCGACGCGATCTTGCTCACCCACGAGCATAGCGATCACAGCGCCGGTGTCTTCAAAGCGGCACGACCAAACGGCCTCGATGTATATCTCACGCACGGTACCCTGGCTGGCATGGCAGGCGGCGGCGGGAATGAACCCAATCTTCGCCTGATCGACAGCCATACCCGATTCGTTATCGGCGCACTGGAAATCCAGCCATTTCCAGTACCGCATGACGCCAGGGAACCGGTGCAGTTTGTGTTTTCTGACGGACAACACAAACTTGGGGTGCTCACAGATACGGGTAGCGTCACGCCGCATATCATCAAGATGCTCGATTCATGCGACGCGCTGGTGCTCGAATGCAATCACGACGCAGAAATGCTGACCAATGGGTCCTATCCCAGGCTCTTGAAACAACGTATCGGGGGGCGATTCGGCCATCTCGATAATCGTGCGACTGCCGCTTTACTATCCGCCGTTGACCATTCGCGCGTCCAACATCTGGTTGCGGCCCATTTGAGCTTGCAGAACAATACTCCGGCGCTGGCCCGCGCGGCCCTGGCAACCGCGATGGGATGTGACGCCGATTGGATCTGCGTGGCATCCCAGGAAGCGGGTTTTTCCTGGCGTGAATTGAAATGAAACGTGGAAGATCCAGACAAAAAAAAGCCAGCCCGAAAGCTGGCTTTTCTTAGATAGAACCAGATTACTTCTTC